>Ga0126338_10002110_pt1 | contig 13469 bp, 11 predicted proteins | sample OrbCmetagenome_2_FD_92529 | JGI IMG/M metagenome (GOLD analysis project Ga0126338, IMG submission 92529) | Coral microbial communities from Petempiche,Puerto Morelos, Mexico - Orbicella C C metagenome | ecosystem: Host-associated > Invertebrates > Cnidaria > Coral | place: Petempiche,Puerto...
AACGATTAGTGCCTTGGACAAAGAGCTCTTGCCTCTTTGTGTTGGGGCTTTGATAAAGCCCGTGAGGTACTTGAAGTAATCATTGATTTTACCATCAGTTTTCACTGTATTGAAAAAATTAACTACACGAAGGAAATATTTTGACTACAAAGCGGGATTTACCATAAAAATCGTTACTCGGTCAGTGCCATTCCTTGCGGGCTGTTTGCCACTTGGGGATAACAAGTTTTTACATATCAAGGTTTTTTTTTTTTGATCCCCAAGAGGCAATCTGCCCGTGAACAATGTCAACGAAAAGCCCCAAGATCTTGAATTTATCATCAAGCACACTCTCTTGGGAAAGGAGTATTGAAGTGCGCAACTTATTCACGACTTAGTGGCTTTATATCCCCTCAGAATGCAACTACGGCATTAATTAAAAACAGGTAAGGGTTTACCGAAGATAGTGTATTTTAGGGGACATAAAGGTAATAGGCAATAAGTTGAGCTGTTCACACTACGCCTAAACATGTTTAGTTTAATCACAGAATCAAACATGTTTTACTTCGAAAACTGTTCACATCAGGTGTTGCATTGCACGAATCATGATCGAAACATATTCATTTAAAACTACCTCACGATGTTGCTTCTCTCTCGATCAAACCGAAACCCGTTAAAGATGGTGGCTAAGCGGAGAACCGGGAAGCAGGTCTAGAGATACAGTACTGTTTTGGAGCCATGATGAAACAAAAATTTTGCTTGATAATTTTTGCGGATAAAACAATAGAACGCCAATTAGGAGCCATGTGTTGAAAACAGAATATTTGGAAGAACATCGTCGCAAAACTAACGACAACGGTTTCATGGTTTGCAAGTTTTCATGTTACCAATCTTTTTAGCATATTATATTTATTAGTTTTATTTGGGAAGTTAGTTAGTGGATTTAATGGGATGCACTCATAACTATTTCATAATATAAGGTAAAGTCTGCATACGAGCCAAGCGGCCCACCAGGCCGGAGCTTATCCCAGTTCCTGTAGCATGAAGCGACTAAGAGTATTTCTACTCCCTCCTGGATGGGATGCTAGTCCATCGCAGGGTTACTCCCAGCATTAAGTTCTCCGGTAACCATTCATACGCCTGGGTGGAGAGAGGCGCTGTGAGAGTAAAGTGTCTCGCCCAAGAACACAACACAATGTCCCCGGCCAGGACTCGAACCCGGACCGCTCGATCCGAAGACGAGCGCACTAACTATGAGGCCACCGCGCCTCCCACATTATAATATGAGCGCTATTATTATTATTACTATTATTATTATTATTATTATTATTTATTATTAAAATGATAATTAAAGTAATAAATGAATAATGAGTAAATGAGTGTCGGACTAAGGCCCCATCCACACTACGATGGAGGAATTTGAAAACGCAGCTTTATTTCTACGGTTGAGCCTTCCATCCACACTAATCCGTCACGAAAACGGTGCTTTTCGAAAACGTTCTTTAAAACCAGAAGAATTTGAAAATTCCGGCTTTACGTCCGATATACCAAACTTTTTTGGCTATAAAAATCCAAATTAGCATGTAGGCAATTGAAAGAAAGAACCCACAAACAGTAACAACAACAACAACAACAACAACATACTTTAGTTTCTCACAGTTTACATTTACAAATTAAATTCAGTTTTTAATGTTTGTAATGTATCTTTTCGAATTTATAAATATTAAATTTAGAGCATGGGGATCAAGTAATATTTAAAAATTTAGTTACTTTATCGGTGCAGCTGGTGAGGAACCAGAAAGGAGCGGAGAAAATAATAGAAAAAATAGACATAATGAGCTGCAATCGAACAAAACAAATTACAATTACAGTGAAATAAGATAAAAAGTAAGGTAAAACGGACAAGTTAGGAGAGAGCGAGTTTAAACAGAGCAAATAGCAATGGCTGCAAGAAGTCAGTTGTTTTGGAAATTGTTTAGACAGTAGATAGCATTTGATGTTTTAGAAAAAGCCTACTCACATTTAGATCTTTTAGGTGTTAGGGATGGTTTTCCAAAGATCAATTGCCTTAATTAAATGAGATCATCTGCTTGCCAATATGTATACGTTCTAACGTATGGCTTGTACAAATTTTGTTTCCTTGCATATCAGCTCATATCTACAATCCTGGCCAAAAGTCCTTGGGACACAAAATGACAACCGGTGACGCATTATTTTGAAGTGGGAAGTCATTAATTAATTTGTCGAACCCCCCTCCCCCCCCCCCCCCCAAAAAAAAACAATGTTGGAATAGTGGGTCTTCTTTGGAGAAATCAACCTCAACATTGTGTTGGGGGTGGCGAGGGGGAGGTAGACAGGAAGACCATGTTGGCATAAGTGCAAAGTGTCCCAAAACTTTTGACCAGGATTGCAGTCTTGCAACTATGCACGTCACTAGCATAAAGAAAGAACGACGCTTACGTTTGGATCTTCCCCTCTATTAAAAGGTGGAGCAAACTTACTATTGTATTACATATCAGTGACAAAACAACTTCCTTAAGTAAACAGAAACAAAACCCTTTTTCTGTACGAGGACAGCCAAATCCTTTCTTTTTGCTGCTTTACACTTTGAAGTGGGTCCACTTCGTAATTGGGTTAATAATCAGGTCAAGAGAAACAAATAAGGAGATGTCAGAGAAACATGTTCATCGAGAGGCGACGCTAGGAAACTAAATTGTTAATTAAATTACGATGCCAACTGTGTTTTTTTGGGAAGTGTAAAGTTTTCTTCGGCTCTTCGGTGGCCACTGTTTGATTGTTAAAATAATATTTCTAGATATGTGAACTTAACTCGTTTTCAGTGCAGTTTTTGAGTGTTGTTTGTTTGTGAGTCAGTGAATAAATGAAGTAAAAATTGTAAATTTTGTAATCCCCCTTGATAAGCCTGGGTACTTTTGGGGAAAACAATAACAAATATGTTTAACCAAAAAAAATGGTTAATCTCCTTACATATAACCTTACCTAAGAAAACAAGAAATATAAACACACCCAATTTTACCCCTACGAGAACTAATGATGACTTGGCTCACAATACAGTGGAATCCCGGAGTTTTCGACACTCCACAGGAAACGAAAATTGGTTTGAAAAGTCGGGTAAACTGATTACAGTGTTCCACTGAGACGAGGGAAACAAGTTTCGTTCGGGTTATCGGGAGGTTCCAAAAATCGTGGGTTCGAGAAATTGGGATTCTACCGTTCTTACACATGCATATGTTGCCATTTTTGATTAGAGGGGAACCCTAGTCTAAGCAATGGACGACAGCTGTATATGACAGTCGGTCAAGGAGGGCTTTGCTCCCACTCCATTCGATGTACTTTCGTTCTTTGGAAAATGAACAACGACGGAAGTACTTTCGGTGATGCGATCTTTAAAGGCAGCCAGGTATTCATTCTGTAAAAGACAAGAAAACATTTCTCACGCTGTAGATTGTCAAACCGCTTCAAGAGTCAGATATCGTGTTTGTTGTCATGGTTTTATTTAATCGAATCATACATGTGGCGAACAAGAAGTTTTCAACTCAGTGTTCTTGGGTTAATTTTATCGAAACTTTTAAACCTTGACAATAATTTTGTTCGGAATTCGTGGGAAAAATGAACACTCGGTCGAGCCGAGGGATGGACCAAAGCTCATTCTACAGCACTGCTTCTGGAACAAATGTTGGTTCCAGGGGGTGGAGATGAGATGATGGTCTGTATACACAATCGTTTTCCAAATACTGGAGTTAGTATATTTTAATTTCTTCCGACTGAAAAATGCAAATAGCACCACAAATGTTTGCAGAGGAATGAATTAACGAGGGTGAGAGGAAATCCAAGTGAATTTGAGACGAGGCTCCCCAGCTGTTAAAAAAAAAAAAAAACGATTGGAAAAGGAAAAAGTTGGAAAAGTAAATAAACGTTAAGTATATCACTGGTCCTGCGTGTTTGAGAATAAAGCAGACATCACTTACTAGTTTCTCTGTGGAACTTTCATCAAAGTTTGAGATTTGTAACTTGTCCTTGATTATCAAGTCAATCTTTTCTTCAACTAGAACATAAGCATGAGCATCATCAATAACTACATAGAGGATATTACGTGACCGCACGGGGATACAAATTCAATCTTCGAGTGTTGATGGTATCACGATTTTTCTTCATTTTAAACGGTGAATTAACAGTGGTCACCTTAACCGAGGATGGGACTATGTTCAAAAACGTGTAAATAAAAATGACAAGAAATTTATCTAAACGTAAAGATATGTTCTTTCCTGGGTTAAAAAGTTAAGCTCAAGTTTAATGATGTTGAAAGAAAAATTATACATGTTCTTAACCATGACGAAAGCGACATCCTAACATGTGAACGATACAAATAATATGCGCGCAACGTTGAAATGAAATTCTAGCTAGAAACGAGAATAATCCTGGTATTTCATCAATATCACATATATATGATAACTATAGTTGCTAAATAAAACAGTTCAATCGCTCCCTGTAGTGATTGTCTGCCGATTAGAAGGTGTATTTTACAAAATAGGAAAACTTTCAATATCCCAAAAATCCGGAGATCTTTTCCCTATAATCTTCCAGGGGCGGATCCAGGATTTTTCTTAGGAGGGGTTGTACCACTAATGAATGGCATAACTGACTGGTGAGGTAAACAAATTTTAAAAGCGAATAGCAAGAAGAAGGTTTCATCTCAGGAGGGCGGTGCACACCCCCGTACCCTCCCCCTAGATCCGTCCCCGTTTTGCTACCACGCCTGATTAAAAACCGTACGCTTATTCTTCTGTAAATGAACACAATCCTGAAATAGGTAAAATCAAAAAGGCTTACTCGACAAAGGAAGTGATCCACCGTAGTTCTTTGTGTAGCGCTTGGTGATTGTCGGAAACAACCAATCGCGGTAAAAGATCCTGTATTTTTTCAGTCGATTATCTGCGTCCTAAACTTAAAAGGCACGTGTAGTAAGTTACTGAAGGAATGGGATTTTTGACGTCGTAGAATCTCTGCATTTCTCTCACTTTGAAATTGGAAATATGAACAAAGAGGTAGTCCTTTGCATTAAAATACATGGCTGTCACAAATCAAACATTCTATTGACGATGAATAAATGAATGAATGAATGAGCTTTTATTTCAGTGTCTGAGTATTAAGCTTAGATAATTAATTGTGGACACTCAATAATAATAAAAATAAATGAATAAGAGACATCAATTTGTACACATATGTTAAAATTGTTCTAAGGCAAGAGATTATCCAGGTAAGAGAGTGAATCCCTCTTAAGTTATTTTTAGACATTGCACTCAGTTCTTTAGCGGATATTACTCGCTTGTTACGTGGATTTTTTCGTGGAGGATCTGTTTATGTCGTTTCGTTTCGTTTCAAAGCAAAGGAAAACCTCCAACGCTGTGGGGATGTCTTCTTTGATATTTTAATTACAAACGAGGAAGCGTCGGCTCTTGCTACGTTTTAAAACATTTCATAACTTTAATAGGAGTATAAATAAGAGACGGATGTCCCCGGCACAAACAATAAAAACTGAATGAACGGCAGAGAAATGTTTAGACTTTCGAGAGCAAAGCAAACAAACGCCCAAACACAAGCTAGGCAACCGAACAAACAGATGGTCGAAAGTGCAGGCAGACGCTCGCTGTCCAAGTGGCAAAAAGCAGTTTAAGTAGTAACGGCAAAAAAGCCCAAAGGCAACGTCGATTAAAAAAAGACTTAACATTCAACCTACGAATCTCGCGAGAATTTAGATCCATTCAGTTTGTCTATACTGTCAGATATATCCCAAACGCAATATGTGAGACAGCGTCAAAATTTGAAAAAGAAATTTTAAAAATTCGCCGCTGTATAGTTCACGTTCTCTCGAATATGCAGAATGTGGCTATTTCACGTTGTTGTTTTGTGACTTCTTGTAAACAACGGCAAAGAAATGAACAAAGAATAATAACGCACGCTTACACAGCCTTGTACTCGTTGCCGTTGCCGTTAAAGTTTGCTTAATTAAACTCCCTAAAACCGAATGAACAGCCAAATAATGAACAGCCAAACGAGCGCAAAACCGAAAGCCCGGCCGAACAAAACTGAGACGGCTGAGAGCGCAGAAAACATCTCTGCTATGAAACGAAATCAAAACATATACAATTACGGTGAATGTTATATTTGAATGAAATGAATGAAATGAATGAATGAATGACTGACTGACTGACTGACTGACTGATTGACTGACTGACTGACTGACTGACTGACTGACTGAATGATTTATAAACAAACGGCATGTACTAAAACCCGGAACAACGAAACGAAACCACCGAAACGAGCGAAACGAGCGAAACGAAACCACCGAAACAAGCGAAACGACCGAAACGAGTAAAATAGTAAGTAAATAAATAAAAAAGTTAAAAATAAGCCTTGATCTCTAGCACGTTACTATGGCAGCCGGATCTCGTACCCAGATACTGCTCTTAAGCCACATCATGTGTGACATCTTGACATCACAAACCTGAAAGGTGGATGAGCGTAAACGTGTCGAGCAGGAAGACATCGAGAAAAAGGTGCGTATTTTCACATTCTGAATGGTATTCTAGCTGAAACAAGAAATCTAATTTCAAAGAAAGGTTTTCTGGTCGTATCGTGGATTCTTAGACGGTGGCGAATCGAATGGTATTTTCGAGAATGACTTTGCAGCATTCTTCGTGCGAACCAGGACTTTCTTTAATATATATCTCTAAAGGAAAACGAGGGCGACTTGACAGGCTTTAATCATATTAACGTCAGGCCTTCGTGACTCCTGCAGTTCTCAAAGTAATTTCTTATTGAGCGCTCAGCTCTTCACGGATACTCTTGAGATTGTGTTTCCGTACATCCTGGGCTCGGCTTTGTCGATTCACCACCGCCTAAGAATCCACGATACGACCAGGAAACCTTTCTTTGAAATTACATTTCTTGTTTTAGCTAGAATGCCATTCAAAATGCGAAAAATACTCACCTTTTTCTCGATGTCTTCGTGGTCGTCGTCGACACCCATGTGAGCATCCATCTTTCAGGTTTGAGATGTAACGATGTCACACATGTGGTTCTGGGTACGAGATCAGGCTGCCATAGTAACGTGCCAGAGATCAAGACTGGTTTTTTTTTTTTTTTAACTTTTTCATTTACTTACTTATTATTTTACTCGTTTCGGTGGTTTCGTTTCGGTGGTTTCGTTTCGCTCGTTTCGGTGGTTTCGTTTCGCTCGTTTTGCTCGTTTCGCTCGTTTCGCTCGTTTCGGTGGTTTCGTTTCGTTGTTTCGGGTTTTAATACATACCTAAACAAACAACTGTTCAATCAGAAAGAGAAATTTCTTCTCACCTCTTTGCGAGAGTTGCGGTTACCGTTGGTTTTGAAGTACAATAATTTGAGTGGAACAGACAACAAGTTGAACGGCACAACAATGCAATGAAGATTCCTGTATTGATTTTCAGCAACAGCCCGGGAATATTTCCACTCGACTTCTGCATTGGCCTAGGAAAAAAGAAGAGGGTAATGAGACGGTAATTCACATTAGTACGTGAGAGCTAAATCCAAGTCTAAACTCTAATATTTTTTGTCGTGGCACTGACTCTGTTAAACATTTTTTTTCTCGCGTTTACCTCATGTTCACGAAACTTTCGAGTTATGAGTATAATGATTGAGGAAGGTCAACTTTCTGTTTTGTTTTTCAAATCAAATTATATTCCCCCTATGCATGCCATGCAAACTCTGATAATCTTTGAGCCCTCGGTAGCTGCTTAATAGCGGCATTCTCTACAAAAAGCTTGGTTCTCATATGCCGCCGACATACCTGGGATATAGCCGCCGGCACGGTCTGGGGTACCGTTACGGCATATGTGAACATTTATTGGCGAATCATAATCTATCCCAGGCATTGACCGCCGGTTTGCCTGCGAAGTTTGAGCTGAGTTCAACTTCGCAAGCAAGCCGGTGATTGTCGCCGGTTGGCGACGATGAAAATATTTCATGTAAACATATCTGCGGATGCAACGTACTCCAGTGAGACGATTCGATCCATATTCACAGGCAAAATGGTTGAAAATTGCTCAATTCGATTTGCATTTCGTGCAAATTTGGGTACGTCGGCGATCCATCGTAGATGCGCCGGGGACCCACTGGGACAGATCGCCCGGCGAACGTTGTCAGTTGCAACTGGCGACTACGTCGCGGGTTGGTTGGCGGGATATGAGAACCAGGCTAAAGGCTAGGTTAAAATGTTCATTTCTTTTTCAAAATGGCGATCGAAAAGGTCTTCTTTGATATGTTTTTAGACCTTACAATTTTAGTTTTGGAGTCAACTTCTACAGTGGGAACAAGACCCATAAGAAAAGATTTTCTGGATTTTTGTAATTCGATTGGCGGCATGGATTCAAATATAGCTGCAAATAGCCTACAATTGGAAGGTCAGTCTTCGAGGAGTTCGAACAGACGTGGGCAATTGGTGAAACAACACTTGCAATGGCTGTAGGAGAAGCTTTAGCTGACAAACATGTCTCTGACTTGGAGCACCTAAAAGGACCAATGTTCCTTCGTTTTTGGCAGATCGTAACGAGTTCTCAAGAGTTTTAGAACGAAGGTGGGTAATCTTGATACTCTTCATGTACATTTCAGACGTGGGCATTTTGATTATACACCTGCACATTATTGCTATGTTTTCAAAATTTTCCCACAGAAAGCCTTGTAAAGCCGCCATATTTTAACTCCGTAATTTGTCTTTTGCGCGCATGCTTAGCCACCATGTTGTCTTCGATTTCTGTCCACATTTACAGCTGCCATGATTAAGACGATGTGGCAGTTTCAGGCATAGTAACCTTGGAAACGCTTGCACCAATGGAAAATTTTTCTTACTATATTTATATATATACGAGATTATCCTACCGTGACATTGGTGTATGTGTTGTTGAGTAAAGCCACCAGAATGTTGACCAACATGATAACGGACAAAATCAAGAATATCAAATATAAAACTGCCACAATTTCAGAGGTGAGACTAGTATGAGATTCCAATTGCTTTAAGTTTGTTAGACCAAACACCGACCACATGAGCTGCCTGGAAGTCTTGTACAAGCTAGAGGTAACAAAAAGGAAAATGTGACTGAGATTTGCTAGTATTTGAAGGAAGAGTATGTAATTAATAGTTTAAACGTAAAATGTTAACGAGACAATTGAAATGAGTAATTGATCTCTATAAATCCCCCATTAATAGTGATAAATCCTTTGTCCCGTTCATCTTGAAGATGGGATTGCGGACAATTGATTAAATAAAGAACGGCGCATTATTTAGAAGTCAATCAGCTGCTTTCTATTGCAAATCCGCTAATCTGATTGGTTCGTCTCGTTGAGTATTCACTCATAGAAAACTCGGGCTCGTAGTCCAATTGTTAATTATAACATAGGCACGAGTGTTTACTGAAAAATTAGCCTCCTACGTTGACCGGCTTTGGGCTCGTCACGCAATCTTCTTCACACACGAACGTCTGCTGAAACAGAGGGTTGTTTACTGAACCAAATCACAGCGCACTTCCCGATCAAGGCAGCGAACTTTGGACCCAGCGAAATTTTGCGAGAGACCTCAACGAATACCATCGTGGCCTTTCATCAAGTATTCGGACATTAACGTCGATTTAATGACCTTATCTGCAAGAAGCTATTTAGTATATAATACACAGATTTACCCAGGCCTAAAAACGGAGCTCCGGGGCCGGTTGTTCAAAGCCCGATTAAACTAACCCAGGATAAGCAACAATTTTGATCTGAGTTTTGGAACTTTGCGGTGAGGTTTTCTGTACATTGTTTGGCCTTCTGTTTTAAGTTTGTGTAATCTCAAACTACACATATCATGGATATCCAATACTAAAGAAGGAAGCTAAAAACCAAGGCTGCCAGTCTCTGTCAACCTATTAGCTGGAGTATGGAGGCCATCTTGGGCGACTCCGTCGTCGCCGGCGTGCGTTCGCGCCCACGAGCAATGCAGCGGGCCATGATAACCATGAGAAAATCAATTCCAATTCATGGGTTTCCTTTTCTTTCCTATATGGGTATGGGGCTCCGCTTGTTCGGGCCGCCGGAGCTCCGCTAGTATGTGAAGAAGTAAATGGTTCTTACGCAGACATTCTTTTTGCTAGTTCCTTTCTAATGCTGGAAGCCTGCGGTAACTTGAGAAGTGACGACCTTTCATCGAGCGAGTAAGACATTTACGATCTTCTGTTTAAATCCGGCTCCCTCAAGAAACTACAGTGTACCATCTCGCCGTGAAAAAGATGAAATTTTCGTAAATCTGCGAAGTGGGACTGGATTAGTTCCGGGATTTGGAAAATTGCATATTTACTTTGAAAGTGTTACCGTTGCCATGGAAAGCAACAGTTCGCGTCGTAGTTCTCGCCCCCAGGGACCCTGTTCAGTTTCGCAAGCAATAGCAGATTTGCACGTTGTAGTCATTTGACCACAACTACCAGAGTTCCTGTCGTTTTTTCTTTATTATTTAAGTTTTGAATTCTCAGTGGGGTTTAAATAACAGTTGCCCTGATAAGCATAAGAAACAGAAAAAGTGAAGGATTCTTGTAGTTATAGTCAAATGACGCCATCATGTAAATCGCCTATTAAGGCCTGGGTCAGGATTATAAGTAGAATAATGTATGACAGCTATATCTCTCTCTGAGGGTCTCTTAATACACTTTTCGAGCGTGAAACCTTCGCAGGTGAATTTTGGCAACGCCTCGGTTAAAGTTGTGAAAGCCACCGATGGATCCAATTACACACCCACCTTTGTTGAATACCAAATGGTCTTAAATTTGGAAGACTTGTTCGACTCCAAACTCGAAGGATCAGTTCATCGCTTTAGCGTATAGTTTACGGATGAACGACTGTGGAGAACGTTCTGTGATTGCGTGACAACGTCACGCCAATGAACTGAACTTGTTACTTTGTTTTTCATTTGTTGCTCAGGGCCTCTTCATATGAGCTCGGTAACCGGGACCAATTTTGTGGTCTGTTCATATGGGAAATTTCAGTCCGGTTGACCGGGAAGAAATCCTAGAAAAACAACCAAAATGGTGGAATATAACCTTGCATCGTTCGCGACTGTCGTGGCTTTGTGAACTCTTGTAACTTTACTAATAAACTAATTCGCATACTCCTAAAATGGAATACATTCAAGACAAAAAATATGCCATTTTGGCCGCTATGTTGCGAAAGTGAAGCTATTTTGTCTAAAAAGTTTCGTCCCGGTTACCCGGGCTGGAGTGTTCATATGGGAAAATTTTCATCCCGGTTACCGAGATCTCGGTCGCAAAGGCCGAGATCTCGGTAACCGGGCCAGCCCGTCTCATCATATGAACACATCGAAAATTTTACGAAGGAAAGAGGGACGAGGTGAGATCTCGGAAACCGAGCCAGCCCGGTTGACCGGGCTCATATGAAGAGGCCCTCAGTGACCTTTATCTCTTGAATTTTGAATCATGTCATTACATCGTTTCCGGCACACGAATACGTGGGTGAATCGATCTATTGCTGTAATTTTTCAACGTATACGGGGACAATATAGTGTGGTTATTTTGTGTTACTCTAATCGTGTCACAGAGAGTTGGGCAACTAGGAAATTCCCAATATAATCAACCGACCACCTGTTCGTTTACATAATCTGACCACTCCTATAACTCCCTCTCACCACGCTGTCACTCGTTAAAAATGAATGATTTAAGGCTGCGAGGAATACTCTTATGTTTAAGAATGTGGCGATCATAGACATATATATCAGGATATGCAATGTTTGGAGACAATTTACCCTAATTAAGGCTACAAATCACAACATGGAATTTCGAGCAGACTAATAAATAGAAAGCTGCCCTGATTTCAAAGCACCTTGCAGCAATAACGTGAAATGACCAAATATAACTCTGGGTTATCTGGGGAACGTGAACCGCGACGGCTATTTTTTGTAAATTTTCTTGCTCGAATTTAACGCTGCTTTCCATATTCAGTTTCGACATAGTATTGGCAAAGAGAAACAAACTAGTTGACTTTCGAAAGAGTTTCGAGAGATTCGTAGGCGAGATATAAATCAATGTTTAATCGGCGTTGACCTCGGGGTGACCGTCATTGTTAGTTAAATTTCCTTGTGTGTATCTTCATATTTGCAACTCTTTGCCAAAGTTACACCGAAGTTGTGGAAAATTACATAAACTTACCAATGGATGGCTCCTTGTTCGCAATACCTTACAAGAAAAAGCCAAAGAATAAGAAAGTACCATTAGAAAACAATGAAATTGTTGTTTTAGTGCTAGTGAGAGGTGCAGTTGAACCGGTGAGGGGAATCTCCTATAAAAAGGACCGAGGTGCTCGTCGAAAATTTTGAAAAGAACCCCTTAGAGGTACCAAGATCCTGTTTTGTGGGCCGGCTTGAAATTTTTCTCACCCATAAGAGGTACTACTTCTAAATCAAAATGTTATCTCCTGTCATATTTTTTCGGCTCAATGCCCTTAAAGGTACCGCAAAAGCTCCCGCTGTGGATCTCTTGGGGCTGAACATTCTAAGAGGTACCACCACCACTTTTTTAACCCCTAAAGGGAACGACGAGCTCCCCGTCCTTTTTACATTAGAGTCCTCCCTCGGGGCAGCGTAACATGAGAGTCCCCCCTCAGGGCAGCTGAACATGAGAGTCCCCCCTCAGGGCAGCTGAACATGAGAGTGCCCCCTCGGGGCAGCTGAACGTGAGAGTCTCCCCTTCGGGGCAGCTGAAAGAAAGAGCGGCGTCAACGACATTAAACTAAAATCGCGATACAACTCTACAGATTACAAAAACGGAAACATAGGTACAAACAAAATTAACGTGTTTTGTGTGTTTTATGCTGAATCCTTTTCCGCCTCATGTATGTTTCTTTTTGTCTTATAAGATATTCATAGTATACTCTGTAGGCAATTTAGACTTGTGTAAGCCTAACAGTGCAGAAAATTGGGTGGCTGCCTCAAAAAAGAAGGGTGAAAGGATTAAAAAAGGATGGTCAACCTGCCTAAGGCACTAAAGAAAAAGGATGCAAACAAGTACCGTGTGGCTAAGAAAGTATCGAACACGCCCTAGAGTCGAACTAGAATATTAACGTCAAAAATATCTCACGATCTTACTCTATCCCTGAATCAAATAATACTAATACTAATACTACTTTTTTTTATTTTAATAATAAATTAATTTAATAATATAATATTTACATAATTTGATGTCTGTTAAACCTGTAAAACATGTTTCCGTATCTAATTATGATATCATGGTTACTACAACTAATACTAATAATACTATTATTATTACTACTTATTGTTATTATTATTATTATTATTATTATTAGAGTATTGGTCCTCCATCTGTTGATTGTAGATATCTCCCTAAATGCAATCTCCAAAATCTACCAGATATATGTGATCGCCCTTATTTAATTTTAAG
>Ga0126338_10002111_pt1 | contig 13469 bp, 13 predicted proteins | sample OrbCmetagenome_2_FD_92529 | JGI IMG/M metagenome (GOLD analysis project Ga0126338, IMG submission 92529) | Coral microbial communities from Petempiche,Puerto Morelos, Mexico - Orbicella C C metagenome | ecosystem: Host-associated > Invertebrates > Cnidaria > Coral | place: Petempiche,Puerto...
GAATTTCGATGTGTAATTTGCACTGGTGTTACACTTTTTGCACTGATGTTACACTTTTTGCACTGGTGTTACACTTGAACTGCACTGCTCTTAGCCAATCAGAATCGAGTAATTTTTTCATGTATATTATTAAAGAGAAAATGTGCCAAAAATAGACCAGAAAGACTCAACAATTAATTAGCCCCATATGCTACCTTATTGCAAGAAAACTGCAAGCACATCTCCAATTCCTACGTCTGTAAAAAGAGAAATCAAAAAATGTCTAGTAAATTATTTCATAATGACTTCTTTTGTAGCCCAATGTTGGAAGAAAATTCTGCTCGATAGTTTTATTATAACCGGCGTTTTTCTAATTTTTTTTTCATGGTTAGTGCGCTCGTCTCCGGATCGAGCGGTCCGAGTTCAAGGCCCGGCATGGGACATTGTGTTGTGTTCGCGGGCAAGACACTTTACTCTCACAGTGCCTCTCTCCACCCAGGTGTATAAATGGGTACCGGCGAACTTAATGCTGGGGGTACGCTGCGATGGACTAGCATTCTATCCAGGGAATAGAAATACTCTTACTACTTCATGCTACAGAAACCGGAGATAAGCGCCGGCCTGATATTGATGGGTTACTTGGCTGTCATCGGAACTTAACCGTTACGTTGCGTTGCTCGCATGCAGACTTAACCTTTACCTTAAGGTTACGTATCTGGTTGACTTCCTATCGCACTCAAAGTCGTCAGGCCATTCGAAACTCAAAATCTCACGGGGTAAGAAAACTGTTCTGCTCCGAGAGTCATTCATTTCATCGCGTAGAATGAAGCTAAGGCTTGGGGAAATGAAATCTCCGAGTGGGTTGCGCCGCTGGCATGGAACACTGAATCCCTTACCTCATACTAGACCATGATCAGCTTAATTTTGCAACCCTATTCTAGACTAAGCACCAAAAATCCCCGCCCTATTCCAGACTAGCTATTTTCCACGCAGAAACTTTATCACTATCGTAGTCCAACATAGCTGTTCCAGACTAAATTATTTATACACTGGCCACTTTTCTGATAAATTATACCCTATTCTAGACCAAAACTGTCTGGTTTCTATGCCCTATACCCAAACTTAACTGCCTGAAAACCATAGCCTTCACTGCGGTACATACACATATATCTGATGAATGGGAGTGCCCCCACGAACGAAACCTAGGTAAAACAGTATCAATCAAAAGAGTAAGCGAGCCTCACCGTTGGAGTTCCAGTTGGTATAGGTGGACTTCTTGCTGTACAAGACCTTGTTCTTGTGGGCAGCACTGGTTTCCCAAGAGCAATGTATTCCGGCGCCTGCTACCAGCCAACCAGCATCGACGTCACAGCCACCATAGTTTCTGTTTATCAAAAAGTTTCGAGGGCTGTCTCCCTCAATGGAGAAGTAGTTGGTTTCTTCTGTCTTAATATCAGTCCACGATGAACTGACCAGTTTGCCCTCAGAAAACCAGTTCAACTTGTCTGTCCCAGCCGCGTTAAAAAGCAATTCTTTTTTATTCACACCGCCTTCGTACACGATCACTTTCGCCTGTTGGCAGAGTGAAAAGTTGGTTTACAGCAAATTACACATAACTCCTCATCTTTTTTCCAGGCAATGGGATGTCTTAAAACCATTGGTGCGTTTCCTGTTGTATTATTATAATAGAGCGGTTTTCAATTGAGTGTGGAAAGTAATCAGGCAATCACTTTGGTTTTGGTTCTGGTTTTACTACGGTTTTAGATTGGCCGAGTAGTCTAATTGTAAGTAATTGGTTTGGTTTTGGTTTAACGACACTCAGTTGAAAACCGCTCCATATATTGGCACAAATGTAGATTGCTGTTTATTATTGCTTCACTTTTTGTTCTATGGGCGTGCGTTGCGAGCGTGGGTGCTTGCGTGTGTGAGTGAGAGAGTGCCGGGCCTTAATTCCAACTTTTTATTGCTCAGAGTTAAAATAAAGTATGCTTAAATAAAAACTATTCACCTGAGATGGAGAAAAACTCTGCCAATGCATGACAACGCGGTTCTTGTAGTGATCACGATGTTGGTTGGTGATGTCAAGGGCTGCCGTTATGAACTCTGCGGAAGCCTCGGCCGAGTTATACAAGTCCCATACCCTCCTGTCAACACCGCTGACAGCTTTGAATATCATGGTCCAGCCTGATGATGAATAACATGAAGTACCTGATGAGTTGCACTTTTGCTATGAGCTGCTAGCGAATAACGTCGCTCAGCAGCTCGATTCATCGTGTTTTAGCGCAGTTTGACGAGTCTGGTGTTTTTCGTTTTAATTTGATTGCTTCTCCCATTGCCGTTGGCTCTTCAGCAAGTAGATTATTCGTGTTAGGGGAATTAATCTGACTTTAAGCTCCTATTCTTATTGTTCGGATTATAAGTTCATATTCCGAGGGTTTGTTGTTTTAGTCGTTTCTGTTTCTTTTTACTCGAACGCTTATTAGAAAATATATTGACTGGGAATCAAAGTTCGTTTTTCGTTATTTATTGTTATAATCTCGCATATAGCTTTTAAAAATACATACTAAGTTATCTGAGTGCCTGCATTGGGTCACAAATTAAGTAATCCTATTTAATCTCTCATTCCTTAAAAATTAGAGAAAAGCCAGCCGAGCAGTAGCAATTTACCTTCCAATGTGGTCCAAATTTTATTTTGTTTTCGCTTAGATTTTATTTCGATCAACTGAACTTTGTTCTCTTCGAATTTTGCTTTAGCTGCGTTTCTGTAATTTCCTTTGTTGGATTTTCATTTTAGACTGAACCTTGTACTTTTGTACAAGCTGCCCTTCATAGTTTATTTGTTTGATATTCGCTAGCGGTTGTATTGAACTTTGTATTTATGCCACGTACGCTCCTTTCAAGGGTACAGGTTCTCCCTGTTGTCAGTCACTCAGTGTAACAAAGAAACCACGTTGGCAATCACGAATTTTTAAAGGAATAAGTTGAGCATCTTTTCAGTATTCCAACATAGCAACATAACTTGTACTTTGTGCCTAAGTTTCTCATATACGCAAGCTACATTGTGCACGTTTTTTGATTACATTGATAACATCCTCGACGTTAACAAGTGCAGAATAAACTACTGTTGGACCGAGTTATTTCTCTTCCTTGACGTCCGTAGTGAAGACCATTGAAGTAGCGCCTCGTGTACCAGGAAATCGTGACGAATTTCCGTTCCCACAACCAAGCAGTGCTCTCCAGAGTTAGATTCCCCCAGTTGTCAGTTGGTGTCCGTTCAGTCAGAGATTTATAGTGTTTGCAGGAAAAACCTATCATCACACTCGCTCTCGATTTCTATGAGGTGGTAGTTGATGAAGCTAAAGGCCTCAATTATCGGTCACTTACCCAGTTGCTGTTGTTTTTAAATTAACACTCTAGTAGCTCAGTGGTTAGAGCGTCCGGCTAGGTCACGGAGGGTCTTCATCAGATCCCATCTGCGACTCGGATTTTTTTCCGAGTTGATGTCATTTCTACATTTAATATTCCTTATAATACGAACTTCATTTTACCATCGAAAAGTATGGTAAATTCTTTCCTAGTTTTTGTAACAACAGCAGCCATAAACAAAACGTTTAAAAGCGAAAGCGCGTGCACAATATAACACGATAGAGACACCATTCAGTTTTAGAAAACAGCCCTAAGAAAATACACGCGCTGATTGGTTAAAAATCGTTTTCTATAACTCGATGGAAAGAGCTTTTGACGTAATGATGGCGCGAGCAAAGAGAATTTACATTTCGATGATCAAAGTAAACAAGCTGTTTTTCTTTTCCTCGTCGCGGTGTTTTCTAAAAGAAATAGAAAACATGTTCTCCGTATTTCTATCGAGTTATAGAAACACTCGTGAAAGTTTGGGAGAACTCGAAAAAGCTGTGGAAACACTCGCCTGCGGCTTGTGTTCCCACAGCATTTCTCGTTCTCCCAAACTTCCACTCGTGTTTCTATAACTCGATAGAAACACGGTACATGTTTTTTTTTTCTTAACTAATAGATGGATCAATCTCTGGTTTATCTGAAATACATGTACTATACTCTGTAATCCGAGAATGTACGCAAAAAAGGTCGGCAGAAAAATAAGAACTCCTTGCCTGGGCATAAAATAATATGCATCTTTATAAAAAGGAGGGTGAGATTAAGTTTGTTCAAAAATCTCTACTAGCGTCTGAGTAGGAATATTTCATCATACGAATGTGTTCGAACTAATTTTTTAATTTTTTAATTAATTTTTTCATCCACTCATTTCAAATATTGGAAAGCAAGAAGTCACGTTAGATTAAACAACATCGACAAACTAGATCTCGAGAAATTCACCGTAAACATTTCCTGACATTTCGGTGAGAAACTGATTACTAAGCTCCTGTCTCTGTTTTCACAGTTGTATTTGATTTATCCGTGTTCATCTTTTCGCAGTTTTTATCCCAAACCCGTGAGGAACTAGATTTTTAAACAGAAAAAAAATCAACCAACCTCCTGCGGCCATGTCGCAATAAACGGGAAAAGCCTGTTGGTTTCCTGTTAAAGAAGAAAGCAGTTTTAGTTACGGCAACTTACTCAGTTGCTGTTGTTTGAGATGGCATTGTTTCAGGTGTATATATGAATGCATAATTTATGCTCTAAATAGATAACGGAATAAATTACCAAACAACAGCAGAACCTAAATGGATCTATTACCTAATTTATAGAAAATTAACATTCAATGAAATTAACACGCTTTTCAAAATTTTGCGTTAATTTAACTGTGGGCAAGATAGGGGAATTCAAATTTCGTTGAAATGTTGTTAGAAAATCGAGCATTCTGCCGATCTTTTCTTTCTATTCTTTGCACAACGAAAAGCGTTGTCTTTTTCTAACCTTCACGAATCACGAAGATTAAGTATTGAACTCTTATTCGGGTAATTCACTTCTCTTTGCATCATTTTGCCCTTCAATTTTCCTGAGTTTTAAGTCGTGTAACATAGAGGGAGTCAAGAGAGAAAAATGGTTATGAAGCTTGTTGTATGTTTTTGCTCATTTTTCTGACCTTCACCGTGCACAAAACATGAAAGTTTCTAATAAGTTACTGAATGAATCGAATCAATAACAAATTCGAGATTAAGCAGTTTTTAACACATTCTTTTGAGCAAAAAAGTCAGTAGTATTTTCCAGCACATAAGTTTAACAAACAATAAGGGAGAAAAATGGTATTGTAACTGACGCGAATGGTGAAGGTGTCCAATTGCATGTATCCAATTACAAAAAGTTGCAATTGGACACCTACTAAAATCGCGCGCCAATTACGTGAAGAAAGGCGCGAAGATACACAATCACAGTCAAAACTTTTGTTGCAGATACAATTACGGCCAACTCTAACAACGGACGAAAGTACACATCCATTTACCCTGGAGACGAATCCAGAAAACTCCATTGCTGAGCTGTTTTCCCGCTTTGTTCAGGATATCTTTACAAGAAATTCCCGGATTTGCACTGTCCGTGCCGTATTCGCCTAGAAGCTGAAAGGTCTTCCATTCAGTGCCGACACAAAGATACACTTTACCGTTCGCGTATTTCAACGCCCCGGCATGTGCTGCGTCATTACACTGGCATGATGCATCCCCTAGTTTGAAAATCGTGGGAACCGGATCTTCACAATTGAGGGTTTCTTCCACACAAATCTGGCCTCTTACTCGCGCCACCAAGAAGACAATGCTCAGAATTCGTACGAAACCATTCATGGCGCCTTGCTTCCTTTCCCCCGCCTTTAACTCCAAATGGCGTAACAGAAAGCGATCAAGTTCTAAATGGTTTGATAAGAATTATTAAGTAGAGATTTAGGCAGCTGTGTGTGATCAGGTGTAGAATCAATATTTGGAGTTTTCACCGACCTAGTCATATGCATAGTCACGGATAGTAACGATAAAGAAATTGGACGAAGGCTTATCTAGGCCGAGCAGTGCTTCATGCTGATCGCAAATCGCAAACAAACAATCTCATATTAGCTCGCTCTCTTTTACTTTTCAAAACGCCAGTAAGTTAGAGTTTGATGTTTACGGTCTAGCGGCAATTTTAAATCAATTACGTGCACACTACCAAGGCGTTGCAGACGGAAATGTCCCTGTAAATAACAGGTGGTATGTCGCGTCTCCCACGCAGACTACGTGCGCGCTTGCTCTCAACTTCATGCCACGACTAGGCTGAAATAAAAATGAATTTAAAAACTACATTCATATTCCTTCAAATGTCGCAATTTGTCAGTCTAACAGTGTTCAGTTCCTAATAAAGATGATTTATCCCTTTTGCGACTTTCTTGTTGTGGTTCCGTCGTGTTTCTGTGAGGTCCGTTGCTCCTTACTAACAGTACGTCCCTTTGGAGGTCTCTTGGGGATGTGTGCAATTTTTTTAAAAGGATTCTAGATTTGTTTTGATGCTCAGGGCTTGAAGTGGGGTTGAGAGAAGGGACTTAATTTGAACTCTCAAGGTATTTCGTCTGTTTTTCTGAGGCCTCGTCCACACCACGCCGGAGGAAAGCAGCTTTATTTCTACGGTTAGGCCTACTGTCCACACTAATCCGTCACGAAAACGGATCTTTTCGAAAACGCTCTTCAAACCGGGGGAATTTGAAAATGCCGGATTTTCGTTTTCCTGTAAACAGAAAACATTTTTTCGAAAACGGAGCTTTTCGAAAACGATGACATTAGACGATAATCCTATGATTTTCCTGCCCGAGTTTTCCTCAAACACAAATCCAAAATGACCATACAGTGATTGCTCGTTTTTAAATTTCTCCGGCGTAGTGTGGACGGAAAACATTTGATGAGTTTTCAGAGTGAAACCTCCGTTTTCAAATTTCTCCGGTGTAGTGTGGAAGGGTCTTCAAACTCACTAATTAAAAATTCAGTAAGTTTAAACAAAGGAAATCAAGATTGTGACGGTGTTTGGATATCCGATCCTAATAAACATAAATTTTTACGATTTACTTCCCCGTTTTCTCCCTATTTTTCGAATGAGAAGGTATATCAAACATTCAAGACAAGTTAAGACAGTGTTTGACCGCATTTCCAAACACCTCAGAAGTTCGTCAAAAATACTATGCGTTTCAACTCTCTTCTCGGGGTTCGGAAATTTGGTCAAACACGCTCTTTCGTGTTTGATATATTACTTCCAAAACTCTATTATCGCCAGAGACGCATCGTATGCATTCCGTAACTCGATATTTCTGCTTACAAGTAGCAAATATTTAGCTATACGGCACCATAGATTTCCTGAGATTACGTGCTTATATTCAAATCGAAATTCGCCCCTCCTCTTTAACTTGGTATATAAAGCCTTCGGCTCGATCCAAACCACACTCGGTCCGACCAGACTTCTTCTTGCCAATTTCAGAATTCACACCAATTTACATTAATCGTATGAAATAAACTCGCCGGTCCTCATTTATACTCTTCGGTGTGGACAAGGAGGCACTACTTGTTCGACCAAATTTGGTGTCCAACCCACTTATTAGGGAGATTAAGCAATGACGACGGCGACCCGAGGACAACGCCTGAAAAAATGGTGTCTAGATCTGTTCAGTACGTCTATTGGTCTCAAAACTTGCTCAAGCTAAATATGTAACGCCAACATCCAATTCAAAAGAAATATACGAAAAATTATCCGCCGCCATCCGCGTTCTCTAAATTACGCAGAACTTGGTCATTTCTCGTTGTTGTTTTGAAGAGGACGTCTAAGAAATGTACAAGATTTATAACGCACGTGCACAGCCATTGTTCTGCTCATAAACCCTTTTGTTTGGTGACGTGGTTTGCTTAAGGTCCCTGATTATAAGGTCAAGTGCGTCTTCTAACACCAGCTTTGGGTTCACATTTCAGGTCGCGGAACAAGGAAACCTCAAGCGCAATGGTTCAAACTCCATCTCAGAGGTCTTTCACGCGCCCGAATTCAATGTAGCTGAAAGATCCCGAAGTCCACTTTCAAGCAAAGGAGCCAAAGTTAAGGCTGAGCAAAGTATTAATTTATTTGTTTATATCTGATTCGCAAACAGTTTACTTCACACTTGACTAGGACTAAGATCTACAAAATTTATTTATTATATACACATTTTTTTTTGAAAAGAATAAATTTTAGTCCTCAATTGGTAAGCTGTCGGTTTTCCACAAAAAATAATTACCGAATAAAACGTTCGTGATATTAAAAACAATAATTGCAAAACGCTCATTAATTTAAAAAATCGGGCGTAGATGTAAATCTCTGAGCGACTAACCATACAATTAACGCGAGAAAATACTTACAGTCGATAAAAATAACGCAACGACGCAGAATGTCACTATAAATATGTCACGCAACACCTAGAAAGTTACTCTGATCCGAGTGAAATCAATGGTTGCCATGGTCACACCGGGTATTCGTCACGCCCTGTTGCAGATCCGATGTGACCGGTTTTACGGTACCATTACGCTATACAAAGGAAAGCATCCACTTCTTGAATGTAAGAAGCGTTTAAATTAATTTAATAGCATGAAGAAATCTTTCTTACTTTATTAACTTAAATGAGCGTAAAATTTTGTTTACCCCTCCAGCGGTCATTATATTATTTAGGCCGATTATTAAAACGAAGGTTAGACGGCCTTTAAGAAAGAACTGGCCTTAACTGCAATAAAATTGCCACATCAAGATGAAAGACAGTGTATGTGGAGTAAAGCTCACCTAACTTGCGATTATAGCTTCCACCTACAGGGGCTTTTTTAATAACCGGCCCTTAATGTTTTAAACTTAAATTAACTTACACGCCCAACATACCCTGATATTTTCAACTATTACATTAACTGTTCATCCCCGCAGGATCAACCCTAAGTTCTATGTATCCTTATTCTATGTAGCAAATTAATTTAAAGCTAATTAAAAATATTATAAAAACATTAAAAAAGAACTTCATGTTTCTCGAAACATTTGTAGCTGACAGCCAGTTCATACGCACAGTCTTCGTTTTTGTTTGGTTTGTGTAATATTATGGTTCGAAGTGCACCTCCTGTCTAGGTCATAGCTCTGAGCTTTTTTTACGGAGTACATCGACCAAGGCAAAGAACAGATTGCCTTAAGTCCACGATATCCTCGAGAGTTTCAAGACTCAACTGATGAAGGGAAGACAGGATTTGATTCGATTGTTAAATGAAATGCACCACGAACTTACTTAGTAGTTCTGCAGGCCGAAAGCTCGCAAAATTAGCCCTCGTGTTTTACTTATAACTTCGCCCGCTGCTCTAAACTAATTTCAAGCATGCCCCATCCCTAAAAAATAACACTTCGGCCCATCCACATGTATACATTTTCCGACACGCTATTCGGTTCACTCGTCGACTTGGGTTCACACTGAATTAAGGGATAATTTAACACCAAGATTTATCGGTTGCGATAAAGAAAGTTGACATGTCAAAGTTTCTACAAAAAATTGGACCCACTCTTAGAAGACTGTCGAAGACTGAGCGAAAAACCGATGTTTTGTACGCTCGGGTCATCTAAAAATGCTCTGCTTTTAGCGATTAGTGCCGTTAACGTGAAAGCTACTTCCAATGAAAATGCCGTTGTTTTGTAGGCTTGGGCCATCTAAACAAGGTCCACCGACTCAGCGCGGGCCAAGTGAACACAATTTCCAGTTAAAGTGAATACATGTGAATGGGCCGAAATGAACTTAATATCTGTCCAATGCAATGCACGTATTTCAACATATTATAAAGAAAACCGCACAAAAAGCATATTAAATATCTTCAGGCCATATTTATCAGCGCAGTGGTTCACCCAAAACCCAAATTGTTATCTAAGTTCAATCTTGAGATAGGACTCTGTTCACTGCCGGTTCGCTCGGAACCGGCTGCTTAGTTTGCTTGTATGGATTCCTTCATTAAAAGTACACAAATTTAGCGTACAGAAGGGTAAATTCCTACACCAGATATACATTTTTTGAGTTTTCAAATCAAATTCTCCGCAATTTCAGCGCCCCTAAGAAGATCGAAATCAGCACAGTTGAAAACAGACCTTTCAGGTCCGAAATCTTTTAAGAAGACAAGAACTTTCAGGCAAATATAATTTACTATTGTTTCACATTTCGTAATCAATTTCCAAGATAAATCACGCGCACGTCACGTTTCAAAAGAAACCAATCACGTGGTAAACTACTGAGGCTGGCGCGGTTTGATTGTCAACGGAGTGGCGCATCTAGTTTCATTTAAAACCCACTGCCAAGTAAGGGTTGAAACTAAACATGGCTATCCACAGTAATTCCTGATACATCTGCCATAATTTCCGAAAAGGATGGACGGGCAAGAGGATTGCCTTCCCAGCACTTTTCCAGCACCTCCAACACTGTATCAGGGCAGTTGTCCGGTTTGGACAGACGAAGGTCATTCTTGACGCATTTAAGGACCTCTTCGTTGGATCGATCGTGGTAGGGCATCTGACCAAGAGTGTAAATCTCCCAAACCAGAACGCCATATGACCACACATCGCTCTTCTCGGAGAAATCATCGTCGAAGATCGCCTCAGGAGGCATCCATCTGAGCGGTATCTGCATGTTATTGAAGCGATAGTACTCGGCGTTGTACAGGTCGTAACTTAAACTCAAGAAGCCGATCTTGACCTTTAGATCTTTACCCACCATACAGTTTCTTGCAGCAAGATCCTTGTGGACGAAGTTTTGCGAGCTGAGATATTTCATTCCCGAGGCCACTTGTCCGCAGATAGCGAGCTTCTGATTCGAATTCATCGTGCTTCGACCGTTATCGTAGCAAGACAGGAGAAACTGCTTCAAGTCACCCTAAAATGAAGGAAAAATTGACCTGTCAAACCTGGAGATTTCCCGCGATTAGCCGCGCGAACACTGCGCACCTGACTGCGATACTGGCTAGCAGACACAGTATTCCATATAACAATGCATACGTCACGAGGTGCTGTTCACAACCGACCAATCAGAATCCAGCTGCTATAACTGTCCGAATCCCTGACTCCAGAGGGAATTTATCACACTAAGACTGTTTAAACTATAAAATCAAATTCGAGAAAATGCAACAAGATTACACACTTTATAATCGACTTCGGAGATAAACATTTTTGGCACACCCGGATTAAAAGGCTTAAACAAGAACTATTCCCATGTCAGTCCTGCATGTACAGCACAATTAGCCAAAATTCCAAAGAATGCCAAAAACGACCGAGACATTTTCGAGGCGTGGTAAAACTTAGCTAGACATATTTCGGCACGAAATTTATCCGCAACATCTTATCTACATTTACGACATTGCAACTGCTGTTCCGTCTTTGACCAACAATTCACGATGAATGTCAATAATAAATGAATGAAACACAAAACAGCACATTTCTGGCTCTTGCAAAAATAGCACACGGTACCTCGACCAAGAAACGAGAGGGTCGATTGACTTTATCTGCCAGATTCAACAAATCCGCAAATCTCTACCAAACTTCACTTATTTATACGATTCAACCCAGCAAGTTTAGAATTCACGGTGCGGAGAGACAGCACTTGTTTTCGTGATTTGGACGCAATCAACGCTGACAGTATGTGATTTTTCTTAAGACTTACTTAGAGTTTAGCTAAGAGCTATTAAATGGACGGGCTTATTTCTTTCAACTCCATTATAATAAGATAGACGGCTTTCCGCATAAGCATCACTAATTATTTGGCAGCAGTTTAAGGCCTTAGGGGTATCTCGTAAACGCAGTAAAGACTACAGTAAATCGGTTTTCATGGGTTGATCGGATTAAAGCAATATTATTGACACATTGACGGCAAGACCAACGTAGCGCCTTCCCAAGCACGTAGCAGGTTTTACCTTTTTCTAAGCTGAAGAAAACTAAATTACCTGAAATTTGTTATTTAGTATTGTTTTTTTTTTTTCGGGGAGGTGGGGCAGTGACAAGGGGGAGGGAGGGAGCAGATACTTTCATACTTCTGACTTAGCTCAACAGAGATAGTGGCTTCGATTTTGTTAATATTTGATTTTGAATTTTCACGCGCGAAAGATATCGGACGATTTCTCTGGAGGGGGACTGAGAAGAGAGGGTTAGAAATGGACGCACAATGGTAGATTTGTGTTCACACGGGGCCACAAGAGATCATAAAACAAACCTTTTCCAGTGATTCGAAGATCATGTAAAACGGCTCTTCCTCCTTACAGACACCAAGCAGTGCAACAACATTTTCATGATGCAGGTTACACAGCGCGTCTACGTCTTTATTGAACTCCTCGCGCACCTGGTCATCATTACTAACCAAGGCCTTCACCACGACCATGGTTTCTCTTTCGCCGTCGCGAATCCCGCTGGCTCGCGCCAGGAATGCTCGACCATAGGCCCCGTTGCCCAGACTCCTGAGCGCCTCGAGGTCATGCCTGGGGAACTCCATGTTGTCATAACTGGGCTGGGATCTGTAGATCGGGTTCATTGTCATATCGTTGCCTTCTCCATCTCGGTGCTCGATGTCACCATTGGCATTAACTGTTAACGAGTTGAGAGACGAGAGGTCAAGCCAGAAAAATTAATTTCACTCCAGGAAAGGTACGTTACACTTCAAAGACAACAGATAAAAACTTACGATTCTCGCATTCTGGAGCCATAACCTCTTCTTTCTTGTTTTGCCTGGCTCGCCGGCCTTTACAGTAGATCATCAATCCCACCACAAGAACAATGTATGCTGCTGCACAACCCACCGCAATACCTATGGTGCGGCCCATGGACCCAACAGACTTGGTGGCTTCCTTATCGCGGGGAGCTGGAGAGAGGATGTGTGTATTACATACAAGTTTAAATCACAGATTGTAGCCGGGGAGGAGGGGGAGGGGGGATTCCTTGCCTTCGCAGACCTTTTTTGAAAGACCATGGTTGCCACAGACATCACTTTTCAAAATACCCTGACTTTTCCCTGACCAAATAAACAAAAAATGCCAGATCTAGTAGCAGCTTACCGCCCTCCTTTACATTCGATCTTTAAGACTGATAAGTTTTCAACAAATTTTCCTTCTTCATTAAGTAAAAATATCGTTGAGATCACAGTGACCCCAAATGTTTCTTCCAGCCTTCGATGGTATTAAATCAGCTGCGTTAAATTCTTTCAATTTTCCCCGACTTCTCTTCAAATTGTCAATTTTCCCTGACTCCAAATAAAATTCCCTGACTTTTCCCTGATCTTGAAGAATTTTTTCCCCGACCATTTCCTGACCTGTGGCAACCCTGAACACCCCAACAGTTTTCTATTGTCAACGTTGTAACACTAATTAGTATCACCCAACTAGTGGACTAATGCAAATCCTGCATTTTAATTGGCTATGCTACTAGAGGACTATTACTAATAGTCCTCGAGTAGCGAAATTGGCGCCATCGAGCGTGACGCTTTCTTTCGTTTTATTCCCAAATAAATATTTCTTCAACTTGCATTTGCTAACTTTATTATTGCCTTTTCTGTCCGACTA
>Ga0126338_10002112_pt1 | contig 13468 bp, 4 predicted proteins | sample OrbCmetagenome_2_FD_92529 | JGI IMG/M metagenome (GOLD analysis project Ga0126338, IMG submission 92529) | Coral microbial communities from Petempiche,Puerto Morelos, Mexico - Orbicella C C metagenome | ecosystem: Host-associated > Invertebrates > Cnidaria > Coral | place: Petempiche,Puerto...
GAGAAGGGGGGGGGGGGGGGGGGGGGGGGGGTGGGGAGGGGGGAGGGGGGGGGGGGGGGGGGGGGGGGGGGGAGGGGGAGGGCTGCTGCAGTAGGGATATTGAAGAGCTGAAGAACTCTATTTTTCTCACACCCTGCTGTTCCCATAATTTTTACTCCCCCCAATTCTTGCACTGCTCCCAAACTAACCAAACACCGTAGACGCTGAGGTCTGAAACACTTGATTATACTGGCTGAAAATTGCACAATGGTAAAGAAGTGGCTGACATTGTTAAAAGCTGACAAAGAATGTTCTAAAGAATCTTTTGAAACATTGTACTTTATACCAGCAAGCTTCTGATTAATCGTGTAGTCTCTGAAATAAACTATTTTACTCGATGTAACGCTCCAGTTTTGTGTTGCATATATGAAATAAATGTTGGTTACTTTCTTACTAGTAATGTGCAAGTTTGAACTTTCTTAACCCGTACGATATTTTTTTTTTGGGGGGGGGGGTTCTCATTAGCTCAAAGTTAGACTACAGGAAACCTCGTGAATTTTTCCCCTGAGTAATGAGGAATTCGATAATTTACAGCACATTATTATCCAATTTCTGTCAAGTGGTCGCTAACTGGTGGTTAAAAACAAAAGAAACTTTCAAAGTTTTAGCTCTAAAAGTGGCCGCGGTCGCTTACGAGAGGTGGTCGCTTTACAAGAGGTTCCAAATATAGTGATTTGACTTGGAAACTTTTTGTATTTTGGAAAACTGGTCGTTGAGGATCGGAGGGGTGGACGCTTACGAGAGGTGGTCGCAACCGGAGGTTCGACTGTAGATGGGTAGATGGAAAACGCGGGGCCGGGGTCCCGAGGTGTGGAAAACACTTGGTACGGTGGAAAACAGGGGGTCTGGTGCAAAACACGGGATCTAAGTAGAAAACACGGCGTCTAAGTGAAAAACACGTTGAACCAGTTTTTTTTCTCGCCAAAATATGAATTTTCCTCACTAAAATGAGAAGTCGAAGGTTTGTTATCTTAAATTGCAATGAAAATCAATTCAGCATCTCGGCATGGAACGCGTTTTCCGATCAAAAAGGCAAATTAAACATTTCGTGAGGACCAACGTGCCGTTCAGGGTTTTCATTTGCATGGAGCGTCTATTTTATTTTTTGCAGTAACTTGCGTGGATTTTTTTTATATCTTTGAGAAAGAAAAACTGAAATGATAAAGATTGTTTTGCTTAGTATCTTTAACCACGATAGAGCCTTTCTACACAAATAATCACTTTCGACTTTAGACCTGAGCGTTGAGCGCGACTAAGGGACCGGTCCAGTCATTATTTCTGACTCATTTATCGCCTGGGGGTGGCGCCGGAGGATTTTCGGCTAAAGACAGTAACATTTAGCTGATCCCACCTTTAAATGTTATTTTATTGAATTATCCCCCTCACTGCTATAAATAAATTTCGTGATCCCCCCTCATTGTCTTCGCACACATTCACCTTTCGACGAGTATATGCGGTAGTGCTTTTAACGGTCATATGACTGTTATATTTCTAACTATGATGCTGACTTACAGATTAATGAAACCGCCATGGTGAAGTCTCTTGATCCGTGTCTTCGATTCTCGATGTCTGATCAGGGTTCTTAGCAGAAGTTTTCACAGGCGTCCAGTAAAGCATAACAGTTGGAATAAATTAAAGTGAGGCCCGATTCGCCCGAAGGGGCAAGCCAGCGTAGAGGGTCCGGGGTATGCTCCCCCGGTAAATTTTGAAATTGCAGGTCGCCAAAGATGCGATTTCATGTATTTTGGGGGGCAAAGTGTTACGGCAAATGAGTTGTTTATGATCATAACATTAGATGTAGCAAGTAGCGCTGTTTCAATTTTTTTAATTTAAATACTATTTTCTTCTTGAAACGTCTCAGTCTGCAAGTCTTAATTTATTGTTATATGTGTACAAATTTTGATGACCGGAACAGGTGCTACATTCCGCCGATTTTACGGCCGCTAAAATTCCGCCGTTCTGCTAAGAACCCTGTGACTGATCATTTGTCAGTTGACATACCAGCTACTAACCAACCCAAGTGTTTGAAAATTGCAAAGTTACTTTTTAGAGTGCCAAATAGCCATCCACCAAGTCTGTATGGGCATGTGGCATCTAGTGATCCCCCCTTTTGGGCTGTCATATATGACTGATCCCCCTTCTGTCATCCTAAAAATGCAGTGATCCCCCCCAAAATCCTCCGCCTCCGGAAGTTTTTTATTTCCTACGAAATACTTGAAAAACGCGTTTCACGCCAACATTTTGAATTGATTTTCATTGCAATTGAAACTAACAAAATTTCGACTTCTCATTTTTATTATACCCCCGTGTTTTCCACTTAGACCCCATGTTTTGCACCAGACCCCGTGTTTTCCACGCACACCCCGTATTTTCCACCACACCCCGTGTTTTCCACCACACCTCGTGTTTTCCACTTAGACTCCCTGTTTTGCACTTAGACCCCGTGTTTTCCACCACACCTTTTGTTTTCCACTCAGACCTCGTGTTTTGCACTTAGAGCCCGTGTTTTCCACCAGATCCCGTGTTTTCCACATAGACCCCCTGTTTTGCACTTGGACCCCGGGTTTTCCACCGCACCCCGTGTTTTCCACCACATCCCGTGCTTTCCACCACACCCCGTGTTTTCCACCACGCCCCGTGTTTTCCACCACACCCCGTGTTTTCCACCAGACCCTGTGTTTTCCACCATAACACCCTGTTTTCGACAGCCCGGAACCCCGGGACCCGGGACCCCAGCCTGAGTTTTCCATCCAGCCCTTTGGGAGCATCGAAAAAATTATACCAGAACCATATGTGTTTTTCGATTACAACATGCATTTCTTCAGATAATTTGACTAATTTGTATCTTTAATCTCAGCTTTATTAGCTTTGTTCCAAATGAAGGTTGGCTGGGTGGCCTGGGTCTGCTAAACAAGACGGAAGCGTGGGGCTTGGTACCGAATGTCAATTGCAGACATGGCGGAAGGTTGCAGCGTCTCAGTAGTGGTTCTGGTTTCGCTATTTTCTGCTTTAATTGCGCTTTCTTCCTCTAAGTCGACGTCGTCTCAAATACCAGACGAAGACTGGAACTATGTTCAAGTGCGGGAAAATGCATTCATGTTCTGGTGGCTTTATGGAGCGAGCACAAGCGATCCTTCAGAGCGCGTCGACAAACCTCTGATCATGTGGCTACAAGGAGGTCCAGGCGGTTCTTCCACGGGTTTCGGAAATTTCGAAGAGCTTGGTCCGCTCACAGTGGAGCTTAAGCCTCGTAACACGACCTGGCTGCAAGTTGCTAATGTTCTATTCGTTGATAACCCTGTGGGTTCCGGTTATAGTTATGTCACCGACAACAAAGCCTTCACCACAAACGTAACAGGCGAGTTACCTTGCAATCACATTACATAATTACGTATAGAATTATGGTCTTTTTATTTGGTTTGATCGATTCTTTTTGTGAAACCATGTTTTATCTGGACTATATCTGGGTTTAATGAATGGGTTTCGCGCTGATCGCAGCGCTGGGGCTGGAGAGAAAAGTTTTGTTTTCTTTTTAATTATAAATCGCGTGACTTTCACGGGACTTGTCTGTCAAAACACAGGAACTCACTCTCGAACCGCGTGTAGGTGTAGACCGCTGACTGGTATTCAGTGCAAACTTGAACAGACTTAGAACACTATAATTAATAGTACACGATGAAAAAATAGTGAGACACGGAAATTTAGGATTAATTCCGCATCCAAAATGATTTTAATCTTGTAACATGATCGGCAAAATGATTAGTCCCGATATTATTGTAGTTGTTGCTGTTGGATTTTTTCTTTTGGGGATGGGGTTGGAAGGAGAATGAAGGTGAGGGACACATAGATGGGTTGTACAATGCTTTTACAAGTTGAAGTGATATGGGCAAAATGATATTTTGGTGGGACACTATAGATTTAAACAAATTTCTGTAGCTTTATCTGTTATCTAGAGCATTTCTGTCCTGTAGTGTTCTAATTTTGGGAATATCAAGCAGCTGTTTTTAGGTCTTTTAGAATATCACTACCCCCAGGGCTGACACTAACAAACACTGTTGTTGTCCTTACTAATGATCCGAAAATCAGTTATTTTGAAGTAACATTAAAGCAATTAAGCTCACCATTCTGATAGAAAGCTTCATATCTGTTACCTTTCATAGCTTTGGTTTTCATCAATAAGTCACATCCATCCATACATGCATACATCTTGTTGAGTAGCAATGTTGAATTTATTTTGATTTTCAAAATTTTGTTCCAGGCATAGCAGACGACCTTGTTACTCTCTTCATTGCCTTTCTGGACAAACAACCAGTTTTTCAAGAGATTCCTTTTTACATCTTCTGCGAGTCGTATGGTGGCAAGATGACATCTGCCTTTGGCGTTGCTCTATATCAAGCCATTCAATCTGGAGGCATCAAGTGCAACTTCAGAGGGGTGGCCCTGGGAGATTCGTGGATTTCACCAGTAGATTCAGTGTTGACCTGGGGCCCATATCTTTATGCTGTGTCACAGCTGGATGGAAAAGACCTTGAGCTGGTCAACAACGCAGCTCAAGCTACCGCCGACGCTGTTTCTAAGGGTCAATACGTTAAAGCTACTGAACTCTGGGATAAAACTGAGACGGTCATCGCAGAAACAACAGATAATGTTGATGTTTATAACATTCTCTTACACAATGCTCCACCCTTCCCTACTAAGTTCCGATCACTAAGCAGTGACATTCTGGATCGCCTTTACGCTCGTCACGTTGGTCGTCTGTATACTGACCCTCTGACAGAACTCATGAATGGTGTAATCAGAAAGAAGTTGGGCATTATACCGCCAAATGTCACATGGGGTGAGCAGTCGGGAGAGGTGTTTACATACCAGGCAGTGGATTTCATGAAACCAGTGATAGATGATGTCAGCAAACTTTTGAATTACGGCTTGAAAGTTGTCGTTTATCAGGGCCAATTGGACATGATTTGCGATACCCTTGGAGCAGAGGATTGGATCGCTAAACTTGATTGGGATGGATTACCAGCATTTAAAGCCACCAGCCGCGTACCCCTTTATACGCCTTCAGGGTTTAAGAACAGAAACACAGCAGCATTCTACAAGGCTTACAAGAATTTAGAGCTTTACTACATTATGAAAGCAGGCCACATGGTCCCCTCAGACAATGGTGAAATGGCTTTGGAAATGGTAAAAAGGGTAATCAACCAAGATGAAAAAGGAAGCTAATTTAAATGTAATTGATACTTCACCTCATGTTCAAGTTGAATTGATGTGTTCAAAAACAATAATTTTCATCCTGTTGTAACTTAAAAATATGTTCGTAGTACATTTGCCCTAAGAAAAATAAGGAATTGTTTAAAATATGTCATGCATTAGCTACTTGTATCTTTCCCAGTTGTAACTGTGGATCCATGTTTATTTTTTTTCTGTTTTTTTTTTTTAATATTATTAGTCTTTTTTATATATAAATGTATGTACTTTAAAAGAAAACCTTTTTTTTTTCAGTTGACGTTTCCTTCTATTGAGATAAAGAGATTGTGTCTATCTGACTTAAAATGTAGTGACAGTTAGTTGCTTACCTTTTTTTTAATTACTAAGATTGATATCTAATTTGACCAAGCTGTGTCAAGCAGACCACAGATTGATATTAAGAAAATTGTCTGTTATTATGCTTGATGATGTATGGCATTCTTGATCTGCTGCTTTATTCTCAGCTGATTTTAGAATAATTGTAGTAATTCCCTGTAATTTAGACTTATAGCTTGGAGTGAATCTGTTGTGCATGTAGATGAAGCGCTACACTGTAGGTGTTACAATTGTATTTTAAACCACGATATCATTTGATCCTGTCCAAGATCTTACAGGATTCTACTGCCCTGATCTTTAATGCAAGATCTTGTGGTATCCAAGTAGATTTTAACAGTATTCCCTGTGATTCTGCATAGGATGTCTGTTAGCAACGGACTCCCAGGGGCTTTAGGTATCCAGGGAACATGATCATTTATTTCTTGGGAACAAGAAGAAAAAATTAGAGAACAATGGAATTTATTAAAACAGGGAATATTAAAGGGAGAAAAAGTGAAATTGTCAAAGGATGAAGGAAACATGCTACCCCCCACCCCCTCGGGAGGCTCTCATTAGTGTAGACAGCAGACTATATAATCGCCTTGATAATCGCGTTGCATTAAAAGAAAAAAAAAACGGCTTGTGTAACAAGTCACCTTTAGTTAGGTTGGGATTTTCTATAACATCAAAGCAGTGCTCAAATTTGTCCGCCATAGCTCTTTTTTTTTTTAATAAAGTCAAGGAGTATTTGAAGGTTCAGGTTCCTGTTATTGATTATTATTTTGGGGGGGGGGGGGGGAGGGGTTACACAAGGTCAACCAGAGAATTGGCGATACAACTGTGACTGAGACACTTCTAACAGAGTAGCCTGAATCTCAGTGACTTAGCGAGCAGAGGAGGTGGCTGAAATTCAGGCTACTAACAGAGGGATTCTTGTCCAGTTGTGGCCCTTTGTCACATAAGAGCAAAGTGTTGCGTGACAACATTAACCAGGGACAAAACTGGATTGAGCGTTTCTTCTAGCTGATTATTTAAGTGTTCTCACCCTACCACACTGGTGCACGGCTGAACTGCACCCGTGCAAATTTGCTTGAAGGTGTGCAAGGAGTGGGGAGAGCCTGTGTGCCAGTCCTCGTCCTCCAGAGGTTGATCTTACAGTCCTTGCTACAGTGGCACTAAGGCCTTGTAAAACGTTCAGCTAGATTCGGGAAATTCAAAAGGGAGCGAGGTAAATACACAGGTATGGGTCATTTTCACATTCTCAGAATTAGACTTGAACTAGCTAACTTCCAATGGAGGCTCATGCAAGGTGAATATCCTTAAAAAGGAATGTCATTTGCAGGGAAATGTAAGCGAGAACCTGTCCAACTGTATTTTAACTGCATCTTTTCGAAATTATCTGTACCAACTTACAAAGGACAATGGTAAACCATTTCTACTTATTCTAAACTGTTGCGTTTACATTGTTTGTATTTTTGGCGGTAACGGCCGCCCAAATAGCGGGGAACTCACTTGGAACGCATGGTGTGATGAACGGGAAAACACTTGCGGGGACCCACGGTGAATACACAGGCCTGGGGAACGGTATGCAAAGGAGATCCCATCAGAAAACCGAGGGGGAAACGAAAGCGGTTGCGTATGGAAAAATGTACGGAACAACGTATAATTAAACGCACGGGAAATAGAAGCTGGGGCGCAAACTGAATGCACGCAAGGCATGCGAGGGGAAGTGATGGCCAAATTCAAGAGGAAACCTGCGGTGCATGCTTAACTAGGCAAAGGCATCCGGAAATTCACAGCAAAAGTATGGGTGACATAGCAGGGAACTCGCCGGGAAGACTTTGGGTAACGCACAGAGCGGTGTGGGAGTCCCACAGAGGAATGAACGATTTTCGCGGCTGAAAGCGCAGGAATTAGTAGGAGAAATGGAAAGAGAAAGATAAGAGGAAATGTACAAGGGAGTGCACGTTGAAAAGAACGATTACAAGCCCACAGGGTTACGGATGCAAGGGAAAAGTCAGTAAGTGGGAAACGGTTTAATCAAGATAGTTCTTTTCTTTTCTAATGGTTTCTAGTTTTACCCAACTGATAAGCTTTGATTCGGCGTAGGCCAACAGGTCTTAAATCGGAGATATTTAAAACCTTGCAAAAATTGACCAATAAGATCATCAGAAAAGGGTTATTTTACCAGATATGACGGCTGCTTGAATCAGTTTTCACAAATCCATTTAATTTCACGTATTGCCGTCTTGATAAAGCCTAAAAATGCAAAGATCTCGAGTGAAATTGATATTTTTGAAGTGACTGACAATATATAGTTTTACATAAGAATTAACATCCAAGTCGTGAAAATATGCGGCGACGTTTTTGTCAGCGATTGTTTCTAGTTATTAATCAATATTCATGACTACTAGTGGAATTTGGTCATAGAGTGAAGACGTGAATTTATGTGCTCCTGGTGATGTCGAATCTGCCCATGTTCTTCCTTCCAAGAAGATAAAGCAGGATGAGAGTGAAGTATTTAAATATTAATGGTGAGTGTACGTTTTAATATTTTTGCTCTTCGCCAAACGGAACAATTTCTACCTTCGTTAAGTTAAGTTCCACCCTTCGCTCGCAATTTTCTTTGCCGAGCTTCACACAGCTTCGTTCATAAACCAGATAGTCGTAGTTTTGCAAACACTGAGATTACACGGTTCAGCGAAGGGTTAAGAAATAAATTTTGCGAAAGTTTGTAAGATACTTGCGCTAATTTTGTTTGATATTCTTGTTCTTACTCTCGTTACGTGTTGCTCCCTGAAAGTTGAAAACCGTTACCACGTGCAGCCGGTTTCTACGAGCTTTGGTCGCTGCTTGCTCTAGTAGTAATATAGTGTATCTTGGAAATACATTTGTCCCGAGAAAAAGGCTTATGTTTCTCTTTATTTTCTTCCTTCTAAGGAGAGGAAATGGCCTAACGGCGAAGATAGAATTCATGGGCATGACCCGACGAACAAAAGAAGAAATTGAAATTCACGAGGAATTAATGCTTATTCAACATTGGAGATGACAACGAGATAAGAATTTTAATTTCATAACTTTCGATTAAAATGGTGGCAATACATTTGAAGCTTACGTTGTAAGGATTACTTGTCGAGGTGTTTTTGTTTTTTGTTTTTTTTTTCTAGTAGCAAAAGTCGTGGTATTTATTTGTTTCGAACGACTGACGATAAGTAATCTTTGGCCGAAATTAATTTGACGGATCTCGATTCTGGTAGGCTACCATTTTGGTCGATATGATTTCAAGAATTATTTTAAGTGGATAAACAACGTTGAGTTTTTACGGCGGCACTATATTTGGCACAACTATGTAAATATTTGTGAAGACGCGTGATTTTTATGGGGTGCTTTTTATGGAAAAACGAGATTTAAATGGCCTGTACGACAACGATATGAAAATTCATGCTACCAAAAACAATTTGTCTTTCTAGAATTAGAATTTTACTCTCTTCAGATCGGGTAAAGAAGTGTAGCGTGAAACATGCCAAAAAAAAAAACTATATTGGAAGAAACAAAATTATTCTGTAACAAATTTAAATTGTCTTGCTTCTATTAAAATTATCTTGAAGCATTAAATTTTCATCGACTATAAAGCCTCAAATTTGAATGTAATAAAGCAGAAAAATGCCAGGACAGTGAAAAGTACACTCGATCATGAAAGAGTACGGAAAGTCATCTGAATTAATCACGTGAAAACACAATTGTATTATGAAATTATCTGCAAACACGTTTAACAATCTGAAACACACTTAAAATCAAATATTTGTAGAATCTGTCGAAAAACGTCGATTGCAAATCTAACCTACCAAGATTCCGAACGGCTGCCGACAGCCATCCGAGAGTCCGATAGTATTCCGGAGATCATTCGAAGATTTCCGAAGACTTCCGAAGATTTCCCAACGATAACTAACTGCAAAAAATGAAGGCTAAAGGGAAATTTCTAGAGATTATAAAGTGCATTCAGAATCATGTGATCACCGAGATAGTTATCGAAGATTTTCTTGCATGTAGTTGTACCACAGGTACTTGAAAATAAATTGAAAATATCTTCAGGTTATTGGACAAACTACACAACTCTCTAGTTTAGAAAGTGCCACCTTAACAACAGATCAACGTTTGTTTATCCTCTAGATATTGAACGTTTAGGCTTTTAAGATCAATATCTGGTTCATAAAAGGTGTTGTAGAAAGTAAAGAAGGATAGCGAGAGGTGATAAACAAAATCATCGACTAGACGATATTGTCTTGATGTGCTACCAAATTCTCAGAACTACAGCTAAGACAAAGTAATGCAAGAGTTGAGCTGTACTGGAAATACAGAACCTGTTTCTTGAAATGCTGCTTGAACATTTGCAAATCAAATTCGATTCTGCCGACTATACAATATAAACACTTGAAATTAGCTATTACACTGATCAAGACTAAATAGGCTACCAACAATTTTCTAATTAACAATCATAAACAAATTAGGCCAGCAACAAATTTGTTACCAAGGATGATAATATTTGCATATGAATTGGTACAAGAGATAATCTCCTAATTGGTCTTAAAAACGTGCCTTGTGCATGTTGTGCAAAGTTCTCGTGGTGCTTTTGCATAACATGTTTGTCTTCCTTTGCATTTCTAACGATTAAATTTCTGAACCTCAAAAAGAAGCACATAAGTATGGTCTTTGATAAGCCTTGTTCAAACCAGTGTAAGATATTTTGCAAAACTTTTCAGCAAGCGATTTATATTTTTGCTGTGGATTATTCCGAGATTGTTTTGACTTCACGAGTTATAAAATATACTGAACCGGCCGAAGAAATTTAGCGCTATTTTTGGAATAAACATCTTTGTGCTACCAGATATTGATTATTTTGTGGTGTTTACATTTGGGTTGTTGCACGGGAAAAGAGAACGGAGCGAACGGTCGCATCGGAAGAGAAAATTAACTTATTGGCGAAACTTAAATGGGTTATAAACCATCGAAATTGGAAAATGTTGCGGGGAGACTATGATTGGATTTTGATCGATAAGAGTGTTCTTGCTCCTGTGCAACTGATCCGAAGTGTACCATCTATATTATCATCTGACAGAGGAAGATATGAAATGGCAAGTTACAAACATTTCAGTGCAGATCAAACTCGATTGAATATAAAATTAAACTAGCTCGGCTTGTTGAAACGGTTTTCAACAATCACTGCGAGAATTAAAATTACATTTCGGAATTAAATTTATTTTGTGGCTTATTCGATCCATTTGCCATTTCATATTTTTCATGTCTCAAGGAACTCTTGCATCGCCTCGCACGAAAACCATCGCGAAGTTCGTTGAAAAATGAAAATTGAAGACTGTTTGGCAAAACTTTAACTCGTGACGGGAAAAAAACATTCTTGAAACATCAAAATTGCTTTTTCAATGCGAGGTGATGCAACAGTTTTTGACGGGATTTTCTGTTGACTGTTGCCTTTAAGAATTTTTTGTGATCAAAAACTTCTGAAGGGTAACCTCATTAAATTTTTCTCAAAAAAGTTGTAAGGGGAAACGCTGTGCAAATTTTTAAAATTTTCCCGCCAAAAGTCTTAGTTTTTAAACGCGAACTTTTTTCTTCACGCGTTGTAATTATTTTAACTGATTTCCAATTAATTAATTACTTATTGCAAAACAATAAAATGAAATGAAAACAGCAAGTGGTGGTTTTTGTTGTGTACATTATCTTAGTATTGTTGAAAAAATATTAAAAAAAACAGTAAAGACAACAAAAATACTACAGCAAATACAAGTCAATTACACACGTGTCTTCAATATAACTTTTATTGGCTTTTTAATAATTCAATTGAAATTCATTACAAACAATTTGAATATAAGTAACTAAAATAAAAAAAATTGCGCTTTTAAAAGGGCCTGGTAACTAGTCAAAATGTAGGCTATCTCTTTTACTATTTTTTGACTATGTAGGGTTGCCAAAAAGAAAAAAACTTCTGCGCTTTTGAACAGAGTCTAGCCAGAAAACAAACATATAGTTTGACTTTCGATGGGAAAAATCCTACAGAGTGCAAGATTTTTTCCACCAAAAGATTCAGTATAATGTTTGACTCAAAACCAGACACCATTTAAAATTGCAGACTTTTTTTTCTAAGAACGATTTTTCCACTTTTTGATTTTTTTTTCTTGGCCCTTTTAAAAGCGCAACTTATTCATCAATTCAATGCCTCCTTGAAAACTAGAAATAGATACTAGAAAATTAGACAGTAATTTCAACGAGTTTAATAATGAGATTTCTAGGCTGAAAATTCGGATTACGAAAACAAATCCATGTAATGCCAGTGCTCTAGCTTAATTTTAAAGCTACAAACTTAAAAATTCATGGCTTCCTCGAAAACTTGCAAGATACAAGACAATTTGACAGATACTGGACAATTGAACAGTAATTTCCAATGTTCTCTTTTGACTCTTGAGCTTTGTGTTGTGAAATCTCTAATATGAGCTTCGCCCTGATAAAAATATTTTGCAAGAAACTCAATTGAAGTAAACGTTGTCTTGAAAAACTACCTTACTTTTAAAACATGATTCACTAAAGAGCCATCTAAATGAAGTTCATTGCTTTCCTTTGCTTCTTTCTCCATGTTAATGTGGCTGCATGTACACTTGAGATGGCAGCCTGAAAGAAAGATAAACAAAACGTCCAATTAACAATGGGTATACTCAAACCCAAAGTACAAAATATACAGTGTGTACATACAGTGTATACTCGACTAAAGTTTACAAGTTAATTCCCCCCTCAGGAATTGGTTACATGTATATCATCATCACAGAAATACACGGAGTTTACATAATGATATCAAAAACAACTTAAAATGTGGACAAGCAGCAACATGAAATAAATAGCACCGCCTAAAATATAGCACTCTAAAATTAACCTTCATTTGCAATGTATGCAGGCGAAAAGCTCAATGGCGAAATTGCACGGCAAAAATGTTCGCGACAAAATGGGATATATTTCCACGCGTGATTGTTAGTCGCAATTTTTAAAATAAATTGTGAAATGCTTGAAAGCTTTCAAAAATAAAAATCTTTAAGGTAACTTCCCATTTTTACAGTATTAAAATAAAAGTAATGTAATTTGCTGGATGCTTATGACCAAATAGACGTTTACATAAATTGAAATATTTTACACAAGCGCATAACAACAAAGTTGCTTTAACATTCCAACCGTTGTTCAAATATAATACTAATGCAAACAAACCTTTTCAAGGAAGTACATGCAAGACAATTAGAGAATTATAATAGATTTTACAGTGATTTACTGGTAATTATGGCTTTCTCCTGTTCACCTTTGATCTGACAAGAAGACTTTTATGAAACTACGACTGAAAACGACTTTCACTTTGATAGCTATTTCAAGAACATTCCCAGTGTCATCTGAAATTCCAGTGGGAAATTCCCACAACAATGAAAATCCGAAAAATGTCATGGCAAAAAATAAATAAATCAATGACTCCATAATTTGAATGAAGTTCTATATGTAACCAGGAAAGTTATCAAGACACATGCAGTACATGCACTCTAATGTGGCACTATCACACTCATCGTTTGTATTTTGACTCGCCCAATGGGCTCGTCAAAATACGGCACAACTCGTAAAAATATACAGCGATACTACACACTAAAACATCTAATAAGATATATTTATTATTATTATTATTATTATTATTATTATTATTGTCCTCACGTAATGTTTGCTTAGAGTCCTTAGGGCCGAGACCAAACCATGGTCCTGGGGCACTAGGGGATAGCCAGTTTTTAGCTTGATAGCACCCTCCTCAAAATGTGTGCTGTACCTAGCA
>Ga0126338_10002113_pt1 | contig 13466 bp, 7 predicted proteins | sample OrbCmetagenome_2_FD_92529 | JGI IMG/M metagenome (GOLD analysis project Ga0126338, IMG submission 92529) | Coral microbial communities from Petempiche,Puerto Morelos, Mexico - Orbicella C C metagenome | ecosystem: Host-associated > Invertebrates > Cnidaria > Coral | place: Petempiche,Puerto...
AAGTATAAAATATATCGTCTTCATCGTTTTGCGCTTGCACTGTGAGAATGAAAGGAAAGCTGATTAAGGAATAACGGGAATTAAACTGCTTCATAATTTTGAAGTCAGTTATGACTTAAAGGCGTCAAGTGTGTGTGATGTCATACATTCTTTTCATATAAAACAGTTCCAAGAGTCTGGTTCAGTTTGTAACTTTCGTGATAATATTATTTACATTATACAGAAAAATTATGGGAATTGATCGGTCTTGGGAATCAACATGTCCAACTTACTTTTCTGCAGGACTGTGGCTTTGCTGACTTTGGAGTTTCTTTGATTAGCAAGTGACGGAACAAGTGACATTAACTGATCAAAGCCCATCTAAAGAGGAGTGAACAAGTAACTAACATTACAAACTGCCTGCATAACACAATCAAGGGCTAAGTACCTTTCTTTGAAGAATATTTTTCTTATGGTAAGGTGAACTAACAATTTAGTTTTGAACATAAGACTTGACAATATGAAGGTGAAGGCACTGCTGAAGCCAACAGACTGCTGCACAGCTCAATGAAGGTTAAATGAATGGATTATTCAGGGGCTTCCTAACTGCATGTATGGTATACTCACTTTGATGTTCCCACGTCTCTTTTGCTCTGCTGTGATGTGCGAGATTCTTCTGTGCTCCTAAAAATATAGTAAAGAAATCACTGAGTGACAAGAGCGAAAACGTTTGACTTTGAAAGGTACATTACTTGCAAAAACATTCGGACACTTTTATTTTTGGACAAAAAAAAGTGTCCGACAATAAAACCGTCCGAAACTTTTAAGCGTACGAAATATTAACAGCACAGCATAAAACTTAATGGTATCTCCAAAGCTCTTTACATACCTAACGGCTTGATAGCATTTGTGTTATTTTCTCGTCGGTGTATTCTTAAAACCTTGAGGTTGCGGTAAGACCATCGTTTTCATAGATGTTGTTTCGGTCTAATTTGCATTTTACAGGCGTAAATTTATTTCAGCTATGTTTCAGCAAGATGTCCAAAATGAGATAAAAAGTGTCTGAAAATTAAACGTCCGGAGTTTTTTTGCAAGTAATGTACACGCAAAACTAACACAGACCCACAAATACTAACTTCAAGTAAATTTATAAAACCCATCATGTGTTCAATGAGCCCTAAGAACTATCTTACAAACTGCATAAGCAGTAAACTAACACGACAAACCTTGTACTGTTCTCGCTGCTCTGCGGTTACTGGTCTGGTCTGTTTAGCTGGAGTCTAAAACATACAATTTATACTGTAGTAGCAGCCATATAATGTATGCCATGATCACTTGACAAAATTATAACATCAACATCATCTAGCATAACACTTTTTCACCGTCATCTTAATTTCACAAAGCAAAGCAAACTTGAGTAAACCTTAGGCTGCAATTCAGGTGGGGTTCACAAACTTTCAACTTCTTTCAAATTTCGTGCATTTGGATTATTTAGTTTTAAATATTTTTCTTTTCCTTCGTTACAGAACAAATAGAACTTTTGGTTTGAATGTCAGACATATCTCAGGAGTAGAGGAAGCAAGACAGTAGCCCAAAGGGAGACAAATGCTTTCTGAGCTTAAATAATAGGATGACAATGATTCCGTGTTTGAAGGCACATTTTTCATACTTACAGGTAGTGTTTGTGCTGGTCGCATTCCTCCAGTATCCTGCGATTCAGTAACCAAACCAGTAGTTGATGTTACAGCTGAATGAAAAATAACACCAGCTCACTTCCTGAGTCAAATCTAACATCAATTATGGCGGTTCAAACTTTGACTTTTGCGGATAAAACCCTAGCCTGCGAACACAGACGCATTTCTGGCTATCGCTTATTTCCGCCAAAAAACGGCAGGCAAAAGTGACAGCCGGAAATACGTCTACATCTCCAGGCTAATGAAACCCTGCTGTGTGACCATTCAAATGAAAGCTATTGGGAATTTCATTTCACATGGTGTACAGCGTGGTTCTAACTTTTTGCATCAGTGGATGAAACCCTGGTATGTGACCATTTAACTGAAAGCTATCGAGTAGCACTTGCATTAATTTTTTTTCCTGTACTCACCAACTGAACTTTTGGTGCCTACACTCATTGTGGCTACTGTTGACAAAGACGAGGAACTGTTTGCTACACTTGATGGCATGCTAACAGTAACCTGAAGACATAAATTGACAACAAAACAGAGCAGTCTATATATTTGTTACATCATTTACTAACTTGCTATAGGATTATGCTTAATTTATTGAATTGTTTTGCACAAAAAAGCACTAATTTTGACCTTTCTGTTATGAACAAAGTGATCACGTTTCTTCATAAAATCGAGAATTAGAATTGTTTGCGTTTTCAACAATTGTAGATTGTTCTTATCAGTAATTGACTCAAGACAATTTCTGCAAATCTCTGACAACACATATGTGATATTAATCCTTAATATCACCCTGACCCATGTGATTACAGGCAAAAATCAGTCTCAGATTATCTTCTGTGCTTTCTTTGGAAATGCTTACCTTGCTGCAAAACTGTTACATTTAGTGTTCAGAATGTATGAAGGAAAAAGACAGTCACCCACAACAAACTAAACCCACTTGATTTGATTTCAACCCACTGATTACTTAATAATACCTTATACTTACCGACTGAAGTGCCACTGGTGAAAAACCAAGTTGAGCCAGTGACAATGTGCTAAGGTTTACATTTGCAGGCAAAATAATACGACCTTGGACAGGCGAAGGTCCAATATTCACCACCGGCTGCATGGGAGTGCTCCCCACTTCAGGCACATTATTCATTTGGTCTGTGTGTGTGTTCTGGACAGACATTCCAGTACTCTGGATACCACTCTGAGATGTAAGTATTACAGGTGCTGACGGCATAACATTTTGACTGACAGTTGGACCAGAAGGCTTGCTTTGGGGTTGGTGCTTAATGGTGACTGTGGGGGCTGGTATGTTGTGAGATGTGACAATTGGTGCTTGAAGTGATGACTGCGATGAGAAACTACTCGCTTGGGTAGTCTGTTTATTTGATGTTGATGGCTGAATAGCAATGTTAGGTGGTGCACGTAACAAGGACTGAAGAGCCTGAGTGATAGCATTTTGATTTTGGGGCTTCATTTGAAGTGATGGCCGAGCAGATGCAGATTTCTGTTGGATGGCCTGTACCTGGTCTTGTTTGTGTTGCGTTGCTTGGGTTGCTCCAGTGTTAGTCAAGGAATTCAATGCATTGACAAGCTCTGTTGGAACAGGTTGTTTCTGTAACACTTGTTTCAACTGGTAAAGTTGATTGAGCAAAGCAGGGTCTTGTGTACCACCTAAACTGCTTGAATCTCTTGCAGGCATTTGCACTGTAGCAGTAGATGGTGTGGACTGCTGAGTGAGAAGCTGGCCTATGACGGAGCTGTTTGCAGACTGGAAGGATTCAGCAGCTTGAGATGTAGTGGATACCCCACCTGAAGAGGACACAGGCACTGATAGCAACTGCTCCAAGAACTGTGTGTTTGATAAAGATGACAAACTGCTATTGGTGTTGTACAACTGTGTTTCTGTGGTGCTGGTGAAGGTTGCTGTGTGAGATGGCATGGCAGCCACCGCAGCACTAACAAGGTGTTGTGGATCAGACATTTTCCGTCTACGCTGAGCGGTCAGTGTACTGGTAACTGCTGGTGGTGAGGCCACCTGTTGCCGTTGTTGTCCCATACTAATAAGAGATGTGTCAGACATGACCCGTGGAAATCTCCCTGGTTTTCGCCTTCCAGGTTGTTGAGTTGAACTTAATGTTGGCTGGTTACTGACATCTGCAGACTGCACAGTTGGCAAAGACGGGGGTGATGTGGGGCTTCTTGACATGCTAGCTAAACTGCTCAGTTTAGAGTCAGACATGTTTCTGGGCAGCCGTGCCCGTTTTGCTTGGGTAGCTGCTGATGGTGTTGATGTTACCCTTGTGCGGGGCTGTATGGACTGCAAATGTGCCACCAGATTCGGGGCTTCCAGTTGTGGAGGCAGATTACTTTCCATTGAAGGAAAGAGGTTTGTCTGAAATGATGTTCCAAGTTGTGACAAGTCCATTGTGTACAGCATAGAGTCTGACACATTTCTTGGGAGTCTTCCTTTTCTTGGCTGATTTGAAGTGTCAATCTGCCTTGATGAGTTAAAGGGATCAACATTACCCACAAACTGGTTGGAAGGACTTAAAACATCAACATTACTAACACCAGATGACGCAAGTTGCTGAGCCTGAATTTCCTCAAGTGGACTCTGCAAGTATTGTTGTGGTGGTGGTGAATATGGTGGCAACTGAGGCTGTTCAACAGGGGATGACAGGACAGCGCCTTGTACTGGAGATGTTGCATGGTGCTGCTTGTTTGTTGGATTTAAACCTGGTGACTGCGCAGGGACAGTTTGTTCTAGTTGTGCAGTGAAGCTTTCTCCCTGTAAGACGTTACCATAATCAAAGGAATAACCAACAGCTGGATTTGCACTGGAGATTTCCATAAGAACTTGTCCTGTAGGCTGCATACCCTGCTGAGTTATCTGAGCATTGTTGTTTGTGCCTGCTGAAAACATTTGCTGGGCAACACAGTCATAGGCTCCTGAATGGTCCATGACTTCATCATGTCCTGAAACATTTGTTTCATATGGGACCCCTTGGTTCACAAACATAGTGGAACTGTTTGGTGCTGTGCCAACAGCTTGGCATTGGTAGTCACCTTGTTGGACAAAATGTCGCTGGTTCTCTGCATTTTGTGCTTCCTTTGCAACAAGCATGCCTAGAAGCCAACAGGATAACAAATTAAAATGGCATCACTTAAATGTTCCATGCAATCTGCAAAATACTTGAGGTCATGCAAGTGCTAGTCAGGCAAACATTTTGGTTTATTTGTACTATCTTTTTCTTTCCCTTGAATTCTTAATTGTCGAGGATAATAAAATTTAAGTAAATTTTAATATTGCTCAACATGGATGGGACTGAAGAACCCACAGAAAAAACAAAGGCAATATGCACGACTCTTAGTTGATAAAGAACCAAAGCAAGCTGGTGAGTAAGTTCCCTACTCTGAAACTTGCAGTCAAATGATATCAAATGCCGTTTCAAACCTTACCGGTAAGTGATTCAAAATGCTCCATAAATTCATCTAAATTGGGCTGTAAACTATCAAGTGTGGGTACTTGAAATACATCTGGTGCATCTGAGTAATCAAAATGAATTTAAGAGGTCAATAACGCATCATATAAAAGGCAAAGGTTTAGACCTAAGGGCAGACCCTCCCCATATGAAACTTTGATAAGTACTCGATTAGCTGTTTCATGATGTCTATAGCAAACAATTCCATCAGACATACATCATCTACCATGACAATCCATTTTTACTTACCTGTAGGTCGTTTTGATAAAGCCTGTTGTTCCAGGACTTCTCGTGGGATGTAAGCCCCTCCAAACATTGTCGATCGAGAGGTAAACAATGTGTCGGGCAAAGAAGACAATGCCACGTCTGAAGAAAACAAAAATAGGAAATACTTCCTTAAAACATATGATGTATTCTGTGGTTTACTTCTGCTGATCTGCTTAACGGTGACATTGAGCACCCAATAAGTAGTGTAACAAATAGTATGACTACTTCAGGATTTCTTTTGAACTATGAGACACTGAAACTTCCTGTAAATAACCATGTTTAGGACCAGAAAAATTGTCTATTTAGGAGCAGCATTCGTTTGTATTCAGCTGAAACCACGGCTAAAAATTGCTATAGGTGGTTTCCCCTTATAGGAGTGGTTTGTGTATGAGGTTTAACTCTACAGCAATAAATGACATAAACTACCATGATTGAAAGCTGTGTCCATAACATTAAACATCTGGTCAACTTGTGGATCACCACAAGAAGTAGGAGGGCTAATGGGTAGAACATCTTCACCACTCCCTGAGCTTATAGTTCTGGTGAATAAAAGACAGACAACAGGTGAATTGAGGCATACATTAGAAATGCTACAAGAGAAAGTAAATAGTTGCCATGGAGGTATTAAAAGAAATCAGACAATAGCCACACTGACCTTTTTCTCCTTCTTTCTTTTTCTTCCAGCTGAAAAGCAATCTCTTGATCAATCTGCTGAGCCTGCAACAAATACAGAGCAAGGAATACTACTTTGATCAACACTCTTACACTTTAATTCTTATCATATAATCCTTACGGAGAATTAGTCATTTAAGCTCAACTGAAAATGTTTTCAAACTTATCCCACAGACTTATTAAGTAAGTCCTAATATGTTGATTGTGTGTATCTGGATTTATGTAGTTGCAGTGAACAGACAACTTTCTTTACCATGGTTGCTTAATAGAGGTGGCCACTGGATAGAGGTTTTTATTACAGTGTATAGCTGACAATTTTTCAGGGACTTTGGCCTCTGGCCGCCAAATAAAGGTTTGCCGCTTAATAGATGTTCAACTGTACCTCAAATGTAACACAATTTAACACAGGCAAAAAGGAAAAAAGGGTTTAGCGTACCCTGAGGCTCAAATGCTGAAGTGGGCTGGCATTAGGAGTTTTTGACCACTGGCAAAAAGAAAAAAAAGTATGTATTAATAATAATATGTGACAATTGGATCAAAGTTCAAATATAAACAAAACAGCCAGAAAAAACTCAGGTACTCAGTAACAATAAAATAAACTGACTTTCTCTCATTCTTGATAGAAATAAGTTATAAATTCTCTGACAATAACATTTTAATGATGCAAGATAGCACAAAATTTTGTACAACATTATATTCTCCTGAGACAATTTCTATAAATTGTATGGTAGCAGTAATGAGAAGTTAAATGCAGATGTTGGGAAAAAAATGGTTACACAGTCATTCTATATTTTGTCTAGTCCCAAAGGATCACTTATTTAGACCTGGCAGTTGTTTGATTCCAGCATTTATTCAAGGCCCAGTGTTTCAAGAGTATTGCTGCACCATTTTGAAAACCTTTTTTCTTGTTGTTGAAACCTTACATTTCGTGAATTAACAGCAACATTTAACTAATGAAAACAACACAAAAGGAGAATATGATGGCACCAACTTTGCTGACAATGCTAACAAAAATTTATTCGAGGTTAAATAAAGTGTATGTATGTATGTATGTAGTGGAGGGTTCATTGTCAGGGCTGTGCTCTAGAGGTATCCCTGTGCCACAAGCGACTAACTTTTACATTTGGATGACTAGAAAAACTTACTTTTTTCATATTCGCTTAAGTGCTGGGCACCCAGAATTTAATGGTTAGGAACCTTTAGACCCCTTGTAACTTTTCTTAGACCACAGCCTTGCATTATGGTACTTCGTTTAGGTGCCGTACAAATGGAGGTTCAAATGTTCACTGGACCTCTAATAAATGCTGGCTTGTTTGTTATTATATAAACTAGACTTTGTGAATCCAACATTATTTTATTTGAACCTAGCATTTAATCAGATTGAGAAAATAACAATACAGTTGAATCCAACCACTTCGAACTCTCGGAGGAACCAAAAAACAGTCCAAAATAGCAGGAGTTCAAAATGGCCAGTAGTACATGACTACAGGGCAAATCCAAGGGAAATTAGTGGGGTCCTGCTGTATATGTGAAATTAAGAATTTGATATTTAAACAAACTTCTGACAGCTTGCAATATAAAATGCAAGAGTGCTCATGCAAATAACGCAGAAAATTTGTTTACTGATCCTAGGGCTTATTTTAACTTATTGTAACTTAATGTAAAGTGCTTTTGAGTATGTTTGTCTAGTTCTAGCGCTATACAAGTCTATTATTATTATTATTATTATTATTATTTACAACACCAACCTTTTTGTAGTAAATTCTTAGCTTTTTGTACTCTCTTGCAACAGCTTCCAACTTTCTTCGCCAGTAACGTCCTTCAAGTATGACAGTCTTTGTGACAAACAAAACACATAAGTGTTACCACGATAACAGGCAAAACAAATATGCGAGGCTATGACTTATAGTGTTACAAGTACGTGCATATTACAAACAAAGAAAAATGTTAAATTAGGAAACATATTGTGTCACAGTAACATTGAACCCAGGAGCTGAGGTCACAGATAGAGATAAGAGATAACCTCTATTTAACATGGTCAAATGCGCTTAGCTAAATAGCTACTTTACAGACATGCCATGAAACCTCCACATAACCTCTTTAGGCATGCAGCAATATGAAACATGAAGCTAGAAGGAGTAGTAATGCAAGTTACATTTGGAATATCACCATTTTGTTCAGAAGCGTGTAAGTTCTTGGTGATATATCCTGACTGAATCAAAACCTATCTTTCCTAATAATTTCCTCCAAATTATAAAAAAACCCAACTTACCAATGGTTTCTTCTTAAAAGGTTCCTTTTCCTCAGAAAGGGGAGGTACAAACTGACAAAACAACGGGCGTTTCCCTTTGGAATCTGTGTATGAGAAGAAAATATGTCCAGTCAGAATTGTGAAGCATTTACATACCTCCTTTATTTGCAGTAATTAAATGTACAGGATGTCTTTGATTTCACACGTATTACTTAGAATCAATATCTTTTATTTTAAATAAGGTATGCACAGTACATGTGTAGGAAAATCATTAAAAACTGTTAGTGAAGGTAATCATACAAATGTGAGCACATTTAAGGATATTTTAAAATACTCTCAGATTAAACCAACCTATACACAAGTGCCACTGGAAAACAAAATTTCAAATATCATGAGTATTGCAAATTCTCAATATTGCTTGAGCTTTCATATGATCACTCATTGTTATATGATTAAGGAAATTACGAACATGCCTGTGACTGACTGTAAAAAATTACAATACAAATTTAACTTCATAGACCATATTTGTATTCTTGGTATTGAACTGGAAGTAGCTTGCAACTGAGGCTAATGCGAGGAGTCTTCACAGATGCAAATGGAGTTAATCTCTTTTTAGTGATATTCCCCCACATAAGCCTCCATTGTAAGCAAGTTACAGTCCGATCCCAAGAATATGATTATGGCCCATTGACAATAGGTTTGCCTCCTCTCAACCAATTACAATGAAGAAATTTTCTCAGTCATATATATCAATGAAAAAACAAAGGCTGAAATAACTGCACATGGTATAGTTGTTTCAACCAAAAAGAAACATGTGATGTAACACAGTGTTGAAAGAAACTCACATTGGATATGCCAGCACCTCCAAATTGCATTGTTCAACCGTGTCTTTTCAGCAAACTGTAACTTCTGACTTCGGAAATTCTTCCACTTTGGAGAAATCAGAAAACCTCCACTACATTAAATAAAAAAAAAAGACTCTGTTAATGGAAATGGAACTGGAAGGTATTTATTTCCTGGAGTGACAAGAGGTTTTTGCTGCCTTGTACCACTTTAATCACTTGAGGCTCTGACTTCCAAAACTTATTTCCTAGGTGGTGGTTAGAAAGGATCGGGGATAATTTCCCAAATGTCTGGTAGTATGTGGACAACTTGATAAACTCTTTGTTTAATAGGTCATTTCAAGCAATTTCAACCATATGCATATGAGGATCAGTGTGCACAATTTAAAAGAGCATAAATACGTGATCACGGCTCTAGATGTAGATTCCACCATTATGACTCTGTGTATGGTTTGTTATGATTTTCGTACTGACTTCTTTTGGTACTACCCAAAAAGGTAGACTACTTTTACAGAGGCATATACAACAACAGTTCTTAGCAGCAAGTGACTTTGAATTAAGCTTATGTGGTTTAAGCCACAAAATAAGAACAAGCTATTCTTTAAAACAGTTGTCATAATAGGCTACAAGTAGTCCCTCTTTCGCTTAGTCCACACAAAAAACTGCTACAAAGAAAAGGGCACGCAAAATCCTGGTGGCGAGAATTTCGTCCGAGGGCGACGGAGGACAGACTAAGCAAAGGAGCGACTACTCATAGTCTATTGTCATAAAAACATAAAAAGGGAAGAATAATTTTTTAACAAAAAAATTAAAAAGATATAGAAAATGTAACAAAAACTTTCAACTGAATTATCATTCTCTGAGAATATAGCAAGGACAAAAAGAATAGCAAAAAAGCAAACTCAGTGAAGGAATGTTAACATGCTTTAGCCTTTTCATTTGACACGTCCAAGCCATGTGACACAAAACACTTCCTTTTCTTTCCAATGGCAGCTGTTCCACAAAGTCTACCTACTACAGTAGTAAGATTTATAAGCAAAAAACTTTACTACCATTATTTCACTTGGGTGGTGAAAGTGTCCTCAAACCATTTTTAACACTTCAAAATATGAAAGTATTTCTAAATAATGTCCACAACGAGCTGACGAGTTCAAGTGACAAAAAATTCGAGCTAATCGTAATTTATTAGAACAGAGCCTCCTCAATCAATGTTTCCTGTAACAATGAATTGTATATTAACAGTCTTACATAAGAGTTCAAGAGATCAGGTGGTAGAAAGTATTCAATGCGATAAACACAAACTAATTAACAAGGAATTTAACAACATTTATCTCTTTGTTGAATTGATTCACCATAGAAAATTATGAATTGATTCACCATAGAAAAACACTTAGTATTTGAAACCTTCTCGGCCATGCAAGTCTTCATAGAAGACCTATGAAGTAGTGCTTGCCCTGAAATCTGCAATTTCTGCCATAACAAATACTGCTATACTTCAGAAGGAGCGAGAAGATTGTCGGTCCAACTTACGTGCCATATTCCAGTCTCATACACTCGAATAACCTAGACAAGTTCTCATCCAGAGTGATCGAGGCCGATGAAGAAGCCTGCCTCTCATGTGCATTTTCACGACTTGAGTTACGATAACTGTCAGCTGTATATGGCAAATTTCTTTGTCCAAGCTGACTAGCAGAAGCAAATCTAGAATTCAAACTCATACTGCAGCTATATTTCGTCGCATTTCGGAGATTTTCGTCGCTAAATCTTGGTAACAAGACAGTCTAACTTAATCAAATCTTCACCGTCCACCATTGTGCCACCAAATCCATACATGGATATTCTCAATCCCAACCTCCGGCGCGGTTGAGCACGTTCAGCACGTAACAACTGGGATAACGGGGAGGTTACCAATTACAGGGTCACAAGATAACAGGATGACAGTGCTAATTTGTGCAAATTCTGTGAGAGTTAGCTTCACTTCGTCAGCTCGCTCGTCGATTGCTGTTTAAGTATACCCAGTCCGTAATTGGTGTTAACGCCCTGTAAAACGTTTGACCATTAAATGGAAAACATTGTTTGACGTTGTGGAGTGATCTGAGGAGTGGTTCGAGGGTTTCAATAGAATGTGTAGTAGTGCTGTCAATCAGCAGAAGTTAGAAATCGCGCCAGGTTAGGTTTCATTTCGTGACTCATAATTGTCGCGTGGCATTTTCGTGACTAAGCCCCGTATATCAATTAACAAATACAAAGGGTTTGACCGTGCTCTGTTCTGTTAGAGAACACTCAAGAAAGTGACGAAAACGCTCTTGACACTCTTGAATCAGAAGTAGGGGGAGAAAGACTCGCCCGGAGCTCGGGTTACATCCTACACTTCTCGTCACTTCCTTTTGTGCTTTATAACAGTACAAAAAGAAGAAGTATTACTCTCAGGCTGCATTCGCTGAATGCCAAGATTAATACATCTGGTTTTTTAACATAATTAAACACACACCATTTGAGGCATTTATTGATGTAGCCTGAGCTGTTTTGGTGTAATCCAAGAGAAAATGGTTAAGAGTATAATTTTCTTCCAGTTTGGAAGAGAAGCGAGTTCTGTAACAGTCTCAAAGCTGAACGCGAGAAAAAAAAAAAAACAGCAAATGATGGCGTGAGCATTTGTGGTAATTCGGTAAGCTCCGTGTTTTTGTACAGATGACCCGCCACAAAACCTGCTTAACGGGTTGTTTACAATACTTAACTCATTTAGATGTCAGAATCTATTGTTGCGTGGTATCGCTGCCCATTTTTCATTCTTCATTTGTATTTTGCCTCTTCCAACAGGTTCGCCAAAATATACAGTGATACTATACACTGAAGTACCTACTTTAAACAATTACACTGACTACGAGTCCGAGTTTGCCGTGAGCGAATAGTCAACAAGGCGTGGCCGCTCATAGACAACGAGGGCGAGCATAGTAGACACTCTGAAAGATTACAATTTTGCAGGGATTTAGATAAGGTTTTGAACGACTAGTAGATTTATACTAAGTCTATTAGATAATTCGCTTTCGATTTCTATGCGTGATGCTGAGTTAACTCGGGTGCGCCCTCGTCAACTATCGCGCGTTTTAGTTCACCACTAAATATTCTCCGATTCTTATTGGTTTAACTTGGTCACGTGACGCGATAGTGTTCATTCGCGGAGAGACACTATTAGCCCATAGTGCCCGTCCGAGGAAAATACCCGGACGGATAGTACTCGTCCATGAAAATGTTTCCGTAAACAAGCGGGCTTAAAGAAAATAAGCAACTGATGATTTTTGAACTGGCGAGCGGAATAAAAATTAGTTGTGAACAATGAACAATAGAGTGTTTATGTCTCGGAACTATCGGTCTGATACTAGCAGTTGCCCTTGGAAATTTGATGTTCTTAAAACTAACACATCAGCTTGACAAGCCCAAAATTTTCAGTTCGTGAAGTTCTAGCTAGTTCTCCTCACTCCCGCTATGCGGGATTCGTCTTCCAATGCGACTTATGTTTCTTCACTGTTATTTGCGTAACATGGAGAGTTTGTCCTCAAGATCAGGGTTTTCTCGCGGTGGATTCCACGCCCGCGTTTGAAACTTATAATCTGGCGTAATCATGAGATTTTTAGAGGCTCCCAAGACGGCAGTTTTCTTTATTAGAGACTTTTTTGACAAATGCTACGGTGGCCTCAACTAAAGTGTTCGCTTTGATTTCTGAAATTTAATTTCAGGAGCTCAACACTCCAGTACGTAGTAGTACCATCGATATGTAGAGCGGATTGCCTCTTGTCAACCTTTACTAAACTTCGGAGCGGAAATTTACAGTAGCAGCTTTCAGCAACTTCACCTCTATCATCAAAAACGTGCCCAATACGTATTACAAAAACAACCATTTGGTCTTAATTACAGTGGCAGAAGTTCTCCTTCGTTTACCAGAAGAAGCACATGACATGGACGATCGTGGTTGTCACTTTCTCACACTCGATTGGCTCCGAATTGGCATCCTCCATTTTTTTGCGTTTGATGAATTCTTTGATGCTCTCCACTGAAAGAAGTTTCGCCTCAAGACCATTTGTTCCTTCAGTCCAAAAGTTCATTATAGGACAGTTCATCCAGATAAGTTGATTTCTTGACGGTGTTTGTTGGCTTCTGATAAAGTTCTGAACTTCTGCATTCAATTCTTTCTGTGCTTTCGGGGGTAAGTTGGTGACTGAAGCAGTTCTGCATACATACATACATACATACATACATACATACATACATACATACATACATACATACATACATA
>Ga0126338_10002115_pt1 | contig 13464 bp, 3 predicted proteins | sample OrbCmetagenome_2_FD_92529 | JGI IMG/M metagenome (GOLD analysis project Ga0126338, IMG submission 92529) | Coral microbial communities from Petempiche,Puerto Morelos, Mexico - Orbicella C C metagenome | ecosystem: Host-associated > Invertebrates > Cnidaria > Coral | place: Petempiche,Puerto...
AAAAAAAAAAAAAAAAAAAAAAAAAAAAAAAAAAAAAAAAAAAAAAAAAAAAAAAAAAAAAAAAAAAAAAAAAAAACAAACCGGCAAAAAAAAAAAAAAAAAAAAAAGAGGGGGGGGAAGGTGGGGGGGGGGGGGGGTGGGGGGGGGGACTCCCATATAAAAAGGACTGTTTCATTTGAAAGAGCACTTCTAAAATAGCGTATTCTGGAGCTTGCTGTCAAGAGATGTATCACAACCTATCCCACATTCATAAGACAAGCTCTAGGATTTCTGTCGCACAGCAATAACGAGATGAGTTGGGTGAAGAAACAAGACACCTCCTGCCTACTGTGCACAACGCTGATTTGTCTTAAACTTGCCTTATACCCGGGGGAACTCCCATATAATAATAATGGGAAAAGGACGGGGATGCTCGTCGGAAATTTTGAAAAGAACTCCTAAGAGGTACCAAGGTCCTGTTTTGTGGGCGTGGGTTATTTTTCACCCCTAAGAGGTACCAATATTCTAAAAACAACACATTACCTCCTGTCAATTTTTTTCGGCTCAATATCCTAAAAGGTAAAGCAAAAGCTCCCGCTGTGTACCTTTTGAGGCTAAACACCTATAACAGCTACCAAAACCGCGTTTTTGACCCCTAAAAGGTACGACGAGCACCCCCGTCCTTTTTATATGACAGTCACTCCCCCCGGGAGGTCCCTAGCTAATGTTCCTCTACCTCGCACTCTCCGCATTCGGATTTTGAGCGACACGAACATTTTTCTCTTTCCGTGCTCGGCTTTCACAGCCCGACCTGAATTGAATTGATAACCTTATTTTGACACGGTAAAAATTCCTTCAGCACAGTTTTTATATGGGAGTCCCATATCAAAACCATTTGTGGGCAAATTTAGCAAATAAACACACAGGATAAAAAGCAGAATTAGATTGAAACTGATAAAACGCGCGCCTTAATTCACAGTTCTTAATTACAAACAGAGATAAAGTGATACCTTGAATTCCTTCTTGTACTTGTATCTTAGTTTCTGCCTTTCGTTCGCTGTTTTATTTCCCGTTCCTCTCCTTGATCGGACTTCATAACTTAAAATAAACACAACAAACACAAACATTTAAAATTGACAAAGTGAATCTGTGTGTGCCATGCCTTTAACTACGAAAAGCAGTACAGTAACAAAACACAGTGCTTAGCGTAACATGTACAAGGTTATCAGTCGTATTACGCCCCCTGGGGGTACTCCACAAAGTTTTGTACCGGGAGGCTCTGCTCCGAGCACCAACCCCTTACCCTTTTGTATACCATTTTTACAGAAAAGGAAACCATTTGGTGTACCTTTTATAGAAAAAAAAAGGTAATCCTTTCACATACTTACTTAAGAACACTGCATCCCTTTCCTAAACCCTTGGAAAGAAGTCAATGAACAACACTATGGGAGAACATCAAGTATTACCAGAAGAGATGTTAACCAAAAGTACAAGTGTCATTTACTCAGTTTCCGTTCACGTTATACATAAATGACAGATTTCCCTATACCTTTACATATACCTCAACTTGTAACATCACATTCACAACCTTTTCATAGACATATAGCCTGAAAAAGGCACCCCTTTCGGGTAGAGCCTATCCGCATAGGCCGCTATTGGGATCACTTCCCGGATTACATCCCAGATTTTTCGACTGTGAGTTGCCGTTACTCATTCCTACTATCTGGTAACTATCGTTCTTCAAACCATTACTTTTTAGAATCAAGCTGGAAGAAACAGAAACTATTGTAGAACTCACTGATCTTCAAACTTGGGTTCAAATGTCTTGATAGCTTCCGGTCTGCGTGCTTGCAACGTGAGATGTTTTCGAGTCAAGCTCTTGTCATGGAGATCATTTATTGTCGTCAGAAGACCACTGTGAAGTTCCTAATGCAGAGAAAGATGTAATGTAGGAGTTAATCCCAAGAGCGTGACATGACCCTAGCCTGAGGAAGGTTAAGAACGATCTAGGCTTCTAGTTCGAGTTTCGAAAGTGTAAAACAGTGACGAAAATACAACACAAATACAACACAAATACTGTACAGCTTGTGGACATCATTACCTTAACAGAAGCAGGATAAAGTTCCACCGGTATTCTGTAGAATAACAGAAATTAAGATCAGTACAAAGCAAATTAAAAGGTCTTGCACCACTCACTACTAGAATTTACAGGAAAAACACCCATTGCACAGGAAAAACAGCTGTCGTTATTAGAAGGATTAGTGAATGACTGTTTGTGTGGTTAAGTCCATAAATCCGCTTAATTTTTGAAAGGGAAATCCCGGGGAACACCTTTGAAAGTTTTCGGACGTTTAATTTTCGGACAAAAATTTCGGACACTTTGCTGAAACATACCTAAAGAGCCTGCATAGCAAGCGTTCCCGTACGAAGAACTTTTCCGCATTCTGGCCGCGCGTCAATTGGAGCCAGAACAAAAAAATCGACGAAGCAGGGGGTGGTGAGGCGACCGATATTTTCTAATGCGTCTAAGATCACTCGCAGAAAATATTTGATCATGCTGATAATTCTATTTTATTAAATCTACCAGCGTTCTATCACGAGTGCCACTCTCTGATTGGCTATGCTACTCACAACCTATTCTGTTGTAGAGAGCTAGAAGCCTAACAGTGTGCGCTTGTTAACAAACAGGCGGCCGCTTCTTCGCGTTTTCGAAGTGTGAAAAGGTGTTAGATAAAGTTTTGAACGACGAGCAGACTTTTACTAAAACAATTAGATTATTCGCTCTCATTTACTATGCGTGACAGTTGACGAGGGCACAGCCCTCGTCAACTTTAACGCGATAGAAATCTTGAGCTCACGATCTAATTGTTGCGTGTGTAGTTTTGAGGTAAATTTGCTCCTTGCAAGTTCTATGTTGGATCTGGTCAACGGTCAACCCCAATGCGTACCTTTGTAAATGTTCTTTCACTGGAGCGAAAACCTCAAAACTAGCCGGCACGTCTTGGTACAAGTGAACAAATCGGTCCAAGGTAGAAAGGCAATGGCTTAAAGAGTCAACCCTGCAAAAAAAGGAAACGAAACAGTTTTATGACAGTATAATACATGGCTTTTGCATCAGTTTTTATTTTTTACAAAACACATTCTTTACCTTATTTCGTCACTCGTCAGTTCATCTCGTGTGCTCTCTCCGAGGGTCGTTGTCAGCGGTAAAGGTTTGACAGTAACAGGGCTGAAAAGGTTCAGTCAAAACTAAGCACAAGAAACTATGAAGAAAGACTGTGTCGAGAGAGGTAAGCTAAATGTTTGAGTGAACAACTATACGGACAAAAATCATCTTTGTTTTCTTAGTGGGGGTGTGCGGACCAAATCTTAAAAGCTGGACCCTATTTCAGACCAAAATCTGCGTTTTTCCATACCCTGTTTAAGACCTGAGCGAAAAATCGATATTCCATATCAGACCTCTAAAATTAGCACATGGCTCTAATGTATGACCGCAGCTAACCAGAATTGATTTCAATTTGCGTAGACATTTGAGAAGGGCTACAAAAGTTTGTCGATGGTGATGCGGGAAAAAATAGTTCCTTGTAAACAAAATACGCTATGCCAAGCCAGAGTGAAAAACATACCCTATTTCAGGCCAAAATGGTCGAAATCTATGTCCTTTTTCAGACCAAAACCACACCCTTTGAGGCCTCACAGTACAGCCCCTCCCGGTATCAATTATACCCAAAAAGGCAAAGCTGATGCAAGAGGAAGTTTGGAATTGAAATTGCTATGCTAGCCTCAGGCGAAAGCTATGCAAACTATTCTATGGCCTTCACTGAAGCATCGGCTAAGTTGTACAACCACTGCTTTCACTACTCGTTGAGACTGGTTGACCTTGCTTAAGTGAGTCAAAAGCTTGCCCAACAAAACTTGGAGTTTCAAGTTGCCAGAGGAGCGTAGGAGACTAAATGATTCTCGCTTGACACCAACGAGAGATGGTGAATACTACTGAAGACTTCAAGTCTTTAGTACTTGACTTCTGCGTCGTCTACTACTCCTCCTTGTTCTACTTTTACTCAATACAACTTTAAAATGCACCCACTTTTATGCTAACTCTAGCTTCGCGCAGGACTCAAGCCAAGCGTAAACCAAGGTACAAAAGAAAGTACTCGGATGTAAATCCTAAACGGACGCAGCTGGCTTGCTAAGGCAAGCAGAGATCAACCAATTGAAAACTAGAGGAATACAATAATCTTTAGCAACACTGAGCTAACCTTGGATCTATCTAGGGGAGGCAGAAACCAAGGTCACAAGAACGACATACACATTTACACACTCAGGTGAACGTCCGAACACAAAGTTCTAGAGTGAAACGTTTCCAAGGAAAACGGAAGAAGCGTTCAAGAATTGACTGTTTCACAGATTTGAGTTAACCTTGGCTGGCCAAAACTAAACCTGCTGCTTTCTTAAAAACATAATTTCTAAATATTTGGTTCTACAACAGCTTAGCTTCTTAAAGTTGGTTTTCACTAGCGACGGAGTCGTAGTCGGAGTCATAATCAGAAGCGTAAAGCGATACGATCTAGTGAAAATCACACCGACGGAGTCGGAAGAAGAACACCCATTCCGCTTATGACTCCGTCGCTTACGATCTAGTGAAAACTAGTTTGTCGGAGTCGGAAGCAAAAGCGGAAGAATAAACCAATCACAATGCTCGATTCCGGGCCTTGTGATTGGTTGGTCCTTCCACTTCTGCTTCCGACTCCGATAATCTGTTTTTACTAAATCATAAGCGACGGCCGGGAGTCGTAAACGGAATCGGAAGAAATGGAACCGTTCTGATTCTTCCAACTCCGATTCCGTCGAGCTTATGACTCCGCTTACGACTCCGATTTTCGATTTTCACTAGGTCGTAAGCACTCTTACGTCTCTGACTACGACTCCGACTCCGACTCCGTCGCTAGTGAAAACCAGCCTTTAATGCTACATAACCCTGTCTTTTTTCAGTGTTACCGGATGATTAACAACGACGACTTCCCTTGAATCAAGAACGCAGTCTGAAAATATTCCGAAAACAAACTTCACCGATTATCCAAGACAAACCTTCAATACTGACCTTGAATCCGATTGAAGTTTAAGAAGATCTCGCCATTTGCTACTGTCTTTAAATGGGAGTACAAGTTGAGCTGCGAAAAATAAAATATTTATTCACCTTCAATCAGTCAATGAAGAGAAGGGGGAAGCCATGCAATGTTCGACTGCTTCAGCCTGGAGCTGAACGGCGATGTTGTCAACACAAATAAAAGACGCAAAAATCTCTCCCACAACAGAATAATGTTCCACTGAAAAGCAAAAGGATGTTGGTTGATACTTACGCGTAGGACTCTCTTTCTTGGAAGCCAAGAACAAAATTCCACCTAAAAAATTGACGGCTTCAGGAGCGAATCGCTTTGATAAAGCTACGTACTGCAAAAGAAAATTAACAATGAATACTTTGACATTTCTTGCATAAGTCTTTTCCTACTGGTTTACTCAATAATAACAAAAAGCGATCAGCATCGGACAATGGGGAAACCATTGTTGAGAACATTGCCTCTGAACAGGCTCCGGCTGAAAGGGTCTGACCGCGGCTAAAAGGGCCGAGAAGAAACTGGTGGAGAGTGAAGTGACCGAGGGGGGATCCTCAACTGGAGAGCCTGTACATAGGCTATTGAGAACAACGCCCACGACACAGGAAAGACAAAAACAAACAAACAAACAAACAAACCTCAAGGAACAGGTCACAGACAAAAAGACCTCTGAACACGTCTCGCATACATCGCACTGGACTCTGCAAAGAATAAACAAACAAAGATAGAAGAATAAGCCTGAACGGAGTTGATAAACTATAACACATTCCTTCAAATATTTTCGCTCGCACGCGATCATGCAGTCAAAGCGCGTCACGTGACTGAATATTCTCCAGCTAAAACTGGAGAATATCTGAGTGACATTCCCCAATTTTCAAAGCTGCGCGTTTTACGAAAAATATTTGAAGGATAATAAACACAAAAGCCTCCATTTGGCGCGAAAGTAAGCTTGAATATTTGTCCTTGGACATTATCTGTTCCCCGAAACTCACAGTTTCCCTCGAGCTACGCTCTCAGTCGAAAAACTGTTGGCTTCTCGGAACAGATAATGTCCCAGGACAAATAACATAATATGCTTTCGCGCCAAATGGAGACTACTGTTTGTCTTGGGTCGCATCAAACACCTAAATCCTTGACTGATAAACAAGTTGTGACTTACCTGTGCCAACACCTGAGATAACAGGACCATAGCTGGCGTACAAACAGAGTGTTTGAAGTCTGATGTGGAAAACAACATGGATACAATCCGAAGGAACAGCAACTGAAACAAAATAAGAGTTTATAGTCATGATAGGGAAAAGATCTACCTACTTACTGTGAAATCTGCATCAAAGAACATTTCCTAGACACAATACATGTTTTAGAAACTGGAAGAGCATTTAAGATCCGGATTTAAGATTAAAAAAAAAAAAAAACTGCGCTAACAACACAGCGAACAGTATTTACCATAACAATAACGATCACAAAGATACGACGTGGCAAGGACTGTTTCATTTGAAAGAGAACTTCTAAAATAGCGTGTTCTGGAGCTTGCTGTCATGAGATGTATCACAACCTATCCCACATTTGTAAGACAAGCTCTAGGATTTCTGTCGCACAGCAATAACGAGATGAGTTGGGTGAAGAAACAAGACACCTCCTGCCTACTGTGCACAACGTTGACTTGTCCTTAAGTTGCCTTATACCCGGGAAGACTCCCATCTAAAAAGGATGGGGGTGCTCGTCAGAAATTTTGAAACCAAGATCCTGTTTTGTGGGCGTGGCTTCAAATTTTTTTCACCCCTAAGAGCACCTGAGGTACCAATTCTAAAACAACACATTATCTCCTGTGATCTTTTCTCCGGCTCCTTTGCAACTCCTAAAAGGTACGATGAGCAATACCGTCCTTTTTACATGGGAGCCCCCTCTCCCTGGGACCTTACATCTCGGCAGTCAAGTTTAATCTCTACTAGCTACTGGGTACTCCAAAACTAAATTTTAGAGTCTTACCTCAGGAAGACCCAAGAACATTCCTTTCCCGCCTGAAAGAGGTTAATATAAAACATTTTGTGGTTTAGCTACGAGTACAAATGATTTCCTGAACTTATCAACGTGGAGTTGGTAGAGGTAAATTTTTGTGAAGCTGATACAGTCGAACCTCCCGTAAGCGACCACTCAAAATGTCAAGCTTAAGTGGTCGCTCACGGGAGGTGGTCGCCTAGGAGAGCTTAGACCATGTTGCATCAAAATTTTGCCTCATAAGATATGGTAAATGCAGGCACTTACCCATATTTTAAATGCTTTATACATATAAGAAGTCAATTTCGATAAAAAATACAGTGCTTCCCATCAAAACATTTCCGTGCTATCCAGGTATACGATAATGTTACAACACCTTATCCATTTTCCTCTCTATTATCGGTCAATTGGTCGCTTACGGAAGGTTAAAAACAAAAGAAAATTTCAACCTTTAAGCTCTAAAAGTGGTCGCGGTCGCTTACGAGAGGTGGTCGCTTACAAGAGGTTCCAAATAGTGATTTTACTTGGAGACTTTTCGTATTTTGGAAAACTGGTCGCTGAGGAGAGGTGGTCGCAACCGGAAGGTCGACTGTATTTCGATTGTTAAACGAAGGCCTAACGCTCGAATCGTAAGCTCCACAAACGCGGAATGTCAATGACAATCGGATGAAGCCCTTCACTGATAGACTCGCGAATGTCGAGATTGCAATGAGAAGGACTCCAGAAGATAAATCAAAATCAAAGACGTGTGAGAGAGACTTAGGGGAGACAGATGCAGGACCAGTTACAACGTTAGTGTAAGGACAGGCAACATTCAGTAACGTTGTTTAGTTATAGCCTACAGTGCGACTTAGATCAAAGGGTATTTAAACAACTAGCCAAAATAGCCTCCTGCGTGACGCTCATTGGGCTCGTCACGCAATCTCTCCTCGTCCGTGACGCGAAAAAAGACCTCGTGAAAAAAAGCGAAAGAGGGGCTATTCGCAGTCTACCTCTCCTTAGTAGGTAGGAGCCTCCATAGAACAAGGCACAAATCAGTTGACGATTAACGATTTCTATTTATATACAGATAGAAATATTACAAGTAAGCTATTTTCACCTTGTCTGTCTCGATTCTCTGTGAACTGTTTGTGTATATCCTTTACAATCTGCTGCATACATTTAGCGGAGTGAACGGGAGAATACTGCGCCACATCAAACAGATGTCTGCAATGAAGCAAAATATAAACTCAACGGCTGCTTCAAGCGCTTAACCTTTACATGAGCTGAACTTTAATTCCAAACCCTAGGATGCAAAAACCTTTAGCTCTAATACCCAGAAATTTCCAATGAAAGCCCATTTTTTCTGTGAATGCTGGAGGATTTCTAGTTAGAGTAAGGAACTCCGTAAAACTGTAAATTTCCGTCACTTCTGTTTCTGTATCATTTGTACGTTTCACCTGCTTCCAGTCTGTTTTTACTTACAGTCTGTCTGATTTTGGCAAAGTCGTATTCAAAGGAACTCTAACCGGGTTCTTTCTACCAATGGTTAAGTACTCCTAGTCCATGAATTTCTCAGTGCCCGCCAACAAAACGTCTGCGAATCGCTGCCGAGGAGCGAGTTTTGACACATCAGAACTTTACATCCGCTCGGAATTGAGCTCATCACTCCATAACGAACGTGAACTTTACTCGTGTGGTGTTCACTCAATCCAGTGCTTGAGGCAACAGCAGGCGACCAATATTTGAGTCCTGGGTCGCGAAGATCCACAATCAGAGACAAACGTGTTGAGACATTTTTGTAAATCGGACGTTTTCAAACCAAGATCCGTACTTCCCTTGATAAAAGAAACACCTTTTACGTCAAAAGTCACCCCCTCCCCAGAATCAATGTTGAAACGGGCTTTGGCGGCGCTGCCACGTGGTTACAACATTGGCACGGGGGGCGGGGAGCGGGGGGAGGGGCGAAATGTGAGGAGTGTAGGTTGGGCAAATTACACTTGAAGGGAGAAAGTTTGCTTTCGGGAAGTGTCTCAGCTACTTTTGTCCCTGATTGCAGGTAAGAATCTGGCACTGCCTCACACGTCAAACGTAATGTATTGCACATAAGTCAAGCGAAAATTAGCGAAAAAACAAATAAAAAAAGAAGATGATTTGTTTAAAGGGTTCTAGCTGGTACTTACCGTGTCACCTTGTCAATCATCTTGAGTCCTGCCGAACCCATGAGCGAGAGATCACCGACGTACTCCAACAAAATACTAAACAAGGCCTGGAGGAAAAAAATAGGCCACGGAAACAGGGTTACAACCACATTATTTCAATTTTTTTTATTTAATGATGCTCATAGATTAGCTCTTTGGCAGATTAATGGAGAATTGACCCGGGGGGAGGGTACTTTGGGAATTTCTAGGTGGGGATGTGCCGCTGGGACCCTGGAACCCTTAGCCTATACCAGAGCTAGGTCAGCTGAATTTTGCTACCCTATACTAGAGTAAACTCCCCAAATCCCCTTATCTATCGACACTGTTGAGGCTGATTTGAGTAAATTTAAACTTGCCGATTTGATTTTTTTATATTTTTGAGTGGCAATTCCTGGTTTCCTTAGTCTAGATAAAATCTTCAACCAACTAGTCAGTTTTGTGGAAAATTATACCCTATTCTAGACCCAAACGCTCTGATTTATATACCCTATCCTAGAGTAAACTGCTTGAAAACCATACCCTTCACAGCGGCATATACCTATATAGCTTATCTATGACAGTGCCCCCCCCCCCCCTCCGGGGGAATTGACTACGTTGTTAGTCGACCACTTCTGAAGAGATCGCCAACTAAAAGCCACAGTGAAGTAGCCCATTATTCTTTTCACCAACGTTTAGCTAAGTCAGTGCATCTTGAAAAGTTCAGTTTTGCAATCCATATTCATCTTTTCAATCCCTAACCATCCATGTTCCTTTATGGTTTATTATTATCCCTTAGGCGTTTTGCTATTTTAGTAAACTACTATTTTCAGGTTTCCTTCAATTTAAAGGTTATTTTTTACATGACCAAAATAACTCAAAATACCGTGACTGAGCTCATTTAATCTTTGGGAAGAAGTGCGGGTCAGGTACTTGAGAGACAATAAAGACTATTCACACTAGCTCTGTGGTTACTGTAGTATAAAAAATTGGACTTGCAAAGCCTCTGCAATACGTCCTTTTTACCTCCATTTTTGGTTTATTTTCAGGAGTTATCTTCGGATTATGACATGCCTTGATCCTCTCAATGATTGTCAACTGTTCTTTATACGACCTTCAAAATAAAGCATCAGTACATCAGCTGATCGACAAGTTTTTAAAAGGAGTAAGACCAGTTTAACAGGTTTTTGCATTGTATTAGAACTCTTGAATACGTGCAAGGCAAAAGAAGCTCTCATGAGTGAGAAGAAACCTGTTGACAAATCTCCTTATACTATACATTTTGTACTAGAGTGTACTATAGCTTGGCCCTTTTCTCATCACTAAAACATCAATATAATTACTTGACGTGTTTTACGCGCTCACCAAAATACAACACTTAGTTCCAGAGTCAAGAAAAACGAGCTTTTCGAAAACGCTCTTCAAACCGGAGGAATTTGAAAACGCTGGCTTTGCGTTTTAGTGTGGGTGAAAAACATTTTGAAAAAGAAGCTTTTCGAAAACTATACAATCACGACAATCATGTGATTTCCCTACCAGAGTTTTTCTCAAACACAACTTCAAAATAACCGGTTATTGTTGGATTTTCAAATTTCTTCGGTGTAGTGAAGACGGGGCCTTGTGACACACTCGGCCACTTTTTTGTTCTTACCACATTTTGATGTCATCTGTAATCAACTGCTCAACAAAAGCGCGGCATCATGGAATCTATTCGTTTAAGCTGTACTTCTAAAATTATGCAGTGATGCCTACACACTGTTACTTACCAGCCTTCTATAAGTTCTTTAAACTCTTCAAATGACTTTGGTGCTGAAAATCAACATTACAGCAAACGTTAAGATATTAAAATGACACACAGGATTTGAAATATTGAAAAACCACTGAACTAATTAAAGCTGAGGTCTACCAAATGGTTATCTTGATTAATGTCAAGTCAACAAAAACGTCAGGTTCGACAAAAAAAGTGCGCAATATATGGGAAATGTTTAGGATGTAGTTTACCTTTAAATGTAAATGGCAGCTCTTTCTTTGACTGGTCGGCTTCGGGCCTGTTTTTCTGCTAAAGAAACAGCACAATACAACAAAACGTTCCACAACGTTAACGCAATATCCTGGACTGCAAGGCCTTCTCTATGCATAGGCAAATCAAAACAAGGCTTAAATCACTCGTCCAGAGTTAATAGTACCTGCATCAGCAGGCAATAGGCCCTTTTGCACAACCCGGTCTCATGGTACGAAGTCAGCCATGCTGGGATGCAAGTTACACCGTGGAACTTCCAAAACAAAGCAACTTGCACCAGTCCAGCTTGGCTTGCCTTCGTTTTGGAAGTCCCACCGGGTAACTTGCACCTCAGCATGGCTGATTTTGTACCATGTGACCAGATCGTACAACTGAGGGTCTATTGAAATACTTAGCTCTTTATCAACAAACAAGTTGCACTAAGAAGAATTTTTTTCAAAAAAACACAAGACACTTTCCAAAGTCAATTTTGTGTTGTTGAAAGGGTTGCAAAACTGTTTGTGTTCATTTTAATCTGTAATGTTTTTATTTTATTTTTTAATGTTTTTATTGGTTTTGTTTGTGTGAGTGTAAAATGACAGGAAAATGACTGGGGAGATGGAACAGAAAAGTAAGATGTACTGCATGTATGTACTGTAATAAAAAACTATTATATTAATAATAGAGTCTGCCAAAAGATATGTTTCAAGAAGCAATTTACCAGAATGTTTTCTTGCTGTTCTTTTTTCATTAGTGCTTTTGAGTCAGTGTTATCCAGTTCATCATTGCTCTCTGAAGAAGTAAACAACCACCACTTGAAGTTACATTAAATGCAAATATGGAGCCTTGTTAAATCAAATATTAGTTCTTCTGTTGTCTGATCAAATTTCCTAAACCACAGATAGCGACAAAATAGCCTCAACAATGATGATTTATTCCTTAACTGAAAGCATTTCATAACAAACACAGATAACTTACACAATGTCAATGTTTACATTAACATACTATTTCATCAAAGTCATTGCTATTTGTTATCCATACATCCATCTGAAGGTCCTTGTCAACATCATCATTTGATTTTATTCAATTCTCTTTTGCAAACTCTCATTACATGTGGAAACCTACTTGTCTGCACACACACCTTCTATGTTCAAAAAACCCTAGTAATCTGTTCACACAATTTCTATGTTCACCGAGATTGGGAGCACAAGAAAAATACAAAATGCGGGGGATTGAACGAATGTAAATGCTAAGATCTCCTGCTCTGCACTGATTCTTGCATGCTCACTACGTACTCTTGTTCACTTTTTAAAAGAGAAGAAAAAGGAAATGGCTGAGGACAGCCTGAAAGCATTGTAATTGTGCATTGTATTTCTCACCTTCAGATTCAAGGTCAGAACCATTATCATCCTCAGAACGTTCTTCTTCATTATTTTCCATATCGTCATCATCCTCATCATCATCATCACCAGTAGAATTATCACCTTCTTCTTCTTGATCTTCTCCTTCATTGGACGCACTTTCATCAAGTTCTTCATCGCTGTTATCAGTATTATTCAACTCATCATTACCTTCATCTGCAACATTAGATATGCCACAAACATCTCTAATGCATTTTACTATGCTGCTCAACAGAGTACAATAAACAGATTTATTTACATTTGTACACTTTTGAAATACTGTTATGACTGTCTGATATACTGACTGAGAAAAAGTATATGTAAGTGAATATATGAAATATCATATTTGAACTGCGGAGAAAGATATGAAGACATGATTGATCATCACAGTTATATAGTTACACAACTTAAGCAGTTGTGAAATTAAAGCCTGAAAAAAATTCAGGCCTGAACGGGATTCAAACCCATGACCTCTGCGATACCAGTGCAGTGCTCTACCAACTGAGCTATCAAGCCAACTGGGAGCTGATCATGTTGTGAATTCATTATATACCCGTAGATGGTGAAGAATGCAAGTGAATATATGAAAGATCGTATAATTATTTGAACTTCACCATCTACAGGTATATAATGAACAAGTTGTGTATATAACTGTGACGATCAATCTTGTCTTCAAAAAACATATGTCTTACCCTCAGCATTTATCATTGACCCATCTTGATAACTTAACAAACATCTGTCATCTTCAGCTGGTGTGAAGCTGTTTATCACAACAATACAGAAACGCAGGCAATGAGATTTTAAATGTGATATGCAAG
>Ga0126338_10002116_pt1 | contig 13464 bp, 4 predicted proteins | sample OrbCmetagenome_2_FD_92529 | JGI IMG/M metagenome (GOLD analysis project Ga0126338, IMG submission 92529) | Coral microbial communities from Petempiche,Puerto Morelos, Mexico - Orbicella C C metagenome | ecosystem: Host-associated > Invertebrates > Cnidaria > Coral | place: Petempiche,Puerto...
AAAAAAAAAAAAAAAGCGGTTTTTTTTTTTTTTTTTTTTTTTTTTCAAGCAACTCTCCTAATCAAAGTGCTTCGCTAGTTTGTGGAGCTGTTATTCTTATGATAAAATCAAAATTACCTAGTCTGAAGACCACATGGGACGTGTGCGTCTTATTTAGGTCTGGTAAAAGTCTTTTGTCCATGAACGGATCTTTATTTTTAGTGAAGCTCGTAATTTATAAATCCTTTGAGTATGACCTCCTAAGCAGCTAAGATCCTGTATAATATCGCATCCTGATAAGGTGGTTTACCAAATTGTGTCCTTAACGTTGTGCTTTTGTCAAGATAAAACAAATAACCCAGTAATCCTCTTAAAAACGAGAAATTGCTTTTTCTTTGATTCGTTCAAGAGGTGACTTATGAACATCGATTTCAAATCAAACTCAAGATTTCCCGATTGTTAAGGTTGAAGTTAAAAGTATTTCACTGCAAATATTAACTTTAGAGCAACGTCTCCAATGGATACAAGCTCGAATCATTACATGGGAAAGAAAATAACATGAAATAAGTGAATTATCGACAACTGGATGTGTTTATATTTGGACTCTAAATGAATTTCTCGCTATGGATTGACCTAACATGTCTCATCTTGATCAAAACCTCTAAACTCATCTTGTGCATATGTTTGTGTTGTGCTAAAAAATGACACCTTGTGCGCCAGTGAAACCACATTTTCTTTTGGTCTCATAAATTGTGTTCCACTCTCCTGAACTCTCCCTCGGGCCTAGCACAGGGTAGGGACGTGACTGGGGTGATATCAGGTCAGCTCACTGCTAGTCATGATATCGAGTCAGAATGAATTCAAAATTTGGCTAGCATGGCATCTCCAGTTTCTATCTAACCATAAAAAAAGTCTCTAATCCCTGAGTGTATGTTTGAAGAGTGAAGGCCAAGATAACTTTCGTCTAAGATCGATGCTCAGTCTTCGTTATTCTTTGCGCCCGTCTGCATGAAACTATAGACATTGTTTGGAAAATAGAGACTCTGATCACTGTTAAAAGGCATTATAAGTGAATTGTATCTGGGGAAATTGCAGTCATTCGACTAACTCTCACTTCTAAAGACAAACCTTAGTCAAGTATAATGAGTGTCTGTGATTGAGACCATACTACAATTTTGTTACCAATGTAAGAGAGCTGTTGTTGATCAAGGCTTTCGTGTGGTGCTGTTTGTTTTTCAGCATTTATTAAAACAATGTTTTTTTAAAATTTTGAACTTTGGCACTCTTTGAAGTGAAAAGGTTAAAATACAGAACATTTTTTATGTGGTTACGAAACCACCCAATGCTTCACAAAACACGAAAGATTCTTCCACCACACACTTTATTGTAAACCATGTGACAATTTATGAAATGGGGAAGAACTGTACAACTCGGTCTTGACACGAAAAATATAACTATATAATGATCTGTGAACTGTAACTTTTCAATCTGGAATTCTCAGGTAGGGCTATAAATCTTCTGTGATGTAATAAAGAATAGTTTAAATCCAACACATTCGTTGCGTGTATGGAAAGAAAGAATTCGAATAGGAAAATGTAAGGTATGCTAACAGATAAGAACATCGTCTGGCCTGCTCAACATATCGTTGACTGCTTGTCGTAGTTTAGAAATTCCGCCAAGTTTGTCTGGATCTTTGAGAACTATTATGAAATAGTTCAAAGACGAAAGTTACGTGATGCAAACACAAGAATTTTTTTCCTTATTTTTTTGGGCGTTGTCTCAAAGATTAGCTTTTCCATTCTAAAGTAAGTATCCCCATTTCGATAGCATTCAGCTAGGTCCACGAACATGCAAATTATCTTCTCCGTAGCCTTTCTATTTTGTTTCAAACAGAAATTCGTTACACCAATAAGCCTATCTATTAGAAGACAATACAGCCTGTCCGCGTACTTGTTTATTCATACTGTATAACTTGTTTACCATACCTCGATATTGTTTAGCAAATTCAAATTTTGACCTATTGTTACCGTACAAATGAAGCCTGTATTGGCAATGGTATTTATTGTGTTTTAAATTGTCATTAAGTTCTTTTAAACTTTTGTTACACCTCTTCATTGTTAGTAAAATTAAGGGTTAAACAAAACCTCATGAACTGAACATTTGTTGTGGAGTAGTTTAAAGTGAGTGCCCCCAGTTGAAACATTATTGACAAACATTTGGGCCTAGGAACCCTAGCTGCAGCCTATAACTCCTTTACTTTCAAATTGCACATAATTCCTTTACTGTCACTGCAAAGAACTAAACCTTAACCTCGTCTATAACGACAACCAAAATTCCTGAGAGCTTAGTTCTCTTTGTCATCAGTAACAAGCATGAAAGTGCGTCGTAGCAGCGCACGAATGAAAGCAATGACAAGCGTTCCACACCTCACAACCACTCGAGAAGCCTGCGTTGGGACTCATTGGTGAGCACAAGTGTTCCTGTCTCTGGAAGTGAAGCGGAACTTCCGGAGTTGGATGGCAACAGTGAACAATATTTCTTGGTCCTGGTAACTGAGAACCTTAATAAAAGAACAAAAGCAAGTAGTTAACATGATATTATAACACACATTCAGGCCCACTTGCTTGCTTCATACTTACTTTGCTCACTTGAGCAAGTGCGCAATAAAGGGATATACTCCAAGCGAACACGAATAATTTTTGTCTGTGAAAGAGGCAGGATTAATTTCATCCTTTGTATGTAGCAACTCTTTCACGCTTGTTAAAAGCTCAACGCGATCGTGTCATCGCTTCTTGGGAAAGATGTGTAAGGAGGTCTGATAAAAGGGATTCCCCTGTTTTAGGAACCAAACTGTCATCGCTTCTCAGTTCGGAGTGGAAGAACGGAGAGCTACAAAGCTTTCGTCGTTGCAGACAGAATTAGGGTCAAAATGTACAGGAGGTATCCCTTTCAGTGTGTCTTTAGCTTACAGCACTAGTCTATTGCGGGTTCCAAGTTAGATGAGCTTTGTATGAAAACCACTAATTTACATTACACTGATCAGTTGTGCTGTCCGTATAGGGTGCACTCCATTCAGTTGCATAAGTCACAACTTGTAATGAAGTCAGTCTGTCACCAGTTACTCATTTTGATTTATTTCATACTACTTTCATAGAATATTTACAGCTACAACTTAGATTTAAGCTGACAACTTTGAATGAAGCAAGTCATGCTTGCTGCTTGTTGTTACTGAACACTTCTTCGTGTTCATTTATCATGGTACGACCTACACATCAGGTGTTTGTTCTCAAATGTTCAACAGTAAACTTGATAGGTTTGCCAGTTGTATCTGATCCCGCAATACACGAATGCTTCACTTTGAAGGAACCTTACTTTAAGTCAAGAAAGCCTTAAAGAAATTTAGCTTTGTTTGCAAACACAACTCAGTTGTTTGGAAAGATTCATAATCGCAGTCCATAAATTGTTATCAATGGCTATGTACTCAGTGATATAAACGACTTTACATGATTGAAGCTCGAGGACCTCGAGAGAATTAAAAAGGTTTTATTATAATGGAATTCCATGGAACAATGATGGTCACCTTACTAAGACATAGTAAGTCAGTGTAAGAATAAAGCTGTTAGTTTAACATCAGCCGTGCAAAAAGTGAGTAATAATGTATAATATTACAATGAAGTGAAAGAAATGGGATATAAAGTGCCAAGGATTCTTAGACAAAGAGGTATGTCTTGTGGAAAAAGTGCTTTCTTTCAGTCTTCTTGTTCACTTTTCGAAGTCTCGTAAGGCACGTTTTAAATACAAATGAATTTTGCCTAACATATCGAAAAGATTCTCGTTTGCATTGTAAATGTTACTTCAGTGTTTGCTGAATCAGCACACAATGAACTTTCAATGAACGTTTTATAAAACGCAAGTTGTTAACAACATTTAGTAAGTCTCATGCAAACCCCACAACTTACTTTCGAAACCTGCTGTGAGCGTTCAGTCAACAATGAGAAAACTAAAGTTTATTTTAGGTTAAAATGTTTAGTATAAAAGCATAAACTTTTCGCCCAGCTTGTGGTTAAATGTGCGGTTTACCCTTATTGCCTAAAAGTGAAAAGCTATTATGAATAATTTGGCATCATTTGACTTCTTTCTCAAGGATTTAGTTAAATTGCGTGCCCCGGGATTGATTTTTCATCAATTGCGCATATCTCGATAGATTACAGCTTGTGAAACTCCGCGTCTCACATTTCTCAAGACTTTTTTCCAAAATGCTGTCTGATTTTGGCAGCAAAACAGTCTGAAAGTTAGCTAAATGGAAATAAAATTACTTTCAAATATAAACAAAACTCAGTTACGAATTTGTGTTATCGCTGTGGAATTCAGTTTAGAACGGAAGTTCTCGATTTCTATTCTCTGGAATTTGAGATAGGTGCTGCAAGGTGAGTTGCAGTCGTACAAGTGTGCCTCAGCTAATTCGAGCCAAAACTAAGAGAGACTGATTTGCTGGACCGCAGTTTGATTTATAATACAACGAGCAGCTAATTTGACGACTGAAATATTTCATTGAGTAACGAAAACCGATGAAGGTATTGTCTCAATTTTTTCAGTGCTGCACTCGAAAACGCCTCGCGCATTCTTTCACTTCTTTCATCTTTCACTAAGATGGGTGTCACTGGCTTAGGGAAGGGCTCTTCAAACATCAAGGCATTTAGCACGGTGGATATTGATATTACTTAAAGCGTGAAACGTAAACCAAAGTTCTCCTGAACTCTGAAAATCGGCGCTATAAGTGGTTCCGCAAGCACAAAGTGGCTTCTTTAGAAGTGCAAGTAAAATTGTTTCTTTCACAATGTTTCAATCTCATTGACAAATAGGAGGATTAGCCCCAAGTACTCGAGCGCTCCACTCGAGTTTATAAGCGGAAAGCGAATATTTATTAAGGTCAAGTGTCCAAAACTCGATTCGACTTAAATTTTTCAATTCAAATCGGAGCAAATTCATCCGCTTTACGCCGAGTTTAGCTTCAAAACTCCTCTACTTCACGGTGATCCGTATGAGAGAGAAGTTGCGCTTTAATCTAGTGATGTAATTACTTGGACGATGCGACGTTAATGAAGTAATTTATTTTGTGATTTCAATAAGTTTACGATAAATCGCGATCATTTATTTCAAGCTTAAAAGGTGTTTATTCAGTGGGTGTTTGTGAACTGTGCCTAACAGGTTTACCGTTTGCACTGATCACGCGCACAGTTGGTTTGTTTGCGCTTCCTGTCTTCGACGCGTCCCGTACAATACACCTCATGAATTTGTACCCACAGGAACCTGGTAAATTTAAAGCAAACACCGGAAACTCCAAGTTGCTATTAAACTTACCTATGTTTGGATTAAGCACACTTCTCACAGGAAATGTCGTTTCACTCCTCCTTCTCGCGCCAATCGTGGTCTCCTTCGTCCGCGTCTTTCCTTCAGATAGAATGCTTTCGATAGAGAACGATCCACGGAACTGTTTGGGTGTTGGGGACTTGTTAGTGCTGTGTACGCTACTAGAAAGCGCCCTGTCTCCTCTGAACGACTCGTAAGAGGGAAGCATAAGAATGCTTCTGCGCGCAGCTTCGGGAACGCCAAACTCCCTCACGGCGTTGTTCGGCAGAATCTGCTCTGTGATAATGCTACGACTTAACTCTTCCCTCTCGTCCTTCCTCTTGGGTTTTCTTCTTCGCCTCCTCCTGAATGTTCCGTCCGCCAGCAGGTAATCGTGCAGCGAGCTAACTGTCCAGTAATTGTCCTTACCCCACGGTCGCGCAGGGTCGCGAAGAATCTTCACAAAGCACTTGTTGAACGACAGATTGTGGCGCACGGAGTTCTTCCATCCTTGGTACGGACCTCTGAAGAACGCGTAATGTTGCACTAAGTACTCGTTGATTTCTGTCAGTGTGAGCTTCTTTCCTGGCGAGTTTAAAATCGCGGTTGCGATGAGCGCAATGTAGGAGTGCGGAGGTTTTAGACGCTCTGTTTTGGACGATAGACACGACTCCTTTCTCTGTTTGCTCGCGGACAGGTCTAAATCTTCGCTGTTGAGTTGCTCCATTGTGTACGCCCTGGACCTCAATCTTTGGAGCTCTTGCAGATTGTTTCGCGCGTTCCTGTGGAACTCAAGTTTTAAGCAAATCTCAGCAATGCGCTTCTCTCGTTTCAGGCCTCGGAGAATGTAAATAATTCCTTTCTAATCTCGCTTCAGCAAATCGACCAGCAATGGCTCCGGCTTGCTAGCACCACCCACATAGGATCAATTAGTGTTTACAAACAGTCAGGCCCGATCAATTAGACAATCGATTAAATTTGTGTACCGTGTAAAGCGGATTTAAACGGGACACTTTAGCAAAGCTCTTGCATCAGTCAGCTGCTCATCCGAACGTGGCTGGCCGCGCTGTGTTCGTGTGCGGAGTGGCATTTTAAAAACCCTCTCAACAGACGCTATTGGCGTGCGCGCCTGGCGTTTGCATCTGTTCTATGTAAGCCAATCTTTTTCGAGGGTTGATTATTGAACATAAGCCGTGCTAAGTTTGGTTATCTCGTCAAGATCAATAGCTGTACGTTCTGATTTCGAGATAATTCGATCGGCGCCATGCAGTGAGACTTGTTCCTTTGTTTTTGGTGTTAAACTGATTCCGGTAACAATTTATCTTAATTAGTGTCATTAAGCGGATTGCAGGCGACAACGGCTTTCCTTAAAACGCTATATTTCACGTATTTCTCTCAGCTATTGGCAGTCGAGCCCTTGTACAGGATGTTTTATTACTCTAGTAACATATATTACACTCCCAATTCGAAACAAATTCACCGCACGATTAAGCACTTTCGCTTCTTTCCGAGCTGAATTCAATTGCGTGATTCTTTTAAATGGCAGCTGCGCAAATTAGCGAGTTCCATAACAAAAGCAGAAGGAAGGCGAAGAAGTGACGATCTCTTCAGAGAGCAGTTAGTTATAAGTGTAAAATACATATTCAATTTTGTTACCGTCCGAATGGGAAAGGTTGAAAGATGACGCACACAAGTTTTCTTCCTTTTAATGGAGCCGTCAATTGCTAGGTGATGGATACAACCTTTTCTTGGCAAGTTTAAACAACTGTGACATGCGCGCTATTAAGGAATATCATAAACTACACAACGTATAAAAGAACTGGAGATCTGTTTGTCTTTGTGTCGTCGGCTTGCCCGCGACTGAGAAAGAAGTCAAAATCGTTTTCTCTGGCGTATCGGCCCGCGCGTGTTGTTCTCGATTTGGGCCTCGCGTCATTAACGCTTGATAAGACTTAATGAATAAAGAGTAAACTTTCAACAGGGTCTATATGAGTAAAAGTTTGTTGTTTAGTCTCTTTGTTTGTTTAGCAAGCTTTTCACGTGGAATGCCTGGCAATGATAATCGTAGATCATGCCTTATCAACCAATTACAGTCAACCAACTTAGATGCCGCTTGGCAATCGACTGGCCATCCCAGCCAAGTCTGTTTACCTGAGAAGCTAAAATGTGGCAATTAAGAGCTTGTTCAAACGACTGTTTAGATTAAAACGTTCAACTTAGACCATCCTTGGCGAAATATACGGACATTCGAGAGTTGGTCGAGTGGTTGAAAACAACTGGTCATAAATTGTAAATTCCTGATGTGTCAGTACAAGAATACCTCCGAGCGCTGCTGTACGATTCTGCTATCTTTGGAAGATGGACAAAGATAAAACATGGAAACTTGAGAAGCGGGGGTTGAAAATTATCGCCATAAGAACAGCAATCCATCACTGTCAGTCATCCATACGGTCTGTTGGAATTTCTGCTTTGCCATGTCCCGCCAGCTGAGTTGATTTTGTGTCTAGTTTATAGTTCGAATAACGAAAATGTAAGCTTTTGAGGCATTATAGTAAGCAATGCAAAACGCTAGTTTGAAAAACGATTTGTTTTTGGTCGCGGAATAACTAGCCCTGGCAACACCCTTTAGTTTCTCGTCTCATTTCAAGAGTATTACCAGTATTCCTTTCCAATGTTTAGCCTCTTTTCATAAACTGTTTCTCTCAGAATTACTTGTTAATGATGATGACTCAAAAGTACACACTTCGCAATCCGTCAAGCTAATAAGCGTGCGCTGCAAACTAAAGAACACATCCACAATTTCGAACGCGGAAATTAAAGGTCAATGTCGGAAAATTGAAGAATTCTTAGGCAAAGAAAAAATTGTCGTTCTTACGACATGTAAAAATACTGTTATCTCAGTGCGCGATGACACACCGTGTACAGAAAAGGAAAGAAAGCCGACCAATTGACTTTTCCCGTTTTATTTCTGTTTTCTGACTCTTCTTTAGCTGTTTTATGACGAGAAATGGTTCTGTTGTTGTGAAGTTGTGCGTCATGTTATGTTTGCTCAAGGGTCAATCTTCACATACTGCATCCTCCTGTGTGCTTGCTTACTGTTTATTCGTCTTTTCATCGTAGATTATCCTCCCTCCTCCCATGTCATTACCCCGATGAATTTAATCACAGACAGCCTGTCTCCGAATCGAAGTTAATTTGAGAGGCCATTTAATTAAGTCCTGATATGTTAAACTTGCGGTCGATGTTATGTACCGAATACCTTTGAAGGAATCTGCCAAAACACGCGTATGCAAAACGAAAAATACTCCAATCTCGGATTCGAGGAACTGATCTCGCCGATCTTGTGCACTCAAGAGGAGCTTAAACCACTTTGCTCTCCGTAAAAAGTAGTGTTGTTTTTACAAGTGGTTCGCGAGTTTATCGCACACGAAAATAAAAACCAAAACACAGGTTGAAACGAGAGAATACATAGATCGTTAACTCTACTAATGAATTACCCAGGTGATCAATGTACTGCATTGAAACGCAACGAAAAAAATCTAGGAAAGTGGCTTTTATTTGCTTCCATAAAAGGACAGTTTTCTTCTTTTTCATTTTTTCCATGTTAGTGGATGTGTTTAGCGAGTGCAAATACAGGATTATGGTACGTAACTGCTGTCATGTGTGTTTGCCTTACGTCATGAAGACACGTTCGTGCGTTTTTTGCTATCAGTAGACGCAGTAATTGAACTTGAGCCATGATGACTAAGTTAAAATCAGTTGGTCTTATCTTGATCACACGTTCGAAATATGTGCTAGGAACAAAAGATCGCAACTAAAATACCGCTCGCTTGGCCGCCATAAGTTACGGATGGGGGTAAAGTTCTTTGAATACTTTCGCATTGATTAGCAGAAACAATCGTTTGAAACTGACCGTCACCAATAATTTTTTTGATTTTCTTTAGTTTTCGAAATATATTCAAATGACTCTCTTATAGCGATGGGCATAATCACCTCATACACTCTAAGGTATTTACAGTTTGGGCAACATTATGATAAAAGTTGCCATAATAAAACTATATAAATCTTTGACTGTACTTCACGTTCTTGTAGCCTGCGTTCTGCTGTCTAGTAGACGTTTGCATGACGATATACTCTACTCTCCGCTTTCAACCTCGTCCCCAAGGCGCTTTTTCCTGGAAATGGAAGGGCATTTGACGGGAGTGGACTGGAGTGGGACGAGACTGATTTTTCCGTTTTAACAGAAGAAGTTGCGTACTCGTTCTCAGGACTTGAGAACTAATTAATTGTTCATAGAGTGGTTTTCGCTTGAGTGTCGAAAATTAACTGGTTTTACATTGCCACGCTATATGATTACCTTAAAATGCTCAAAATACTCGATCTCGCCGCGTTTTCATCCAATCAAAAGTGAAACCAAAACAAATCGTAACTCGTCCGCATGCTTTTTCCCGTGCTTTACTTAAGCTACATGTAATTACTTCGGGTTTTGATTGCCTTAGTGGATTATCTGTGTCCCTTGCTATTGGCCAGAGTGATTACGTTGGCCTTTATTTACGTCTCTCAATTAAAACCTGCTACAGTGTATAACACAATCATTCTCTTATTATTTGATTCCATCGCATGGAGTACTTTGCTACAACGAGACCAGGATAGACTACAGCGTCTGTCTGCCCGGATAATCTCATATTGGGCACGTTTCTCTGAGGCTCTCTCCTCCGCAGAGGCTCAGAGGAGCTCAGGGGATTTTTTTCGGGTGAGAAGAATCCGCCGAGCGATGTGAGTGCAGGTGCACTTTGATCAATTCGACTTTGCGCCTGCACTCACTTCGCGCAGCGGAGTTCTATAAAGAACGTTTAGACCCTCTGCGGAGGGTCCTGCGGAGGGAAGGAGAGACGCCATGAAGCAATGGGATATTTAAGCTTAGCATGTAGCAGGTGCTCCTACCGTAAAGCTAAACTTGTTTTACTCTGTCTTCATTCAATGGTTTCAGGCTACTTTATATCACATTTCACTACATTTTGCGACATTCATAAATACATTACACGTCAACTGAAGCATTCAGCTATCCCTACCAAAGGTTAAACTTAATTCTGAAAACAAAAAAACTTTCTTGGTGGCGCAAAAATTTTTAACAAATTCCCTGCAAATATAGTAACACACCAAAAAAAGTCTGTCTTTCTGCCCCCGAGGTAAACGTTTTTTCTTATCTTAACGTTCATTAACGTATTATATCGTATTTCAGTAATGCAACTGCATATTATAGTTTTCTTCTTATCATTATGTAATATATATTTTTTAGATGCAGTGAGGGCCCCAACGGATTTCAACCTTTAAGCTCGAGCTGAATGGGGCACCGTGTTGAAATATAGTTTTACTTTACTACTCCATCTGATGAAATCAATTTAGCACATTCATTTCTGCTGCTGTAGTTTCTAATATTTCGGCGAAAAATTGAGAATCATATCCTAAGGTAAGATAGTAATAACGAGCAACGTACCCATGCGAACAACCTACTCGCCACTTCAAGAACAGCTTTCTCTGCTTGGCACATCGATGTTTATGTTCCGCCTCATTCTCACAGGTATCTTATCTGGTTAAGTTCTGTTTTGTTATGTTCTTGTATTTTTCTGCCTGTTTCTATCACTAAGTTTGTTTTTTCTTTTGGTCACTCCCTCTAATTCCCTTCCTCGGGGAACGAACAGTTGGCGGGCCCGTCCTTTCAACGAAACTCGCGGGGGAAGCACTCCGAAGCAGGCCGGTCAAAAATTAATAACTCTCCGCTATAATCATTGCAAGCGATGATGATCTGAAGAGGGTCTGTTTTCCAAACAGTTATTATTTTTTTATTTATACCAGTGACTGATGTCTGCACAAATGATGTTATCGCCAGGCTGCAGCTCTGTTGTCGTCGTAAATATAAAGCCCTGCAGATAGTAATTACGGTAACCAGATAAAATAACGAAGTACCAGGAGCCCATTACCCGCTGGTGTTTCTTATTGTTTCACTACCGCTGGTGCTAGAAATTTACCCTCATTATCTGCCTTGAAGCATGATGTCTCTGGAGACTTTCATTAATTAATTTATTGTCCTTTCGGTTAGCCTTTTAATTTATTTATAACATTTTATTATCAGTAAATACACAGCTCTTAGTTTTATCCTTATCCGTAATCACTAAGAGTCTCACGAAGACCTTTTAAGTGAAGTTGGCTTCCTCAATTAAGAGTTGCCTGTTACCTGTTACCTAAATTGATGCTTCGCTTGCAAGTAAAGCTTCCTAAGGGCTGAAGGGTGCAGGTAGTTATAATGAATGCAATGAAGATAGACCAAGGTAATGCAGGTAGACAGGTGCTTTCTAGGGTTAGTTTACCCTCACTAAATTCTGGCCGGGTAGTCTCCTGTGAGGCTGTCGCGCATCATTTCGGCTCCCTTTTCTTTCGCCCGCCAGCTTTTTCGATCCTTCCCACTGACTGAAACACTTGTAGCTGGGGCCAGGTTGGTAAGGGCAAGGCGTACCCCTTTTCCTTACCAACCTGGCCCCAGCTACAACTTTTTGTTGCAGTCAGTGGGAAGGATCGAAAAAGTTGGTGGGCGAAAGAAAAGGGAGCCGAAATGATGGTCGACAGCCGCACAGGACACATTGTGAAACGTATGGTTTGTCAGGTTACCCAAACATTTTGCTGGCAGTCATTTATATACTCCTTAGCTTGGTTATTCAGAGGGTGGATAGCGAAGTTATTGTTCCTCGTAGTTATTCAATAGACCAATTTCGATATATTAAAATTCGGCTTAAAACAATAGACCTCATACGAGTCTCTGGGGAATAACTACAGAGTTTATGGCATTTATTCCCCAGGCCAGAGCCTCGTGCTGAGGTCTATTGTGTTAGGCTGAATTTTAATATATCGAAAAATTGGTCGATTACCAGTGATTTATCCAGTTGATGGCAGTTATACCCACACTTTGAACATGTTGAATTTGAACATTTTCGGCTCTGGGTGTTGAGAGTTCAGTACTATGAGAATACAGTACAAAGCTACCTTATCCGATGGCTTTTGTGTCATAATTTATTTCACAAAGCCAAATGAAGTCTTATTATGCAAATCGATTTTATGTAACGCGATTGGAAGAGAATTTGCATACAGAGGACAGTCGTGAATATTTTCCCGTCCGAGGGGTCGCTTGTGGTCATTGAACGTCGCTTTACTGTGCTGTTATTTACACCCTAAGCTCCAATCCTAAACTACAGTCGAAGAAATGTCAACACTATTTCCTCGAAACTTGTATTTGTTATTTATCTGTTGGGTTCATCTCCTCGATCAGTTCGCCGTGGAAGCCACAAGCGGAAGTGCTCTAAATCGCCTCGAAGACGTTGTTTTTCCACCGGATTTTCTTCTATCTAGCGATCCTGACATCCCGGCCGGTCACTTACAAATGTTTGGCTTGCAAAGGCCGCCAAAAGCCCCCGTAGTGCAATACAACACGGTACTAAAACCTCAAGAGTTCTGGGAGAAACACGTCAGCAAATATGAACCTCTTGTGTTTCGCGGGGCCCTAGCGAACTCACCCGCGCTACAGAAATGGACAGACGAATATTTAAAGGAAAAATATGGCGACTTGGATGTATTAACGGAACTGAAAACGGAGAACAGAACTCATGGCATAACGGCGCGTATGTTGCTGGGTGATTTTATTGATGTATACAAGAAAAAAAATCTTTATGTGGTCACGGTGTTGCCTGATCCGATGAGACAAGATCTCCCGGTAAGTATTCATCATTGTTTGTTTTACGTTTGTTTGTAAAGTCAAACTGTAAGTTTTATTACCTTCTGCAATGGTAATCTTCAAATTTTTAACTGATTATCTTTTGTTTGTTGTAATGTATACTTAAACCGCAGCACCTGTCCCCATGCAGTCAAGTGTAAGAATCAACTGTTTCCTTCCCAGTCTTGCCCTCGTCCACCAAATAGCTGAAATGGTTTCCAGTCTTTAAACAAATGGAAAAATATATATACCTTTCCTAAGGGAAGGTATGTTTTTTCTTTGGGGGGGGGGGGGGGGGGGGCGGGGGAATTTTTGATTTTTTTTCCAAAAGTTTTGGGCGCCCCCTTTCTTTTTTTTTAAAAAAAACTCCCAAA
>Ga0126338_10002119_pt1 | contig 13453 bp, 7 predicted proteins | sample OrbCmetagenome_2_FD_92529 | JGI IMG/M metagenome (GOLD analysis project Ga0126338, IMG submission 92529) | Coral microbial communities from Petempiche,Puerto Morelos, Mexico - Orbicella C C metagenome | ecosystem: Host-associated > Invertebrates > Cnidaria > Coral | place: Petempiche,Puerto...
AACATGGAATCTATTTGTTAAATATATTTATTTGTCTATTTATACACCTGTTTAGTTTCTTTTTCATTTTATTTATTTGTTTACTCACTTATTCATTGCTTTTCTTCCTTTCTATCGTCTAATTCATTTAAGCGTTTGTGTCAACCAACCTCCATACGTAAACATTATTTAAGAAATAGAAAACATGAACAGTGTTTCTATTTAAACAATAGAGTGTTTCTGTCGAGGAACTACCGGCTGATAGTTGCCCCGCGGAAATTTGATGTTCTTAAATCAAATATGCTAGTTTTAAGAACATCAAATTTTAAAGGGGCAACAATCAGACCGATAGTTCCGAGACATAAACACTCTATTGTCTTTATTGTTCACCACTAAATTTTCTTCCCCGTGCCAGTTGAAAAATCATTTAATCATTTTCAACTTTTTAGATGAACGCCGTGAAAGCCAAATGTAACCTTGAAAAAGAAACAGTCAGAAACCCACTGAATACAATTTGAATTGTTTATTTTCTACTAGCCCACTTCTTTAGAGAAAGATTTTCATGGACGAGTACTATCCATCCGGGTATTTTCCTCGGACGGGCACTATGGGCTGATAGTGGGCGCTTTCCATTCGACCAAACATTCCGGTGTGAATTTATGGAAATTTGTCACGTTTGGCGACGTTTTCGAGCTTTTGGCTTTTTACTGCTCCTATATTTCACTATTTTATTGAAAACTGATTGTGAAGACTACTCCAGCGATGGCACTGGACCTCCTAACTTGTATTACTACCGGTCTTGTCAGACTAATCCGAAGAGCTGGAAGCTTAATCCACGCAACTTTCACTTGACAAAATGGCGGACCCACCTAAGCGTTATCCGCTTTCTACAGCAATTCAACCTCAACCTTCAGACCAATTATACAGCTTATTCACGATATAGAAACAAACCCTGGACCTAGTAACTACTCTGTAGAGGGTCGGAAGAAGACGACTAGCAGTGTAAAGATAGCTTATCTAAACGTTCGCTCCCTGAAATGCAGAGATCATTATGTTCTTGTTAAGGAAACTATTCTGGCTAATAAGTTTGATATCTTCACTATATCTGAGTCTTGGCTCGAAAACTCGGTAACTGACGTAGAAACGGAACAAATTTATATTATATATATTAAACAAATATTTGCCCGAGAAGCGAAGCTTCGAGGGCAAATATGTTAGTTTTAAGAACATCAAATTTCCAAGGGGCAACTATCAGACCGATAGTTCAGAGACATAAATACTCTATTGTCTTTATTGTTCACCACTAAATTTTCTTCCGCTTGCCAGTTCAAAAATCATATTGAATTATTTTCAACTTTTTCAGAGGAGAGCCACGAACGCCAAAGGTAAAATTTGAAAAAGAAAACGAACAAAAACCCTCTTAATACAAATTCAATTGTTTATTTTCTATAAGCCCGCTTGTTTACAGAAATATTTTCACGGACGAGTACTATCCATCCAGGCATTTTCCTCGGACGGGCACTATGGGTGATAGTGTCTCTTCGCGGATGAACACTATTGCGTCACGTGATCAATTTAAACCAATAAGAATCGGAGAAAATGTAGTGGTGAACTATAACGAGTTTTAGTATACATCTACTAGTGTTCTATCACGAATGTTGCTCACAAATTGGCTACCCTACTCACTACGAAAACTACGTGGTAGTGTGCGCTTGTTAACAAAATGACGGCCACTTCTTTGCGTTTTTGAGCTGTCAGCTGTGAGGAGAATTTAGATAAATTTTTGAACCACTAGTAGATTTACACTAAATCAAATAGATTATCGCTCTCGATTTCTGTGCGTGATAGTTGACTCGGGCTGCGTCCTCGTCAACTATCACACGATAGAAATTTGGAGCTCATAATCTAGTTGTTAAATAGAAACACGAGTGGAAGTTTGGGAGAACGAGAAATGTTGTAAGAATACGAGCCAACAGACAAGTGTTTCTACTGCTTTTTCGAGTTCTCCCAAACTTCCACGAGTGTTTCTATTAAACAACTAGATTATATGAGCTCGAGATTTCTATCGCGTGATAGTTGACGGGGGCGTAGCTCGAGTCAACTATCACGCAAAGAAATCGAGAGCGAATAATCTAATTGTTTTAGTACAAATCTAGTAGTCGTTCAAAACTTTAGTTGCCCCTTGGAAATTTGATGGTCTTAAAACTAACACATTTGTTTTAAAAACATCAAATTTCCGCGGGGCAACTATCCGCCGATAGTTCCTCGACAGAAACACTCTATTGTTTAAATAGATAGTGTGTAGCGTAGCCAATCAGAGAACGGCATTCGTGATAGAACGCTAGTAGATTTATACTAAAACTCGATAGAAACACAAAGAACACGTTTTCTATTTCCACGATGAAAAAAAAAAAGAAAGAATCTTGTCTACTTTGAACATGTTAAATGTAAATGTAAATTCTCTTTGCAATCGCTCATGTTAGTTCTGTGTTTCTATCGAGTTTTAGTATAAATCTACTTGCGTTCTATCACGAATGCCGTTCTTTGATTGACTACGCTACTCACTATCTATTCTGTGATAGATAGTGAGTAGCGTAGCAGCGTGCGCTTGTTAACAAAATGACGGCCGCTTCCTGGTGTTTTCGAAGTGTCTGTGAAGAGGATTTAGACAAAGTTTTGAACGACTAGTAGATTTATACTAAAACAATTAGATTATTCGCTCTCGATTTCTATGCGTGATAGTTCATCACTAAATTTTCTCCGATTCTTATTGGCTTAAATTAATCACGTGACCCGATAGGCTTCATTCGCGGAGAGACACTATCAGCCCACAGTGCCCGTCCGAGTGCTGCGCCCTCGTCAAGTATCACGCGATAGAAATCTCGAGCTCATAATCTAATTGTTTAATAGAAACAAGAATTCAAGCCGATCAGCTCGCGTATTTTCCTTAGGCTATTTTCTATTTATTCTTACTCAGCTCAATTAGCTTGTTAGTTATCTCGAGTAAATTTCCTCAGTTTTTGCATAATAGAATATTATATTATGCAACCCAAGTTTAATTTTTAATTGTAAGACAATATGTTTTGTTGTATTGTGTTGTGCTATGTTATGCATACACAAACTGCAGAATGAAAAGAAAATCAAACTTTGTTTGAGAGTTCCGTACTCGTGTGCAACTGATACCTAAAGGCTCTATTATTTTTTGGCTACAATTCCTCAGAAAAAGACCCATTTCCTTTTTACTGCTTTTTTTTCCCTTCAAATGATTTGGAACGCTTATTTGCTACTTAGCTATTCGTTCACCGATGACAGACAATAAGACCAGCTTCCCTTAGGTAACCTAGCATTATGGAACATAATTAAAGGAAAAATGTTTTTCCACTTACAGAATCAATAGATTTGCCAATGTGGCAAATATCCTGTCAGGTAAAACTCTGATAGCGTTTGAAGCCAAATTCCTAAAAGTTTGATTAACTGTTTAATGAGTGATTTATTAAGCTTATACCTAACTAGTAAATAAGATAAATATGTGTTTGTTTACAAATCAGAAAATCGGACTTGTCAACATTTATATTAACGTTTAACGTGTATACAATTTTCTAATTTCAGTTGTTCTGTTGGCATTTGGGCGAGGTACGTGCCTGCCCTTTGGCAATGTGAAGAACAAAGAAATCCCCCAAAATATTATACAACGCATGTGGAAAAGGCATTTGATGTTGATAACTTGCCATCTTTGAACAGCTATATTCCAGTTTGTCTCTCAGCTTTTAAAAACATAATCGGTCACAAAAATGGTATGAATTTTTCAGATCTGTTCACGTACAGCATCGTCAAAGCCGTCAATGTAGTAAAGACTTCATCAGGTAGAAATGTGATAGCGTTTGAATTCAACAATCTGTGAAATTAATTGGCACAATTTTACATTGACATAACTTTGTACGTTTCATGAAGATTCTACATGGAAGTTTCAGAATATAACGTCGTAAGACACATAACGAATAATGATCTCACAGAAAACTAAATCCTACTTTATAGCAAAATATTTTCCAGTCCCTGGAACAATTTTATTTTAGATTTACTGAATATAATGAACGTTGATATATCCTCCAGTGCGTTACTCGATTGTTCTGTCACAGATAACTACTCTGCACAATGCAAGTGGCATCGGACACCTTTAATTACGCGTGGTTCGTAACAGTACTCTTTTAAATTTGTAGAAGCATCGATCAAATGAATAGTAAGATGTCCACAGTGGGAAACTGGTTATATCCAAGGTTGAAGGGTTGGAGCCTAAGTGGCTTAAAGAAACTAAGTTGACCTTTCTATTCCCTCGAGGATACACATTCTGAGGCGAAAATTTCCTTCAACTCCGCCCGACAATTCCTCCTGCGGTACTTTGTACTCACTATGGTTCCTTTTTTTTAATCGAGGGAGCTCGTTAAACCAGATTTGCCCTGTAGAAGGTCTGAATATATTTACGCTTTACACTGCATGTGAAAAAGCTAGAAATTTCGTACTCACAGGTCCTCTAACTTCGTCAAGTTGTGAAATAAGTTAGCAGGTAGCCTTTCAATGTTGTTTGATCTCAGTGACCTGCAAAAGTATTCGTATCAAGAGCTACGAATCATGATATCTCAACAGTTACAAGCATATCACTTACAACATTGAGCTAAATCTGCCCCATGGACACATTAAATTTGCTTCAAGGCAGAACACCAAACTGAGCAGTCTTGCGTAACTGGGGCCGCACAATTACTAAGAAAAACGTAATAGGGGTTAAATGTTTATTCCCCGATCTAAGGGTGCTCTAGTCGCAAAAATGATCCGAGCCCTTTGCCAACCTTTTTGGACCAGCTCTGGAGAGGCCATTCTCGGTTGCATGAGGTTTCTGCGTATTCAAGGATCACATCAGAGCCTTCACTATAGAGTAACTCATTACAGAACTAGCTACACCGCCATGAGAACATTGCTCATCGACCTAAGTAGCTTAGAACATGGTGGTGTACTGATGACAAAATATAGAACCAGATTCTTCAGTTCTGGATAGGGACAAGTGTTTGACGATACATTTGACAAGGTCTGAGGAGAATGGGATAATGACAATTGCAACGCCGAAGTGCCCCCGTGCCCAAGAAATACTAAAATCAAATTATTCTGGAAGGCTTGCGACAGGATAACATTTCAACGGTGTAGAGAAAGGCATAGCAGCAGAAGCTCCCTTGGAGCTGGATATGAAGCTGACAAAACTGCTCATGGAGATCGGTTAGCACCGGCAGAAAAACTCTCAAATCCTATTGAGTTATGCTAGTACCGTAACAAACGGGCTAAATGCCACCTCACACGAACTTGATCCTTCAGTCGGCTAGAATCGGTAAGTATCAAGTGCTGGTGGGAGCCAAACAGTAAACTAAAAAAGTACGAGCAGATTTAACACTGAACAAATACTTGGAGTGATCACAAAACCAATGTTGATTATAGCATAGCCTTAGCGAAGCGCGCGTTCTGATTGGCTAATACGCTCGATCCATTTGATCTTGGATGGCACGCTCACGTCAGTTTGTTTATTTGTACTTTTTCTTGGCAATTTTTTTCTTCGATGTTGACACTTTTTAAAACATAATTCCTATTTTCCTTCTCCTAAAATATGGAAAAATCTCATGATATTTCCGGAGATGAGAAAGATTATTCCTGTGAGCTACGAAATTTCGAGCTCAAGTTTTTTGCCGGGTCTCCACCTGAGAGATTTGCTGATTTAAGCGAGCAGGAGTTGGTCTGTATCAACCTTTCGAAGTTAGTAATGCATAGCGGGAATTTTAGAGAGAATTTTTCGGCGATTTCGCGACAATAATTTCATTGTAAAACTTTGCTGACGTCGAAAGCCATTTAAGCTTAAATGCTTTCGGCGAGCAAAACTTGTACATGAGAGTTTTAACAAATTTCGGTTTTAAGTGAAGTCTAGACTCGATTTCCAGCCGTTTTGTGAGCCCGCGTTCCTTGCCCCACACCACGACTGGATCACTGGTCTACCCATTGTATTTTGGGACCAATCAGAGCCAAGCCTGCTCGAATCGAGCAGGCTTCCTTCTGATTGGTCAGTTCTGTAGCTCGTCTATCCAACATGGCGGATGTCAGTGCGGATGAGTTTCTTCTGCTACCAAGAGTGTTTTAATGTGCTTTCATATTAACAAATTTAGGGAAACACAGCAGGATGCCATTTTAAATGTATAAAAAGTAAGAGATGTTTTAGTTTCACAGCCAACGACCTCAGGGAAATTCGTAATTTTTCAGTCCTTCCCGATTATCGTCGATGTTGCGTAGATGAGTCCGATTTACTAGTTGTGCTTTGGCTACCTCTATGCTCAACTCGCTTATACAGGACCGAGCCAGGTTCCTTACTTTAACAGGTGTACAAGCAGCTTTTATCGGGGACGAACAAAATGACGAAAGCGTTACACGCAAAAGAGGAGTTGAGGGCGGTTTATCAATTTTATGTCGTGCTAGGGAACTCGGAGTCCTTTATGGATGTAACCGATGGCGATCCATATTTACAAGTGCAACTTATATAAAAAGGCTTGGGCTGAGTTCCAATAATGAAGCCCATTGTATCCGACACTGGTACGAATTAGAATGATTTGTTTGAAATATTTGTCGTAGCTGATTCCAAATTAAACTAAAGAAAACACTGATTGTATTGGATACATGAAATGTGGGTTTTACCAAGGCAAGATCTGACCGCCCACCAGATTCACACTTAAAATAATTGTCTAACACCTTCTGCTGGTTGAAAATAAAGGCTCATTAATTGATTTTAATGTTTCTATTGTCTTTGATATTGCAGAGATATATAAATAACAAATACATGTTAGAAATGTACAGTTCAGTTTTGGGCCTTAATTTCTTTAACAAATTATACAATCAAAGCTATCCTATACTATTATGGTATTATACAGTATCTCGGTTTAGTACAACACGGTTTACTAAGTTGTGACAATTCTTTTTTTTTTTCCTGTGATATCCATCAGTCAGTCCTTTCAGCATTCCTTATAGCTTTATGTAATTTCTATTAACTTCAGATGTCAAACCATTAAATAGCCCTTCAAAAATAACTGATTCTTTTCACCCAAAAATTGACAGCTGATCAAGTTTGTACAAGGGTGTTTCAGAAAAAACAAGAAAGCAAACATTCCACAAATAGTTTTCAAGAATAAGTGAAATATGTCCTCTTGTTAAGGGTCCCCTTTTATTTGTTGAGTTCACCACAATAGCAACTAAGAAAACCCAAGACAAAATTACTTAAGTCTTGGAGATGGAACAGTTTGTCATTCTTCATCAGATTCCCAATCAAAAAAACATTGTATATTCTGTTCAAGTTGCCAGTGGTGATGCAAATCTCACCTTTGCCCTTTTGCCTAACTCTGATTATATATTTATTATTTACTGTCAGATGAAACAAGTTGTCTTGAATGATACAGGGAGATCCAAAGAGTGTATATATGGAGATGCATCGTTCAAGCCAGAATTGATCAACTAAATCAGGAAAACATTCTTGGTGATTTGGCCAAATCAGATGGCAACATAAGAATTTTAATACCGACAATCGCATATGAAATGGCAGTTTATAATCAAAGTCATAAAATATTATGGTCCTTTAAGAAACATTGAAGCATACCACCATAAGAATGGCAGGGGAGGAAGAAACACACCTCACCTGTGCACTGGAGGGATACTCTATTCCAATTTCAAGTATTATTGTGACAATTAGGAATGTACACACAACATGCCAAAGGGAGGGTTTACTTCTGAGATTTGGAGAAACCTTGCAAGCCTCATAACTTTTGTAATGTAAGTGTAATGGTGATACATGCTCTTTTGAACAGTTTTCTTTAATCAAGTCCTCAACTGTCTTACAAGAAGGGGGAAGGGGTCGGGGGTGGGTTACTTGTAATCACCAAATCTGAAATCTCTGTAAGTTTTGTTTATTATTATCTGCTTTAGTGAGACACCCAAAACAACAGACCAATTAGTTTTCCATGCATGTATGCAGGTTTACTGTGCGTGTTTATGGTTATGGCTGAAACATTTGGCATTATTTACAGATGTGGACACCGAGGAAACGCGTGTGCCTCGATATTCAATTTTCCAAAAAAAAAAAAGAGGGTATTTTGGGCGATTTTTACTTGTAAATCAACTTGATTTTGAATGTTGATTATTTGTAATAACAATTTTTGATAATTTCAAAAACGTAGGGCTAGAACTAAACCGCATAAAGCTTGGATACGAGTTTTATTACGCGTGTGTTTACCCAAACATATGACACGCAATTTTTGTTCACTTCGTTGTCGGATCACTAAAATCGTTATAGGAACTGGCAGCCTAAGGCCCCATTTATATGGTCTCGGTCACCCAAGACAACCCTTCCCCCGAATTACCATGGCAGGGGTAACTTTTAGCTTATTTCTTTACAAAATTCAACCAACCGTTTACATTGGGATCGCGAACCCGTCTCGGGGGACGAGACAAATCGGGTGGGCGAGTCGTCTCGCCTCGGCTGGTAGGGTAACCTTGGCGGGCGGGACAACTTTTCTTCATGTAAACGCTTTGGCTCGCCTAACCGGGACAGCTCTCGCCGTGGCGAGTGTCACATACTACCTAGATTTAAGATTTAAAACAGAAATTGTGTGAATATTGAAGTGAATATTAATTCGGCAAAACCCATTGTGATCGAATGACCGAGGAAAACTCAAAGATAGAGGGATATTTGCACATTTGGTTATTCAATAAGGGTTATGAATAATCATGCAGAATCAACTTTGACTCGACCTTCAGGGACCTATAAACGCTCGATAAAGTTGCCTCACGGGGAGGGTTGTCTCAGGTACCCGAGACCATATAACTGGGACCTTAATAACACTTTGGTATCTTTTTTTGCGAAGAAAAAAGAGTTATTACCTCAATTCTACACACGGGAGCTCCTTTGCTTCGGAAATTCTGCAGAACTAGCGACATTCAGTCATGCTACCGAGAGTGGTAGAACCGGCATGGTATATCGGTGAGGAAAAGCTCTAGTTAGTTACAGAGATCTTGCAACAGAGGCAGGCTGAAGAGGTAAAGTTGGCTTATTATTCCTGGTTTCAGTTGGATAGTTCTCTTGCCAAGTTACGCCATTCGGGCTCAGGGTCGACGATTTCAACTAACTTAAATATTTGTTTACGCAGTGATTTGTGACAATCGTTGCAAAGATACCCTTCGTGTCGAGATTCCTGCTGGCTACATTTTCTTGTAGCTTTGAAACAAGTTCCTGTTTTAGTTTTACGCTTTTCCTTGAATTATCCAAAACATTTCCTCATAGAAAACATCTTTGCTAACAGGTTTAATTTTTTGCCGAGTAACAGATATGACGTCACGGACAAGCGCTATGGACCAGTGATCTAGCCGTTCGTTGAGAGGAGGATAAACAACCGGACTCCCAAAACGGCTGGAAATCGAGCCTAAGTGAAGTCTTGCTTACGAAATCCTTCTGTTTCAAAAACTTTAAAGATAATAGTTTTTCTGAGCTTTAATAGAGGAGGTTTTATCAAATATTGATAGCCTCTGATGAATTATTTTAGTTCCCGGGTTTCAGTTTTGCTCGATCGTTTGTTGCTCGATCGAACGTCTGCATCATGCACAAATAATATATTACAGGGGTGTCCATAAAAGCCGGTTACCGGCGGTCTACCGCCGCCTGTAGGACCTCTTACCGCCGTCTGTTTGGATTTCATTAATGAAAATAAAAAAGATATTAATAAAAATAAAAGTAAAGAAATTCTGAAATTTTGAAATGCTACAAAAAAGCGGGCAAACTAAACGTTCCAAAGAAATAGCGTACATGTTGTTTGTAGTCGCCGATCAGTGTTATCACTGTTCATCTCAGGATACCTAAGACATCTGAATGATTTAGTAATATGATTTAATTGTTCATTATTTTACGATTATTGAATACCTTAATAATGAACCTTGGGAGAATAAATGAAAAGTTGAAAATGAAGGTTGGTTTTGTAAGAATATTAGTAGAAAGAATTTAGTTGTTAAGTTTATCTCATTTCATTTTTTTCTGAAGAATTAGAAATCAGTTTGTTGCCATGTTGGTACATTTGAATGAGTAGCAGAGAAGTTGTACTTGTTTTAAGAAAGGACTTCAAAGAAATTACTGCCTAAGTGAATATTAAGTGTCACTGAGAGATATCTGCCTAGAAAGGTATTCAAAATGCTCCTCTTTGCATCCAAAAATCATTAGTTTGTCAAAAAAATCCTGCTTTGTGGTTAATAAAAATACCCATCAACAGCACGCTTTTTGATGGCCAGAACGCTGGAAATCGCATTTCCAAGCCTCTAGATTTCAAATTTTTTTGGGAGAGCATATCCCCAGACCCCCCTAGGGCAGACGGGCCTTACGGCCCCTTTAGTGGTCACAGCCGCCTGTTACACCTTCAGTGGCCGCGTGCATCCATAACTCGATAGTTGCACGCTGTACGCTTACCATTTCTTAAAAGAACCACTTACGAAAGTTGACTGCATCCAGTGCGGTGGACCAGAAACAAAACCAACCACCATGTTTACGATGGATGAAATTATATTTCCATCAATTAGTTCCACCTCATTTCTTGTTATAGAGAGAAACGTTTGACCAATAACACAATACACTAACTAGATGGGTCTAAGTTTTTAAATGATATAATAATAATAATAATAATAATAATAATAATAATAATAATATATATCATTGATGAGAAAGCCTGCATCAAAAAGGGTTTTTCAGAAGGACGCTCAACTAAAATTATAAAATTAAGATAATCAAGGATAATCACTGTTAAATTACATGAACCTAAAGAAAGACCTAACCTAGACCCGAAGTAATTATGAATAGACAAGAATGGAAAGATACAGTGATTAGAAAGAAAGAGAACCGCTTGTAAGTAAGAACAACGAATTGATATTTCACTTTGGACAAGCTAAGCTTGAATGTAGGTATGGTGGGCGTTACTCTTAGATTATGTTCTAAAATATTTTACACATCTGCAACAGAGTTTAGGTTGTCCAATGTCCTCATCTTCTAGAAGCAGAAGATTTACGGATATTATGTTTACATCAAGTGTTATAGCTATGAAAACTGCTACCGAGTGACCAATGAAATGAGTACATAAAACGTCAGTGTTTCTCAGCTTCGATCAAAATAACCTGCTTCCCCGATCCACCAGGTAGAATGGAATAGGGGGGGGGGGGGGGTTAAAAGGTTGTAGAAAAAACAAATGCATGTAGGTAAGTGCAAGAAAAATTTAAAAAAAAGAGCGGGTTGCCTACATCAGAAGGGAGAGTAGAGAGAGGGGGGGGGGGGGGGGTTAAAAGGTTGTAGAATAGACAAATGCATGTAGGTAAGTGCAAGTAACATTGCAAAATATACTGACAGCCACTTCAGGTTTTCAAGGCCTGAAAAAAACTCTGCAGAGGGATGCGAAAAGTTTCCTGTATACTCCATTGACCTGAAAACAAACACATTTATACAAAAAACAATTATTATTGACCTAAGTCAACTGCATTGGATAGTGGGAAGTTAATGTTTATATCCCTTTTTGAGCTCGCTAAGTTATGACTTGCTTGAAATTTAGTCTATAGTTTGGGTACTGTTCGTATAGTGTGACCGTCTGGGTGGGAGTAGTTGTGAAAAGAACTGTTAATTAATTCGATGGTCTACTGATCTGGATTTAAACTATTTAAAAAGTTTTAAAGGTGTTAACAGGGTTTAGCTCAAGGAAAAACTAATCATCACAACCTAATCTATTTACTCTAAATTTGTCAACGTGACGGAATTTGCAGTGTTTTTCAGTTCCAACTTTGCATTTATCAGCTACGAGGCAAAACCTTTAATTTATACTTGTCCCCTTTTAAATTATACCCAAAAGATACCATAGCTGTAACGAAAAATAAGTCCTTACATCTTGTCAGTAACTGTTGTGGTGCATTTAAAAGCGAGTTCGGGTGAAATAAGATTCAAGCAGAGAAGGGCATTTCCCCAAATACCCTCTGACCAGTAAGAACAGTGAGATTCACAATCTAAGAGTAAGAAAAGTACAAATATAAATGAGACTCCCGTACGTGTGGTGATGTTTAATTTAAAAAGATCATTCACAAACAGTTTAACTTGTAGTGAAGAGAAGCTTAATTAATGAATGCCGAATATGGGACGGCGCTTCGGGATGAAACAGGCCAACGACACGAAAATCCTGTCACTTAGGCGCGGTTCAAACGTCGGACTTTTCATGAGCCGAGCTAATAGCCCCATGCAATTAAGTACATGACGAGATCGACGTTTGAATCAATTAAGTTCAACAAATATTATTTGGGTCGACCCGTGAATTAAAGTGCATTTAACTCCCAATTTTTTTTTTCCTTTAATGAAATCTACTAGTTTTCCCTATTACTTCTGCGAAAAAATTATCTCGATTGATAAAATCCCCGCGATTCTACAGTTTCTTGCCCCACGACCGAGCATAGCGGGATCTGGGTCGGGCTTCTTGTGACGTCATCGAAGGACATTGCTCAAAACACTCAAGAGACGTTTGACTGGGTTTCGAGCGCTGTGAAAACATATTTGGGATATTTGTGCTTCATATTTTATCAAAAATGGGCAAGACTGTTAAGTGAAAGAACTGTACCATCTAGCAATACAATTCGGAGTCTAGCTACGATTAGCACGGCTACGATGTATATATGTTTTTTCGATTTCGAAGTGCGGGTCGCCAGTCGAGCCCGCCACACTGCAAGTCACGATCGACAATTTGCCGGCCCATTTGGCTAATCTACTAATCCATATACAACACTTCTTTAAGTACTCTTACCGAAACCTTGATAGTTCATAACGACGAGAGCATATTTTTCCACTAATTATTCTAAAACGCGGAAAAATTCGTCCTTTCGCTTTGTTATTACCGAACGACCGAATGTATACAAAGTCAATTAGTATGTACGAACATAAACATTGATTGCGAGTTTCACAAATTTGCACTTTTCGTACTAGTAATTAAAAAATCCTTCGACAAGATCTTGACTAAAGGTTCAGTATGGTATCAGTTTAATGAATACATTTCTCCTTCACTGTTCTTTTGTTTTAAAAGTCTTTTTTACGTACGCTAACAAACTGAGTGTTGCGATTCCGTCCAAACCCTTCTCCTCCAGGGTCTCCTTTAGCTTCCTTTCAGCGCTTCAATCTCCGTCCGTAAAGTCGAATCTAAATAGTTTGTTTAACTTTCCTCATATACTTATCAATGCTTGATTCGTTTTAAGTTGTAATTGAGATATATTTTGTTGCTCAAAGAACAAACCAATTGTGTATGCAGACGAGCAACTCAAGCGCCGATTGTTGGCCTTCGTGCGTGTATCTGTATATGAAATCCACAAATACATAGCTAGTTCTGCAGTTCGAAACCTCAATTATCTC
>Ga0126338_10002120_pt1 | contig 13449 bp, 8 predicted proteins | sample OrbCmetagenome_2_FD_92529 | JGI IMG/M metagenome (GOLD analysis project Ga0126338, IMG submission 92529) | Coral microbial communities from Petempiche,Puerto Morelos, Mexico - Orbicella C C metagenome | ecosystem: Host-associated > Invertebrates > Cnidaria > Coral | place: Petempiche,Puerto...
GGGAGGGGAACGCCAACAGCAGTAAGGTATTTTTTCACCCAAAGTTAAAAAAGGTTTTTGCGGGGTGCAAACATTAAGGTGGGGAAAATTGGTTCGGGGGGAAAGGGAAGAGAGGGGGGGGGTGGGGGGGGGGGGGGGGTGGGCTGGTGATTAAAAAAAACATCCTGCAAGCAATACCTGCTCCAAAAAAATGATCCACGCACACGACAACTACCCGAAAAAATTCACGCGCGCTCAGTGAGCCGAAAAAAAAGTATGTTACACGGAGAAAATTCCTAGTGCCGAAAAGGGTTAGAAAAAAAAAAAATATTCGGACTATCAGTTTGGGGCAACATACTTGGGACGGACCTTAGAAAAGTGATTAGGGGTGGGGGGCGGGGAGGATATTTGGCTCGCATGAATTTTTTTTTGGCCTGTTGACTGTGCAAGAAAATTTTTTTTCAACTGCAACCCTTCGCATGAATTTGTTTTTTAATCTGCTTCCTGCCATATTTGTCTGCGCGTGGCGCGTTTGCTCTGGGCCTCTATTCGGTGATCTTCCTTCGCTTGGTGGGACGGTACAGAGAAAGCGACTCCCAATTGTTGCCGTTGATGTCTGCGCCTAAGTCTTGGATGAATCCTTTGCAACCGAGCGCTTGTTCTGACAGAGTTCGCCATATAGCAATCGTTTGGGCAGTCGACTGTCTGGCATTCAGACAACATGGCCAGTCAATTTCACTTGTGCTTTCTGCAAGGTCAGGATGCTGGCCTGTTACAGGACTTGGTTTGTCTTCTGAATTAATGTAAGGGTTAGTGCAACAGCTTTTCCAAAATATACAGTGGGAAGGGAGGAAGCGGTTTGTAGTGGAAGGCTTCCCAGTGCATACCACCGTTTTGACCACTTGGTAATGTGGTCGAGTAATAGACTGTTTTGATAACAAAATGGGACCCTTCTTCTGCATGAAATTTTTTTCTTTGGGTTTCTCTTTGCAAGATTTTTTTTCCTGCCATTTTCCCTTGATCGAACTTTGTTTTGTTTTTTCCCCCACCTCCCATCACTTTTCTTAACGGTCCGTCCCTGTATGCCGCGTAGTTAGAAGTCACAGAATGCATTCCAAGGGTACATCCTACCATAAACACAAAAATTACAGGACATACTGCTTTGAGCAAGGAGAGATTACACCACTCCCACATAGGAAGATTTAGGGAGGATTATTTAACAGACAGAAGACAATATTGAGGAGAAAACCTGTTTTATTTAGCCTTGGGTCTTGAGGCATTATGGTAACAAGAAACCCATCACGCCAAATATATCGAGACCCGGGATGTTTACTAGCAACTTGCAATGGAACAAAGTCCATATCTACATGTACAATTTAACATCGATCTTTTTACACTAGCTCACCTCGAAATAAAACTGCACTTTAAACACTGTTTATGTATGAAGTAGAGGGAGGTCGCCTTAGATCAATTTTAGCTTGATTAGCAAGAGCGACACATTCAGAACTCCTCTGGATGCTCACCTTGGACAGAGGCACGTGTCTTAGGTGGTTGGAAAGGTAAAATTTGCTCTTAGAGGTTATCCAGTTCAGCAGGAACTATGGGAGGTTCATGCAACACGAGACCTTGAGGTTACCATGCTGTGTGAAACAGGCTAAATTTGGATTTGGTGATAAGCAACTGTAGTAAAGATAACCCTTTGTGGTGTTTATCTCAAACCACATAACACAGTGAAGCAAACAAAACAAGAACTTTAGTCGATTCCGTTGGTTGGGTTTTCTCGCAACTTTTCTCAACAATTTTAATTTATCCACCTTTGTCTAGTCTGTCTAAACCTGTAGTAAACACACAACAGTAGATAACAAAGGTCTGGGATATAGCCCAGCTAAAAGTACCTGAAAATGAATATTAGCAACTTTATGAATAGCCATGCATAAGGTTGGAGATCACTTTGCAAATAAGATATATCAGCAAAGTGACAAGGACCATTTCACTAAAATAAGAGCCAAACTACAATCTTTGTTTCCTTTCATGCATAAAGGAAGCGCTATTTTTAGCTAATTACCCAGGGTGGGGCTTCTACAAATCTTGATGGGAGGACAAGAGAGTGAATTCAGGCCAGAGCATGGCTATTTATCTATATATCAAATGTAATGCAATGTATATCAAACTGATTAAAAAAGTGCTAAGCTACGTAATCATAGTGACCGATATCCACCAATACAACAAAACAGCCCCTGATTTTTGTTGGTGTTGTAATGTGGTCTTTGCAACGGATGAGAAATTTATCCTAACAAATGAGTCATTCTCACTCGTGGGAAAAGGGATGAGTGCAAAAATCGGTGGAATAGGTCACTATTAGTGAACTGTACTCAGCCAATAATGTAAACAACCAATGGCTGCTAATCAACTAGTCTAGTTTGCTACATCTTGAAACAGATACACGACAGTTAGCCTGTGGAATGTCCAATCAAGTCCATATTGATAATACACTGCTGGTAATGAATAAAGCCGTGCAAAATGAGGAAGTGACACTAGCTTGTATTTATTATCAGTTGTGCATTGAACATTATAAGGACTGATTGGCTCACATGTAGTCTTTTTTTTTTTCTCTTTTCTTTTTGTACTTAGTTTTCAGTATAAAGAAATAAACTTACTTCAGTTATATAATAAAATTGTCTATATAAATTGCTATAACAATAATTAATATAATTTAATATACAAGGCCCAATATGACCTACAAATTAGAATTTAAGCATTCCTGACAGATACTGTTTGAAATTCGCTTGCACTTGTTCCTTGGTATTAGCAGTTCTCGATGAACGAAATGCTTGAAGCAGTAGAGTGTCTCTCCTCCTGATGTATTCACACAATTCCTGAATAAAAATCTCAATTAGCATCTAAAAGTTTGCTAGAAGCCATAAGCACCCAAAAAAAATCATTGAATAGGCATCCTAGGCATGCCAGATTCTCTCTCAGTAATTTTGGGGGAGATGGTGAAAATTGTTGCAAATAATTTTCATTATCATTTGATGCATTTTTCTTTCTTTTGATAGACCAAGAGCCCACCAATGACCCACAAATAACTTCTGACAAATAATGGTCTGTTCATGTTATACCATCTAAAAGTGTTTTGCTAAAAGAAATATTCCACTCATACGCAATTATTGTATCCACACCCTCGTGGTAAAATGGCAGATTGCTTTCCTGATCTGTGCAACAGTGATTTAAGTACAGTGTATGAAATCAAAATTGGTGATCAAGTGATAAAACAATAAATATTGAACTCAATTAATGAAAATGTATCTTGATAATATTATTGTTAACTGACTGGCACTACAACATTAAAAATAAATATTTCAGAGCAGTCACAAAGTGAAATGATAATATATCTGTGGAACCTTTTAAGGCCAAAGGAATTTCTGCTATTGATAAAACTCTGCACTGCCCCTATTTCTTACAATAAAATATTTTAAGGCAAAGTACAGATGGATAGGCCCTTTGCATGAACGTATCAACCACGCTACCACACAAGTTACACAGTGGGACTTCCAAAACAAATCAACTCGCACCAGACCAGCTTGACTTTCCACTGTTTTGGCAGTCCCAACACGTTACTTGCATTCAAGCAGGGCTGATTTTCAACCATGTGACCAGGTTGTGCAAAGAGCCTATTTACTATATATTTGTTGTTTTATTTACTACAATAAACTGCTCACTTACCTTGACGTGTTCTGTAGAAAGGTCTCCATTTTGATGCAGCTCTCCAAGCTGGACGCACATAGCTTGCCAGTCTGATATAAATTGAGTCACAGAAAAATATTTTTTAATTGATGACCATTTTACATCAAAATTAACATTCAGTCTTTCAATATTGTATTCCTGTACAGCTTCAACTCCACTACATCCAGAAATGCATGTAATAATGAAATTGACACATTTGACAAAATTTCTTCACACCAAGTGAATGTTCATTTATTAATTCAGTTGTATACTTTGGACAGAATTTTCAGTTTCCCAAATTTTGTCAGATCTGTCAATATGGTCAACAAATTTCATCAAATCTGCCATTTTTGTTGCTGCACATATCTCTAGACATAACTTGATTTACCAACACTACTTAGAGCAATCAATTTGCTAAACCAGAGACAGAAGGGATTCCTCAACTTAGGAACTGTGAATGTCATTACCTAGCACTGTCACTCGGAATAATTGCACAAAAAAGAAAGCAAAAATTACCTTGTTCTTCGCTCACTGCAGGCAACATGACTGGCACTGGCTCCACAATTTCTTGTGGCAAGTTGTTCAAGACAATGTCACCAATTGAGTTAAATTCCACTGGCAAAAAGTTTTCGGTGGCAGAAATAGGAAGAGTAGGATGCATTTCAACTTCCTGAACTTGTAGTTGTACAGGGGTTGGTTTGGGTTTATATGTGAACTCAATAGGTTCACTTGATTTTGCATCTTTACCATTTCCAAAAGTTACCACCACGTTAACAGTAACAGGAGAGGTTATTTCAGGGTTGCAATATGCTGGAGTGAGGACCACTGCAGCACCCTTCAAAGGGATACAAACACTGAAATTAGAATGACTTAACTCCATTTTTTAAAAATAAAATTGTTAGACTTTTATAGTTCATTCCAACCCATTTTCACTAAAAATCAACTTTAACTACAAATAACAAGGAACTTAAGCACGCGCGTTTTTGAGACGCGGATGGCAACCAGAAGAGAAGATTTCGCATGCTAGGACCGTATTGTCTCCCAGATTTTTTATACTACTCATCTCTAATGAAGAAAAGATACTTAGTAATGTGAATATGGTTGTGTGAGGACAAGTTAAAAGTGAAAGTAGCTCACTTCTGGTTACCGTCCGTTTCTCAAAAATGCATGTGCTTAAGTTCCCAAATAATAAAACACAAATAAGTCACAGCCCAAAATTAAAATTCAAAAACAAGAATTGCATTCAATCTGATTTACCATGGAGTAATTTTTCATAAAATGTTGAAAACAAAACTGGGCAATTGCACAGCCAATACTGACACTAACTTTAAAATTGAAATGCTTTGGAAAGGAACAAAAGAAACATGCTCACCTGATGTGACTTACTCTTGTCGACATCTGCAAAACTCTCCCAAGTTTCTGCAAGGCAAAATTCAATTAACATTTAAAGAGTGCTTGAAGTATGTTTTATTCAGGGACCCCAGAATGGTGCTGATCAACCCCTATAATTCAGCACATTTTCCCAGGGACCTGCCCAATGTCCTACCCTCCCTTTAACCCCAAGAACCAGGCAAAAATGGCATTATCAGGTGTCATCAAGCAGACAAGTGGACAAAAGGGGATGAAATATTTCTAATGTGACAAACCTGGCTGCATGATGAAGCACCCAACGTAAGAGGTTACTACAGGGATGGCAGATAATTCTTACAATACACTTAAGGAGATACTCAACTTAACAACAATGGTAACAATATTTAGGGAAACATTATTTTTGGAATTGCATGCTTTAATTTTAATCTGAACAAAGCCTCATAAATTCTAGCAAGACAAATGCATCTGTTGAGTTTTTTTCAAAATCAGTGCACAAATGGTCAAAAGATAATGAAACAAAAAAAAAACTTTTCAATGATTTCATGATCAATTTTGTGAATTCCAGTTCTTTAGAGTCTCTCAAATCTTCAAGATTCATTACATAAAAATAATACTTGTGTTGTTTTTATACAAATGTAAATGAACAATCACACATACTTTGCCACATGTCATAATGTAACTCTTAAGGCATATGTCAAATGGGATTTTAGGGGCTCTGGGTTAATGCAAAAGGTTTTTCATCGTTATCCAAAATTAGGGAAGGATTTCATTATGAACATAATGCCTTAGAGTTGTTTTCTGCCATTCCTTGTAGGGCTGGGCAACCCAAGTACTAAAATAATCATTGAAATTCCCAATCCCCTCATGCGCAAAGTTAATAACAACCCAAGAAAATAAACAACCAACACTGTTCAAAAATCTCTCAAAACTTCATGAATCTGTTAGGAATAAATTAAGCTTTGAGACTTCCATGCAGATTATGGTGGGCAATTTGAAACTTGAGCAATTATTTTGAGGGTAGAATGTTGGTTATTTATCCACCTGATAGTTGTCAATTGGGTAATTTCTCTCTGTGTTTCAACAATGGAGAATAAAAGCCAGTTTATTTCAGATTAACAAAATCAATGTGCCAAATAATTTAAGCTCCAAGGCTGAAATCACAAAGAGAAAAGAAAGAAAGAAGTGGAAAAGTTTGAATCATGAGAGTCTGACAACATTAATGGCCGACTGTTGAAAATGCATGTCGCAAACAACATGGTTCAAACTCCCAATAAAATAAAAGTAAATAAGGAAATACACTTGCCTTTGGTGTGGTGTAACACCTAAATATTTCAATGTCCAGGAAGTCTCTGGTTAGTCTAATGACAAACAATAAGTTCCTAATGGCAGGGCACTTTAGGGCTTAATTTGCTGTACTGACAGGGCAATCAAAACTAACTCTTGAAGCGCAAAGTCATCTACAGTAAATGTAATTTATGGAACAAGACTATCCTCTTAGGAAATCCTGTGAGTCTATCGCGTTTGGACAACTTGTGGCATGAAAGGCACTGGTCACTGATGGAACAACTTTGAAAGAGACTTCCTTGACATAGCCGGTGCCACAACTCACCAAAGATCAAGCAACTTCCAAACAAGAAAAACCGAATACAAAGTAAAAAGACAAAAAACTTGTCTCACTGTGCAACTGTGGAGATAAAATTCATGCGCAATTGTCTTCCACTGTAATGAAGTGTTAAGGTTGTCGACTGGAGCCCACAATAATAATTGCTCACACATTGCTTTAACCAAACAATGTTTACCAGGACTTCTCACAACTTGTCTACTTCAAACATCTTTTTTCATGAGTGATTTTAACAAGCCTGATCCAGGGATAATTATGACTTATAAAAGTCCAGACAGGTATAAATAACCTTCCATATATCTGGCTGGCTCATTTTAGAACAGCACAAAAAGTGAGATTGCTGCTGTTCAGCAAGCCTTTCATTTGTTGTGCAAAATGATTGTATGAGGATACAAAAAAGGAATTATGGCACATACACTCCAAAAATGATCTGAAAAATTCAGATTTGACTACATATTATATTCATTCATCCAGAACAAGACTTTAATTACATGAAATCTTTAAAACAGTAGTCCAGAGAAACTTTCCCTGTCAGAAGTCAGCTGTTTATATTTTCTGCACTTCAGCTCTGCTGTGAACATGCTTGAATAAGATGTTACAAGGTCAAAAAGTGCTTCACAGAGGGCAATTGTACCAAATAACTGGGACATAGGTTTATGTGCAATAAACTACGTTGAAGAATGGCCTGTTATTGTTTTAGAAAGGCTGGAAGAACAACAACCTCGACGGTGTGCTGATGAGAAGTCTGGTAAACAATGCCTGACATAGACAGTACCTATTCTCAACTTAACAGCTGAAACTAAAAGAAGATCAGGAAAAGGTTGGAGACTTTCAAACCAGGGAGACTAAGAAAACCAAAACTTTGTTCTAATCATGCCATGACGACAACTTCACTACTTTCAAACTAGAATGCAGTTTAATGCATTGACAAAGTTTGTTACTGACGAAAATGGAACACTATTGTACTTTGCATCAACATTATCTCTTTCTGCACATTATCATAAGTTTGAAATTCGGACCAGGAATTACAGAGAGAAGAGCATAAGAAGAAAAGAAAAAGTTCTCAACTATAAGAGAATGTTTCTGGCCTAATACATTGAAGACCAAAATGTCATCACTATGTTTACGTCAAAAAAGATTTTTAGATAGATGACACCGAGCACCTGTATTATACAGCTTCCACCGGTAAAAAAGCAATTATGTGAGCAATGTCCATTGTGGTCAAAACAGTGTCAACTCTGGAAGCGCAATAACTGCAATCAGCATTAAAACCTTAAAACCCACCCAACAACCCAAATGTATCCCCCAACACCATGACAACATACCCAGTGCCAGTACTTTGCAGAACCAACATGTCAAAATAATGCGCATTCCTTTCAATTGTTCTTCTTACCAAATTTAGAACTTGCAATTTGTTAGCTTAAATTCAATTTGATGCGCAGTACAAATTTTAATATTTTGCCCCCTACCATTCAACGAAAATGGCACCAAAGCATGATTAATGTGAGCAATGATGCATATGTTTTTTTCCCATTGGTTATGCAAAATACTTGACAAAACCATACAGAAACTGGCATGCCTCCTGCACCTGACCGCTGATGAAATTCCCTTGCCAAAGACAATACAGCCAACATGTTCTACAAGAACAGTTAAGCTAGCGACACTTGGAAGGTGTCTTGTTACAAGTAAAATGTTTATAAGTCCAGTCCCACCACACCCTCCACCTCCCACCCTCCCTGGTGTGCTTTCTTGCTAAATATCCTGACTGCAACAAAAAAAGCCAATAAGAATTTTTCTAATCATGTCCAGATTGAATTTGAAAGATATCTTCAAAGTAGACTTCCAAAACTTCCTATTTTGATCATCCAAAGATTTGTCTTCATGTAGTCTCGGAGTAAGGCAAAACGTCACCCCATGAAGCTGATGTTTGAGATCTTTATAACCACCTTTTCACAACAAAAAATGTGCTTGAGCTCAATATCTTTCATTTCACTGAAAACTAGTTGCTTTTGTCAGAAGCATGTCACTTAAACCAATACATGAGTAATAAAACTGGTATCAGAACTCTTCAAGTTGCTAGCAGAAATATCAGTTTGGTTTCTTCTTTTTGTCAGTCATGATAATCATGAAAAAATCTCACTTACAAATAGAGATCAGTGCAGAAAATTTGCAAAGTAGTGAATAGGACTTATGGATTTAGAACAAGTTTTCACTGCTCCTTGTGAAGGGAAAATATGTTCACCATGAATCAAATTGTTTACTTGAAGGGCAACATACATGCCAATCAAACATATGTAAAGATCAACATGTTCACATGAAGGGGACAATGGTTACCATGAATCAAATTGTCACATGTATACCAATCAAACATATTTAGACATCCACATGTTCAAATCATGCTCAAAGATTTTCAGCACACTTCTTGATGTGTAGGCATGAATGTTTGTTCAACAAGAGCACCATGGAGTGATCCTTTGTTACTGGTGTTTGAAGACAGTCGTGTTTAGAGGCAAATTTAGCGCACACCTTCTGAACTGTTTTCTTTTCTTTAACCCAAACATTCACCCACCCAAGAAACCCAATCTTACATTACCTGTCAAGTCTACCCAAGTCCATTGACACAAGAATATCACAGCAATCAGGCACAGATCTACATTACATTTCACAAGGCTGAATCACTTTCAAAATTTGCCAATTTACAGTGAATGAGGCTCTTGTTGTTTTACATATGCAAAAATCCGAAACATCAAACCATCTATACTTCCCAAAAGCAAGAAGCAGCAGCCTAATTCAGTTTTTTGTTTTACTATAGATAATGAGGCGTGCCAGTTTAAACAAAACAAGTACAAAAAGGTAGGGTATCAGATTACAATGCATGTTACCCTTGGTTATCTTTTGGTTTTTGTTTTGAATCAAACAAGTTTTTTTCTTGGTTTCAACACCTTAGTCTGGAAACAAGCTGGATAAACTCTCGAAACAAGTAAAAATCTCTCAAGACGACGTCACTTTGCATTGTAAGCTAATGCCCAACAATCACAAGAACACAAGCAAGGAGCAAGTCATTCTACAGAGTAGGATGCAAAGTCAGTCGTGTTCATTTTAAGGTTAACGTCACTGACAAAACAGCCCACAATGAACAAATTTACCCCTTGATTATACTCCTGTGAACATTCATCAGTATAACAAAGGAAAAAAGAGACACACTGCCTACCAGTGGGGTTCACAGAGAAGAATCGTACTTTGAAACCTGCAAGAGCACAAAAAAATGCTTTAATTCACAGAACTACCTCTTACCAACACAAAAATACCAGGTTTGTTACAAACACAATGACTATCAAACTCACCAGACTGAAACTTTTTTCCAATGAGACCCAGTTCATCACCACCCTCAGCGGAACCCTCGCTGATACTGGCCCACCATATTTCAGGATTACCAGGGGGACCAGCTGCAAAACAACAAACAGATCTCTTCAGTTCTAAAATACATTCTTTCCTAACAAGGTCAGCTGACAATCAATTCTCCTACCTTATTATATTTACCATTCATTCATTACAAGTTCTAAGAATTTTATGGTAGATAAAGACAATGACTCCCTGGTAATCATTTTCATGTTTTTAAACATCTTATATGCAATTCTCTGAGAAAAGAACTTATAAATACATTTATTCAAATTTAACTGTAATGGGGCATACTTACAGGAACTGCACTGGAACACTTTGGATTTACAAGACAGCTTTAATGCAGGACCACCATCTTTTTCTGGTATCTCTGCCTGAAATAACAGGCGTGCTTCTTTGCGTTCCTTCTTCCAAGCTCTTGGATCTATTCCCCTCTTTCTCAACTCTCTATCACCTTCCCAGTTCCGCAGTCTACGGATACTGAGTGAATCCAACCTATAAGCAGCAAGTAAACAAGTTATTATCAGAAAGATACTGACAAAAACATTCTGATGATAAGAACCTGACTAAGATAGAAAACTACTTACACAGCAGTCATGTTTGTATCTGGGGCAACCATGACTTGAACGGCTGGGACTCCCCCAGGCAATGTCGTTTCCTTGCAAGGGACCTTAGTAGAGCCAGGCCCATGAATAGAATGGTAATGTGGCACACCGCTGCTGGTGGTCAAATGCACTGTAATCCACACAGCTTCATCATATCCTGTCACCTGACATGGTAAGAAATATTCAACTCAATTTTTGTTTTTAATCCTTGTTTGTTATTCCTGCTTATTGATATGAGCAGGGTTCCAAAAAAGCTGTCAAAATACTGATCTGATTGATAAAGGGATCCAAGTACACATAATATTTTTATTTGGCATACATAACTCGATACACAAACTTTGTTATCCACAGTTTAGCTGATCAAGATAGACAGGAAAATCTTTGTCTAATGTCAGGCCAATGGCAATGCCTCCCATACAGTATAAAATGTATTTTACAAGATAGACACAAAACAACCACTTACCGGCTCACAAAATATAAACTTAACTACAATGACTAATGTTTGTCTAACAAACAGCAATGCCCCCACACTCAAAAATGTATCTTACATTTGGGTTTCTAGTAACAAGACTGAACACAAAACAACCACTTACTGGCTTAGGGAATATAAACTTAAGTACAATAATCATTGTTTTGTCTGTCTCTTGAAGGCAACACAGAAGCAAAGATGCAGCTTAATTACCTTCACAGCTGGGAAAGTATTGTCTTGAGAACCATGAATAGGACCTCTGCAGCCTTCACTCTCATATCTTGCTCGGTAATTCTAAAACAAGGGTAAAATAGAACTTGTCAAAATCATAGACTATTACATTCAAAAACTAATAAAATAGTGTAGACTACACAAGATGTGTTTTCTGCACTATAATATTGATCATGATGAAATTGCTGGTCGATGTTATTAACTTCAATTTACTTAACACTAATGATTAACGCTGAATAATTTGGCAAATTTTCAGAGATGTTAAGAGCAAATACCTCTTCAGGCTCCTCGATAATCACAATCTTAGGTTCATCGGTCTTTCTAGGATTTCTTGTGTTCTTGTTCTTTATTCTGGATGGAGAAGCAACTGGAGGTGGTGTGCTTAGCTTGGGAATGGTAACTGTTGATGTTGATTGGCTAGAGACTGACACATGAGAGGCAGGTATCAATGTGGTGGTTTGGCTCACTTGGACAGATTGGGGGCAGCTGTGAGAAATTGATGTTGGTGATGCTGTGGTTTGAACACCAGCCATCACTTCATCATCAAGGCCAGTAATTTGGGCTGGACTTTGGAAAATGTGAGATCGAGAATGGTCCATAAGAGCCGATGCCAAAGACACCCTTGTTTCCATTGTTTCCACAAGAAGCTTGTTGAGTTCCTCCAAGACACTGCTGTCATTTTGAGTTCTTCTGTGGCCCTTCCGTCTCTTCTTAGTCACGTTGAGTGGAGGTTGATTCAGAGCATTGAGGGGAGAAGATGGATTTTCCATTTTTACAGCAAGAGGCTCATTTGCTGTTTGGCTGACGGTAGGGATTGCTTCTTCCATATCACTCCCATCCTCAATACCTGACTCAGAGGACAATGCAGAGGAACGTGGTGAAGGCGAGGATAATGGGGAAGGTGATGGTGGACAGCTGTCAGAGATATCAGAGTCCCATCGTGAACTCTCGGAGTTATCCAGATTCAGATTGGGGAATTCAAGTGGAGGACAATCGGCTATCTGGGGCTCCAGAAAAGTCACCATTTGGAACTCTGCTTCTGGCTCCATTGGCACAACGAAATCTGCTGCACAAGAACATAAATATGAAAATTACAACAATAACTCCTTTCCCTCTTAAATGCACTTGTTTTCACAAACTGAGTTTATCTCAGTAAAACTAACACAACCTCACTGAAGGGTGGTGCAAAATATCACCATGCTGATACAGTATATGTAGAAAATACTTTAAACAAATGTAAAGGTGCGTGGAACAATGAAAATACAATTTAATTCTTACATAGCTTCTTTCTGCAACAGATGTTCTTCAACAACTCATAAACATTAGTGCTACTTGATCCAAGAACTAAAGAGAATGAACTCTAAGAGCCATTTAAACAAAGTAATGATCCAAAGATTTTACGGTTTGGAAAATTGTTCACTGCAACTTATAAACAAACAACTGGTTTGGAACATTTTTATACAAAAACCTTGAGAGTTCATTTACAATTCCAGTGCAAAGAGATTTACTGTCACAAAATGGCAGCTATTATTAAAAAGATGAGTGTTAGCCTAAAGGTAATTCTTGCTCACTAGGGTTACCAACCCCAAAATTCATCTCTAACAGTACTTCTGTTTACTCAAAAATTTCCCTACAGACTTCACTTCCCTGCTGGGTAAGTGCAGAGCAATCTATTCATTCAGCTGCAAAATCCACTAACCCCAGGCTGCTGGACACGACTTTCTATGCACAATGACAAGGGCAAAGGGTAGTAATGATTTCCAGCGGCTTTTTGTTTAGTTCTTGCTCAATACTGTGTAACATAAAACCTTCTTATCAACCTTTGCTGTGAGTGGAAGATCAAGGAACATCCAACTAATAATAATAGCTCAAATTTTACATTTTTTTGAAAAGTTTGTCAGGTTCACAACTTCATTTTCAGAGGGAATGAAAATAGAAATACCAAGCACATGGCGGGAGAACCACTCAACCTTGTGGGCCTTTCTTTATTGTCAAAACTACACAGGGTGAAATGTTTGCAAATAACTTACCATTTGCCTGTGAAGGATGGA
>Ga0126338_10002122_pt1 | contig 13439 bp, 9 predicted proteins | sample OrbCmetagenome_2_FD_92529 | JGI IMG/M metagenome (GOLD analysis project Ga0126338, IMG submission 92529) | Coral microbial communities from Petempiche,Puerto Morelos, Mexico - Orbicella C C metagenome | ecosystem: Host-associated > Invertebrates > Cnidaria > Coral | place: Petempiche,Puerto...
ACATATATTCATACAATTTGATGTAAAAATTTGCCATTTAGTCACCCAATAGTTTCAACAGCAGCGTTATTCATAAAAAGCCTCTGAGCTGTACAGTGAATTGCTATTCTTGTTGCGTGTTCTGTTCCCTGGCTGCCATAGGTTTTATCTGTCTTTCTCGCGAGGAACGGCGTACCCGGTTAAGCGTGTTACGTGTTACCATGATCGCGGCCTCACCGCTAATTAAAAAAACCCTTTTGGACCCAGGGTGCGTATTCTATACATAACATTTATCATTCCACGCATTTTTATGTTAGTTTAAATGACATTATTGCCAGATCTGCTTCACCTCTCAGGGCCGTAGCCAGAAAAAAAAAATATGCGAAAAATTATGACTGAGGCAATGCCCATTTTTAAATTCTCTTCCTAGGTATTTAGGGCGTTTTTGACGACTGTAAACGACAAAAAAACGGGAAAAAAAATGACTGAGGCAAGTACCTCGGTGTGCATGTTACTGGCTACGACCCTACCTCTTGTGTGCTACACTATGCTAGTGAAGGCTCCTAACTCTAAATAATATTATTTTCCCATAACTTGCTTCTGAAGAACTCAAGATAAAAAATATATTAAGATAAAAGTTCCATTTGTTTGTCATACAAACTTATGGGTGTTATTGTTATTATTACAAGTGCTAAAGTGCAGAGATCGAAGATGCCCTGCCACTAGCATATTATAATGTTAGTAATAGTTTAATTTATTTAATAATATATTTTCCCTAATAATGCATTTCTTCACCATTCATCAGCAACTGTAATCTGTCAGATATTAGGTGCTATTCATAAAGAAATTAAAGTATTAAATTTCCATTCATCCTGCTTGTTGACAAGTTTAAAGATTATTTTTCTCTTTTAAAAGTTCCTTACGCAGTCTTAGGCATTTGCGCTTTGTTGGCTAAGCTGAATAATATTTTAAGTAGCATTCTCAACAAAAAGTACTTTAAGTACTATTTACCCCATCTTGCCTATGTAACACTATCTAAATGTTCGATGACAAGTTTTAAAAACTGCTGTGGTTGTTCCTGCTGAGAACTGAGATTATAGAAAGAAATTCTGTCAAAATGTTACAAATTTAGCAGAAAAACCCAGTTTATTTTGACATTTTTAGGCTAAATGCCATTGATAAGAAATCTTCATAAGCTATTGTTATCCAGCCATTCTGATTATAATCACGGGATCTGAAGGAATTCGTCAACATCTGAAAGAAAACAATTTGAAGATTCACGCCAAAAATTACTAGTTGAAACTAGCATGTACATTATGAATTCTATGAGTTTTAGTCTTAACTGCTTTGTCCTTACACTAGTTGCAAAGAATGGTGTGGTGTAAACAAGAGGGGATGGGATAGGTGAGAAACATCTTTTTCCCCTTCTTGTAAAAAGCTCTGTAGATGCTCTGTATTAACTGTTTATTGAGCTTGGGAGAGAAAAACAAGCAGCTAGCAGTCAATAATACGCACAGGATTAGGGGCTTTATAACAGGAGGACAATTTATAGAAGAGATGTTAACAGGGAGCTGACAGTAGAAGGGTGCAATCTATAGGAGGTACTTTGTGATCCACAAGGGGTTTATCTTTAGAGAACCTATAAGGAAAGATTATAAAATAGTAAGTGTGATCTATAGGGGACTAACAGAGGTATTTATGGGGAATTCTACAGGGAGCTATTAACATGGGTCAGGGAGGTAATTTTCTATGAGGGTGTTGGTAGCAAATAAAATAAAACCCACAGAGCCAATAGCCTGCACCTACAGGAGGGAGGAAGGGAAAAATGATGCAAAAGGGGATGAAATGAGATCAAGAGAAGCTTTTTTTCTCTCCTCTCCATCCCTGAGTAATCATTACTCCCTCTCATACCTGTAATATGATGCAACACTGAATGAAGTCATCAAAGTTAATGGAGCCCTGGCCACTGCGATCAAACTTTGTCATGAGAATGGAGTACATATTTTCTGACAGCCTGTAACCTGCAGGCAAAAGTTGAACAATGAATTGCAAATTTCTCAAAACAATCAGAGTCAGTTCCATTAGTGCTATTGAGTCCACTCACAGTTTTTTTTTTTCCCAGTTTATAAGAGATGATGGAAATTATCAAAATTTAGTATATAAAAAAAAATCCAATATGGAGTTTTAATAAAAAATAAGATTAGCACAGAAACCACTAGGTTGTTGATCTAGTTAGGGGAGTTGAGAAGCTACATGTATGACAAAATTTGCAGATTTATTTAGTACTCTACTGTATATTAAATATTTATTTAGAGTATTTTTGTATACATCAATTTGCATATGCATATAAAAAATCACCAGCCTTGGTAAATAAAGCGAATATCTTACGAATGGGTAGGCCATGGATAAAAACCATTGATAGTAAAACAGAGCATTTACTTACCAAAGTTTGTAAGAGCTGTGAACAAAAAAACAAGGAGAAATTAATATCAACAATAAACCATCTATTAAGTAAACAGAGAAGTATTAAAATTTAATTACAGTGGGGACCCTCCACTGTGAGCACATGACAGCTTTTTGATAACTATGCAATCAGGGCTCTCAATGTATGAAAAAGAATTGGCGTTCTAAACAGAGTGCAAATATTTAACCTGTTTGTTTAAACACGAAAAGCCTTCAATGGATTATCATCAACACACACACACACACACACACACACACAAAAACAATAACAACAACAAACACTTAGGGGTATTCATGAGTTCAAGTGTCCTAACTATAATCATATCTTAATTCTTTTGTTACAAAATCAATTGTTGTTTATCAAAAGAATAGCTGTGAAATGTTGAAATGCATGAAATCTGACAAGGGAAAAAAAATGAGTTTTACAAACATAAATGATTGGTAGTCTTGCTGTCTAAAGGAAGTCATTTACCTTCCATCACCTGTCACTAGTACTGTTACTGTCACGCACATCATCATGATCATATGAATAATAATATTACAATATCATTCTTTAATATCATTCAATGAAAATATACCTGTTTTTAATTCTTGTCTATCAATGGTTCCAGAATTGTCCTGATCATAGCTTCTAAATGTTCTTTGCCAGTCAGTTACATACTGCCACAATGCATAGAACTCATTGAACTCAATTGCGCCTGAGTTATCATGATCAAACATACCTAAAGAAAACAAAACCACATTAGAAACTCTCACATTGTGCAGTTCCAGGAAAAGATCCATACTCCCCCCACAGAAGGGAATGGAATTTCTTGGGGGATGGGGGGCTCTTTAAGACCAAAAAAAGTATAGAAATGTATGAAGCTTAATTGGAATTTCCAGAGGGTGGAGGGGTCTTAGAAAGTTTCTCCTCTCTGGGGGTCGGTACAGATATTTTCTGGAACTACACATTGTAATTTGGATCATAATAAACTCTGCAATTTTAAAAATCAGTAGAAATACCGATCATGAGCCGTACTGTCTCAGGATTAAACGGTGTCCATGTTCCTGAAAAAAAGAAAACAAAACATAGTCAAACATTTATTATGTAAATAGAAACATAATTTAAATTTATTTGGAATATTCAACACACGAAACCTAACTTCCAAAGATTTTGTATAGCTATCTCATTTTGCAGTCAGGCTAGTGTATTTTATCATTTACTATTTGGCTGACAGGCTGCTTATATCCTGCTTTCGACACATTTACTGGTTTTCCTGGCAATTTGTACTCTGCAAACACCATTTTAAAATTCATTGTGGCAAAATCATAGTATATAATTAATTGAATAAGTTGGTAACTCTCAGTTTCAATTGTCCATGTGGGCACACCAAGGTGATTGCCGCAGAAATGCTGGACAATTTATTCTGAGACACCATATCTATAGTACCAGATCAATTTTGTTCATTTGCTGCAAATATTCAGAATCACTGGAGAAAATTGCTGACATAGCAGGAGCAGGCATGCCTGCAAAAAATTGCCTCATGTGTCACTGGCTTAAATATTGTGCAGTGCTTCTGATTACCATTTGATAACGCTTGTTGAAGTTCATCAGCTGATATGGATCCATTTCTGTCTTTATCTATTCTACAAAACAATGAATCGATTGCAGAAGTTGTTAGTTTAATTTGTAAAGGAATTTTCCTTGAGATAAGCTTAAGCTTAAAAGTGGCATTTTCATAAGAAATCAAATTAATTTTTCATATCCACACAGTAGCTTACAGATTATAAGTACACTATGTGGAATACTGCTGTTAAAAGCATCTACAGGCAAAATGTGCTGTATTTCTGAAAGCGAAGCTATAGAATACTATGAATACAGCTTCTTCCAAAGACAGTCTGTTTCGATCGGTTGTTAAGCTGAAGTGTGTAGTAAAGAAAGCCCATATTTTCTTAATCTGCGTATATTATAAGTCACTGAGTATGAGCCCGTTAAATAAAGACGATCCATTTACTACTACGTACTTGGCGAAGATACTCCAGAGAAAATTTCTGTCTACTGGCACTCTTGCAGCCATGACGAAATGCACATCTACTCTATTGATTGAAGCGATACGGTGAGGAGAGAGCGTGAAGCACCAGCGAGTGGAGGTAGGGGTTAAAAATTGTAATATTTACTGTAATGATAAGGAGCATAATGATTAAAATTAATAAAAGTTAAGCAAAAGTAAAAATCGAATGGATTTGATATTATCCATATCTTAAAAATTTATTTTCATTTTGAAAATGATGAAAATGATCCTCGAGGAGTTTATTTTAGTCTTTCTGACCTACCCCTCCCGAGGCTTTCTCTTTTTGCAAATAGCTGTGCCACCGCGCCATTTCGTTATTTCAAACCATGGCGTACTACGGTCAACCTGCGCCTCAACACGATCAAAATTTCTTGTGGAACGTTTTCCAAAGGTAGTCACAGGAACAAAATATAGCTGATGGATTTGGGTAGAACAGTATCTGAAGTATATTTTGACAAATTTCTGTGTGATTCACAGGGTGGACAAAGACAGAAGCGGTGCAATTTCTACAGACGAACTCCAACAAGCGCTGTCAAACGGTACTCACTGCTTCACCTTGACTTTTGAACTTATCAATCTTAAATGCTGTTGCTGTAGTGACTTAATCTTTACTCGTCTAGATCATTAATGACCCTTTTTCTTCCCTCAACAGGGACATGGACGCCTTTTAACCCCGAGACTGTTCGACAAATGATCGGTCTGTACTGGAACTTGTCCGACTTGACTGCCATTCTGTTATCTTGTTATTTTCCGGTATTTTCTAGGACGTAAGCGCCGTTGTCACCTGCATTTATATGTGCAGATGTCGTTTCGCAGACACTGATCTTTGTTAACCCACCATGTCACTTAATCACAGTTTAATTGTTAGACTGTATAGATCTTTTGTTCTGTTTTGCAAGCTATGCAGTACGTTTTCAGTTTTATTTTTTAATATTCTTTCCCTACCATTTCCATATTCTGTGTTTTGTTGATCCCAGTGAGAGTACTGGGGTTAAAATGTGATGGTTAGGTGCGAAATAATGACCCAATAACATACCATAAAAAAATCCCCCTTCTTATTTCTGATATGAAAAAAATATCCACCGTATAATGTTAAAATTTTAACACAAATATTGTAATGAGATTGTCTGACTGTATTTAATAATTTGTTACTTTTCAGGAATGTTTGATCGCGACAACAATGGGACCATCAATTTTCATGAGTTTGCAGCTCTGTGGAAATACATTACAGACTGGCAAAATACCTTCAGAACTTATGACAAAGATAATTCTGGACATATAGACAAGAACGAGCTTAAGACAGGTATCAATCACATGATATGTTTATTCCAAGGGAGGGAGAGGGAGTTGTTTTAACCTTTCCATTGTAAAGAGTACTTGATTTTAAAATTCAAAAACACCTACTGTCATTTTGCATAAAGTAATATAATAGTTTTGGATGCACATTCATTTAATAACGAAGCACGCCAAGTCTAGAAATAGAATGCAAATTACTGGAACCCTCACAAGAGTCGGAAAACATAAACATGACATTGTTCTGAGAGAAATAGGAGGAAAATGAACGCCAAATTTTCGTTTTGTTTGTCTGAGTTTGTCTGAGTCATAATTTCATTTGCGTGCTTCGCTATTAGTCACACACACTCTCTTTCTCATTGAAATTGGGGTAAACAGAATGAGAGAAATGAAACTGAAAAATAAGTGAGACTTGCCTGTAAGGTAGAGCTTGATTGCAATCGTACCGAGTTATATTGGTACCAAGGGATTACACAGGATTGCAAGTGCATGTATTAACTCAGGTTATGACAGTTTTCAAAGAAACAGTCTGTTTGGCAAAATACTGACCAAGAAAGAACCAATCAGATTTCTTAGAATTACATCAAGAGTACCTTGCCATATAGTAATATTGTAAACATTGAAATTTTTGCTGATTTTTTCTTCTAAGCATCTCTTCTCTCCTTTTTGCAGCTTTGACTAGTTTTGGTAAGTAAATGCATAGACTGAGGTATCAGCTACTTTTCTATATATTATATGTAAATTAGTTTACACATTAAATATTTAATTTTTGTATTTTGTCTTGCCCAGTCACTTATAAAACCAAGACCAGTACAAAATTTGTATCTTTTTCCTCTGCAGGTTACAGATTGTCAGACAGATTTTATGAGATTTTGATCAAAAAGTTTGATAGGAGTGGACGGGGAGTAGTCAATTTTGATGATTTCATACAGTGCTGTGTGGTAATACAGGTCAGTTTTACCAATGAATAATACAGTAAAAACCCACATGTAAGAACCTAGAACCTACTTTGAGAAGTTCTTAAAGATAGAGTACAAAATTAAAGCATATACAGCACCTATATACTGTTGTTTGCATCTAAATTTGAACATGTCAGGGAAAAACTTTTTATCTGGGCATAAAATTGCATGATTTGCATGCAAAGTGCAACACAGTTGGTCTCATTTCATCAAGTTGTCAAAAGTGTTTCCTATAGATAAGTACAGAGGAAGCTTCCAAAAAATGGATTTCCTTTGTCTCCTAGTTTAAAGTTTCCTCCATTTCTACAGAAAACTTTTCACAACTTGATGAGACAATACTAGTTGTGATGGACTTTTATTTTCTTTTCAGTTCTGCCAAACTTTGAATGAATGATGACAAGTCATTCAATGTTTGATACCCATGTTGATCATGTTTGTTGTGGCATACTGTATTGAGGCTTAGATGCAGATGACTATCGTGATTATACCTCCCATAGGTCCACTGATTTGATCGCAGAAAATCACCTCCACAGGACACAGGGTCCACAAATATACCAACCCTTGAACTAACCTACTGCACATCTTGATGTAATATATCAAACATGAATGACCATGTTTGACCACATTTCCAAACACCGAGAAGAGAGTTGAAAATACGATGAGTAGCGGAGTATTTTTGACCAACTTTGAGGTGTTTGGAAATGTGGTCAAACACTGTCTTGAGTTTTTGATATATCTTCTCAATTGAGACTAAAATTAAGCAGAAAATGGAGAAATAAAATCGTTAAAATCTATGCTAATTAAGATCAGATACCTAAACACTGTCACGATCATGACTTCCTTTGTTTAAGCTTGATGAATTATTAATGAGTTTGAGAAATAATCATACTAACTTTCTTTTTTCTTCCATTCCTTCTTAGATGTTAACAAGTGCATTTCAGGGCTTTGACACGAACAGGAATGGATGGATCACAATTAACTATGAACAGTTCTTGTCTCTAGTGTTCAGCCTTAAAACATAGATTCATTTATTTATCTTCATTTTGCTTGTAGTTCTGCTGTATGTATAGAAATGTTGGTAAGAGTGAAAGCAAGGGATGGTATCTCTTAAGATATGTCTGTTTAAGATGGATTCCACTCAAAGTTCGAGCAATAAGTGCAAAAATTATTTACTAAAAATCTGCTCATAGCATGGTAACTTTTGGAATACTGTTTAAAACAATTCACTGAAGTACATTTCTCCAAGTGACCCTGCAATTTAATTCTCAAGCATTCTCGAGAAAGGTAATGTCAAACCTTGCAAGAATGCTTAAAGCGTGTGTTATTGTGTTTTTAACTGGCACGAAACGTCTCTTTTAATTGAAATATGGATAACTTCAAGTTCAATTTTCTCTCACGGGGTCAGCTTGAGAGCTAAAGTCTCCATAAGTTCTTCTGTATTCAAAATATTACCATGCCATAAGTTTTATTTTTTTTTAGTCATTGCCATTACTGCTCGAATGTTCTGCAGAAGTCATCTTAGTACATTTAGGCACAAATGAGTCTATCAGTGGTCTCTCCTGTGAAACCAAATTAAAAGTTTTAGACTTTCATTTAGAACTCAGATAATGTTATTTAGCTAGCATCCTACACCGACTTTCTTTGCTCTCATCATCTATTCTTTCATGATAAGACCAAAGAGCATCTGTTTTGGACTGGAGGCTAGTATTAAACACTATTGTTAAAAGTGTAAGTCTTTTCTGAAATAATAACATTCTACACTGTACCCTGAATGGAGTGAAATAAATAAATAAATTACTCATTCATTCATGTATTCCTCAGCATGATTTATTTTGGCCTGTGAACAGGCTCTGGCTGGAAGGGCCGAGAAGGAACTGGGTGAGAGTAAAGTGGCTAAGGGAGAATGGGGTGGGGTTGAAAATCCTTTGTCTGAAAACATAAGTACGAGGCTAGGGATATAGAAATTAAGGTGCCATTTATGCAAAGGATCTATTGAAATAAAATCATCGCAGCCATGAATGCATTAGTCTGAAGCTGAATGGCAACAAGCTGATTCTGCGAATAGTCGTAAAGCAGATAGGCATAACGCAAAGAGGCATAAAACATGTAGGCATAACGCAAAGAGGCATACGCAAGTAGGCAGAAATCAAAGAGGCATAACGCAAGTAGGCAGAACGCAAAGAGGCATAATGCAAGTAGGCATAACGCAAAAACCAGCCTGAATGAAAAGAGATGGCGATGTAGAGGTGGAAAGAGGTCAAACGGAGAAATATGTGGACATTTTTTTGTAGATGCCGCGGGCCAGAGTAGACGGCATCGGCGCTGAACTATTAAAAGCAGAAGAGTCTCTTACACCCACGGCCGATGCCGTCTACTCTGGCCCGCAGCATCTACAAAAAAATGTCCACTTTTGAAGATTTTCCACGAAATCTGGATTTCAGAGATTATGCCTGATGACGAAGCTGGCGAAAAACAGGGGGACCTATCTGATTGCAAGAACTAGAGGGGTATAACACTCTTGAGTCTCACAAGCTACATCTTCATAGACTTCAAAGGATGGCCACAGAAGGCGAAGATGGGGAAGTGTTCAGTAACGAATCATACAAGAATGAATGACTACCACCCTGGAGAAGAAAATCCGTAAAGAGCAAGTGGCTTCAGCAAAAGGGAGATCTTGCAGGGATCACTTCTTAACGCTCAGGCAGATCTTGGAAGAGGCAAGGGAATGAAACAGCACATTCTACGCCAACTTCATAGACTTTGAAAAAACGTTTGACAGTACGACACTACGGAATACCAAGACAGATGGTGAATATTGTCAGGATGCTCTACCTCGACTGCCAAGCGCAGATCATCTGCAGAAACAAGTTGACACAGCCTTTCCCCATCCAAACAGGCGTGAAGCAGGCATGCATACTCTCCCTATATTCTCTATTCCTATTCTCTCTCGGGATCGACTGGATCATGACAGATGGAGCAAAAGATCAAAGAGGCATTCCATGGAATCTCTCAAGCATGCTCAGCGACCTTGATTATGCAGATGACATCTACCTCTTAGCCCACCGCCACACAGACATGCTGGCCATGACCGTGGGAATAGCATCCACAGCTGCTATTCTTGGACTCAAAGCCAGCACGAAGAAAACCAAGCACATGAGAGTGAACCACCGCTGAGACGCACCTTCAAGAAAGGGTGAGTTTTTGTCTCCATCAAGAACATCTGGAAAAACAAGAAGATCAGCTTAAAAACTTTGCTTCTACAAAAGTTACGTTCTCATTACGCTATTTTATGGGTGTGAATCATGGAATTTGACAAATGCCATCTATATCTTTTACAAACTCGACACGTTTCAGAATCACTGCTTACGCCGAATCGTGAACATCTTCTGGCCGAACATCATTTCGAACGATTAATTACCCCGGACAACTTTAACTAACAACATCAGCTCTGGGGTGAAGAAGAGAAGGTGGCGCTTTATCGGGCATGTCCTCAGGATGGAGCTATCTACCATCCCCATTCCCCTTGAGGAAGAGGAAGACCGAGAGAGACCTGGCGACGGACAGTCGACAAAGAGAGGCGGGCAGACGGAGTAGGCTGGGGACAGTTTCCTCTTTCAGAGCTGGACGTACTGAGCAAGTTTAATTTTTACTATAGGTTGATCATCAAATTGTTTTGTTATACCTCCCAACCCAAATACGTTTTCCAATTGGAGGAAAACGTGTCACGTGTCAAAACTCGCTAACTTCCAAGGGAAACAACAACATGAACTTTCGACTCGCACGTGATCATGTCGTGCTCCTGGAAACCGCGCCAAATTTTTGAGCCAGCCGGCGAAGAGGAAACGATTTCTTCGCAGTTTTTTTTCTACTTTTGAGTTGAGAGGTATAGCAAAACACTAAATGATTGGCCCCGCGGGGAACAGTGAATTTTTTTCCCTCGACCTCAATGTTCCCGGAGGCCAAGCCGAGGGGAACATTGAGGGACTCGGGGAAACAAACCTCACTGTTTCCCCTGGGGCCAGTCAGTAAGTGCTTAGTATTCGATCCTTTTTGGGTGCTAGTACCATTAATATTTCACCCAAAATTCGCGAATGCTGTATGTGAATTTGTGCCGGGACTGGTACGGTAAAAATTTCCTTTACTGTCCCCTCCACCCCCCCCCCCTCACTTATTGAACCCTCTTACCCTCATACAATTAATACAGACCCAACATTTGAGCGTTGAGTGAATTATACGTTGGTTCGTAAATTATTTGTGAAAAACTCAAGGAATTCTCACTAAAGGCAACAGAGGCAGACCAAACAAGCTTTGCCACTCGACTGGCCAAAGCGATTGGAGCAAAAAAGGTGCTCGAAGTGGGTAAGATGCAACGGACCATTTTCGTATCTCGGTATTGGACTGGAACTAGCTTGCAACTAAGGCTACTGCAGGGAGTTTAAAAAACCTCATATTAGCCTTGTTCCCAAAAGCAAAAGGGAAGGATTCCGGTACTTGCAGTCAAATGACGCCATCATGCAAATCGCCTATTAAATCACGTTTTCAGTATGGCATGTTGTTTGTGCTTGTGCTTGTGTTCACACTTGGCGTTTGGCATTGTTTCTTGCGTTGCATGTGTAAACATTCACTAGTTTTATATTATAACCTTTTGTTTTGATCGTCAGACATTGTGGGAGGGCAATGTGTGTGACCCGAAGATTAACAGAGACGGCCGAACATGGGCTGAGGTGGAAGCTCTCGACTATCAGAGAGATTCGATTGAGATGTACAAATACCATCTTCAGTCAATATACAAAAGGATTGCCGTCCATATGCATGCGTTGAACAAGACGATCGCCAAAGATCCTCGTGTACTGGTAGACATCCTGCCGATTGGATCAGGGCTTACAACAGTCACGAAATTGTGACTCAATTCTTCAAGATCAGTTAAAATACTTCAACTTTTTAGATAATACGCAGATCGGCAAGGTCTTTCATCATTGGTCCATTCGCTATTTTGTTTATCAAGCGTATCAAACCAATCACTGGCATTGCTTGTGTTCACGTGACTTAACTCAACCTTTAGGAAAGATGACGGAAAAACGACTGTTTTTTTCAGCTTTTTTTTTCTTGGTTAAGTCAAGTTTGGTGTACCCGATAGTTAGTTCGATGTCATTCTAATTCTATCTTTATTCCTACGGTGAGTCTCAATAAAGTGCAAAAGCGTGCTAACAACTGTATTTGTTTTCACAACGTTAGACTGATTTCGGGACAATTAGTTCTACTCTTTCATACTATTCACCTTAATTGCGACGATTTAAGGAAGGAGGCTAAAAATACAAATAACGGTGTCTAAAAAGGGTGGTAAATTGATCGAAACATCGTATGCATAGATTACCCGCGACCAAGTAGGGAAAAATGAGCTACACAACAGTAAGGTGGGAATTTTAAGTTTGAAAACACTTTGTAATGCGCTCCGCGTACTCTCCACACTACGATCGAAAACGCTAATTATTTTCATCGAACTGAAAACACATAAATTTGAAATGCCCATCCAGAGCGAAGACATTTGAAAACGGAACCCTACTTAACAGTAACAGAAGCAGTAACTTTTTGTGATATAATTTTATATAATAGGTTTACAAGCTTTAGTAGCTCGCAGCTAGCAAAGCTATTCTGGGCGAGCTACTATTGCTACTTACCAAAGAGTATTATCTAGTTTAATAAAAGAGGGAATAAGAGAAAAAAGGAAATTAAAGAAATTTGAGCAAATAAACAAAATTTAATCAAAATATTATCGGATTAGCTGGGAAAACGGAGGATTTCAAAAACGCTGGCATCATTTACATCACCTTCGCAAATGACGTTTGCGCAGTTCTGCGTTCTAAAGCGTTTCAGTGTGGAAGGAGAAAATGCTGCGTGAACGGTAGTGTGTTTGCCAATCTTTCCATGCATTGGAGTCGTTTCGAAGGGACATTAACGTAGACGGACGGAACCTTATAAACAAGTGTACCTAAATAAAACTACCAAACAGCTATACAGCGTATTGCCGCGGGCGACCTGGACCGTCTGAGAATCAATCGTATGTGTTTCTAAATCTGACTGCCGGACATTCAACCCAGACTTAGAAACACATACTTCCGACACACTAAGAACGCTTTGGCCTATACACTACCGACAGACAACACAAAACGAAAAGAAACCTTGATTGAGAAATCATAGCTGTTTGCAACTGGTAGAATCTTACATCATTCGTCCTTCTCTCAGCAAAGAAAACCCTATTCATGTTACATTAGTTTCCTTTCAGATTCCCCAGCAACAACTAACATCACACATGTCAACTGATACTTTAGTTTATTCCAAAAAGAAACTCGACGTAACATCTTAAATTGCTAATGTCAATCTTCAGATAACAGGCGTGTACAGCTATCACAAATTACTCCAACAATTATTACAAACTGGACAGCTGCTTTTCTTTTTCATAAATGGTATGTTTTCAAGAAAAATTCCTCTCCAGATTTCTGCATTCTACACTAAAATTTTATTATAGAGAACTCAATAAATTCAGTGGCAATTCTCTTGCCCACTAAAGGCCTAAATAAATACCAGAGTTTTTATGATTATTATAGGAAACTATGTACCAGTATTCCGTTTTAGGCTGTCAACCATGCATGCCAATGGCTTAAAAGGTCAAGAGGTTTACAATAACCAGTCTCCA
>Ga0126338_10002123_pt1 | contig 13432 bp, 5 predicted proteins | sample OrbCmetagenome_2_FD_92529 | JGI IMG/M metagenome (GOLD analysis project Ga0126338, IMG submission 92529) | Coral microbial communities from Petempiche,Puerto Morelos, Mexico - Orbicella C C metagenome | ecosystem: Host-associated > Invertebrates > Cnidaria > Coral | place: Petempiche,Puerto...
TAGATTTTTTTTTTTTTTTTTTTTTTTTTTTTTTTTTTTTTTTTTTTTTTTTTTTTTTTTTTTTTTTTTTTTTTTTTTTTTTATAGATTTTAAATTTTTTTTTTTTTTTTTTTTTTAAAGGATTAGGATTTTAATTTTAGGATTTTAAACTTAGGATTTTAATTTTAAAGTATTGTAAAGCGCCATGGACAATTAGTGGAAAATGGTGCTATATAAATGGATATTTATTTATTTATATATTTATTTATTTTGTTTAAGTTTATAATTTATTTGACTCACAACATGACAACCTTTCATCAAAGATGCCATAGCCTGTAAATGGAGTGGACAGGATTTTTATTAACTAGTATTAACAAACTAAAGGGAAAAAGTTGCAAACAGTACTATCTGTAATATGTCTGTCAGTAGTGTGTGGAAAGGAAATGTCAGTAAGACTCAGTAAATGTTAAACTGTTCATGAACAAGCCACCAAGATCTGGTGGTATGAAAACAAGCTTTTCATATTGGTCAGTTAGAGGTGTTTGTTACAAGTAGAATGAGATATAGGGCAAGTTATTCATATAAGGTATTCATCGCAATTAATTGATATGGTGATCTTTCTTTGTTTTCTTGTTAGATTTTGAGAAATGCTTCAACCATCAGTGGTCATGGTTTAAAGGATCCCAAACAACACTCTCATTCTAGTAAGTACAGTAGGCAGCTGAAAGTATAGCCCATGGATGTTAATAAGAGAAGGGTGTGGTGTCTGTGGTAGATGAATCTCAAAGAACTTATGCACTGTATGCATGCCTAAAAATATGCGCAGTGTGTAAAGTACATCTGATGACACTGTGATAGTGGCTTTTGTCTGGTGGGCAAGTGAATTACTTTCATTAATCATCCGCTGAAGTGAAGTAATTTATTTAGGGTGAGTTATGAAGGTGTATATATTTGCAGGTTCCAGAATCAGGAGCTGGTGTGCAGAGTGAGAGCCCTCAAACTGGAGTGTTGTGTGTTTTTTTCTTTAATGAGAGAAGCTTTACTGTCATGCTCCTCCCTTTAATAATCTGACAAAATACTGTGCCTGCCTGACTATGTACATCTTGTGTACAGCCAATAATGTTTCTTCTCACAAATCTATACACTGATTCAGACTATATCTAGCAGTTTTATTTTCAAAATGGCACAATTGCTTAGAACTCAGGTAGCAAAGCAAATTACAGTCAAAACAGCTCAAGCATTCCTGCCAAGGATGAATGAATGAGTTCACTACCGGAAATTTTGATTTCATTACTTGTTTCAATAGTCCGTTCTTCGAGTGAAGAGTAGAAAATTCAAAACAAGACTTGATCCAATACTCGAATTTTGATTGGATTAATGAACTTTATTTAAAACGAACCTTTTCAAAAATAGTTAGGTATCTTGACACAAACCTACCATTTCTGCCCCTTCCATAAAACCCTCTTTGATGTCAGCCATCCTTGATATCTTTCCCGCCACTACAGGAGAAGTCCTGGTGCTTAGCATTCCAAATATATGGTATAAGCGTATTGTTCATTAATTTAATTCATTTACCCTTGGCAGGAACGCTTGAGCTGTTTTGACTGTAATGTAACTTACATAATTATATGATACATATATGATATATGTGCATGCACTGACTTACTATATATGATCTGTGTTTTTTCTTACCACTTACAAGTTGCATCAATAAAGTACAACCTTGGACGGATCTTAGCTCAACTTGGACGAGTAGAGGTAAGTAGATTTTTTTTCTGGCTAGACAGTAGCCTTCTATTTAAGCACACAAGCAGAAGCACTGAGTCTTCAAGGACTACTTTTAATTATCGATGTATCATAAGCCTTACATATGAGAGGTTTTTATTGTTATTTTTATCTGCTGACAGGAAGCCCTTATTATTTACCTGGATGCAGTAGAGACCAGACCACCTCATTACGAGCCTCATAGTCTGTTCAACTTGATAGGTAAGTCTTTTCAGTTTGTTATTCTTTGATTGCATAAATGTGAAATGCTTACTTTTCAGGAATGTGGTGTGCACCCTAAGGAATGTTTTTGTTTGCTGTTTGTCGTCCATTTATATCACTTTCTGCACAGTCAAGTAATGATGTATGTGGGCTTGTACACAAAATTTCTTAATAATGGCAGGTATTCATAGGAAAGTCAGACCATTTTTGTGCCTCAAAAATTTTAAGAACTCTGATTTCACATGGAAGAATGATCCCAGATTTAATCTGTTATTCTTGAAGGCTAGAAAAATGCTGGCTTTGAACAAGTTCAGACAACAATACTCAGTTGATGTGGATAGTGGATCAATCAAAGTGTTGTCAGTTATTTTTCATGGATTATTGATGCAAAATGAACATTTCTGTAGGAATGCATTAACAATGCACCCAGTTGAATCAGCTCCGAAAAAAATTATTTTTTTTGTTTTTGCCTGTGCAGAATTTGATCACATTGTTTGAGTATTTCTTTATAATTTATGAGGCATAAATAAACATGCTTATGGACCATACATATACAGTATGTACACCGTTCAAACTGATTGTGATGATAGTAATGATAATATTTGGTCAAATATTTTTATTATGTCTTCATTCTGAGTATCTGACAGAAAAATATATTTAAACATAGAAGGACATCCTGAAAAGAAATTCTCAAAGGTTGTCAGTATATACTTAGAAGAATATGTTAAGTGTCATACTGACCATTTTGTTTATCATTCAGGGTCAAATGCATTTAATTTTTACTTATTTTCTTAAAGTGGTACTATGATCAAATTTTTACCCCTTGATTTTTTAGGTGTATCACATAGAATTCCATGAAAGAATAAAAACGTTGTTTACCGTTTGCAAATATCTGCATTAGTTCCAGAGATATCTAAGTTTGAAAAATGTGTAAAATATTCAAATGAGATGCTTGATGACGTCATACACTCAACCCAATATTAATCAAGTACATAAATAGAGCTATCTTGGCCAATTTGCAGCACAGACCATTGAAACTTGGTAGGCTAATAGTTCTACACACACAGCTATAAACAATTGTTCCCATGGCAACTCACTCCTTTCCAGTCCCCATCCACTTGATTTCAATATGTTAGTGATTTTCAGCTCAAAAAACGTTAAACAAGGTCACAAACCCAAGCTAACATATTTATATGCTTGCTGGATCATGCATATGAGACACCATTAGCAAATATCAAAATGGAACACCAAAGGTGGCCAGAAAAGCCTTTAATATTGGGGAGGTCTGGAACCCAGTATGTTGCCATGGTAACAAAACTGTCAACCCTGTATTGTGGAGCGCATATAGTAGAATCTTACTGCAAAGAATCAAACATTTCTGATACAAATTGGCCAAGATATCTTTCTTCATCATTGATCAAAATTTGGTTGAGTGTATGGCGTCATCATTTGGCTAATTTGCATATTTTAAAACCTTGAATATCTCTGGAACGAAATGATACGTAAAAATAAAAAAAAATACGTAAACAGCATTTTTCTCCTCATGCAGACTACTTGTTTATGTTTTAAAATGGCTTGGATAGGAAAGATGCCATTTTTGTCGTAGTACCACTTTAAAATAACTGGATTTATTTTACATTTAACTTCAAGCAAAAAACTAGCATGTCTTCATTTACCTGTAAATATATTATGTTGTCCTGGGTTATGTAATCTTCAGAAGAGTGTACTTTGCTTTGTCATAGTGGCTGTGAAAAGTACCTAGGTACATTTGGATTTATCTAATTGATTGATTGTACAAATAACATGCATAGATTTTAAGTATTTAAATCAAATATGCTATCCTAGGTGAGGCATACTCTGCAACTGGAAATATTGATGAGGCAGAAAAATGGTACAAAGAATCACTAAAGAGTAAACCAGATCACTTGTCTGTACATCTCACATACGCCAAACATCTTGCTAAAATAGTGAGTACAAATGTAATGAATGATTGTTCAGTTCATAGTAACTAATTTGCTTAATTAGTTTGAAAGACATTTTTCTGTTAAAAAGTTAGATGTACGATATAGTTGACATGCACTAGGTAAAAGGTAGGTGAAGTCTGCATACAAGCCAAGTGGCCCATCAGGCCAAAGCTTATCCCGGTTTCTGTAGCATGAAGTGACTAGGAGTAGAGGTGACTATTTGGAAAATTTCAACTATTGCAATCATAATATTGTATTGCAATAGGTCACATGGGTATTGCGATAGTGGAGCTACTATTGCAATAGTGTTGTGATAGTTTTCAGGAATATCTGTTTTTACTTAATGCCTTATACTTTAGGAAATAACTAAGAATGGGCATAAGTCTTTCATGATAAACTGCAAAATACAATTCAAAATATCCCTTGCTCTACTTGAATTACGTGGAAAAGGTCACTGAAAGAATTGGGAGAGAGACTTCTGTTCAGTCAGCTGAGTTACTGGTCCAACTGGACTTGAGGCATCTGAGCACAACTGACGAGGTCGAACCTTTCAAATCTCTCAATTTATGACATTTTTGGTCCATCAGATTCGTCGTATTTTCACTATATTTCAGTGTTGTCATGCATAATCTGCACCCCACTGTTGCATTTTTGATGCCAGAGTCTTCATTTTCTTTGATGAAGCCAACTTACTTCCACCCAGAAGCCGTTCCTTTTTTGTTGGCAATGATTACAAAATTGGCTGCCGTGTTTGAAGTTGGAGCAAACCTCGGCAATTTATAGAATCCCCCTCTAACATTAGACACAAAGTGGTTCAAGAATCAAGTTGCTAAAACATTCTAGGTGCAGTTGGACAGTAGATTGTTTTGTACTGTTTACAGTTATTATGACCTTGAGAATCAAAGATGGGTGAAAAACGGTGTCTTTATTTTCCAAAGAAGTTAAAAAGTCAGAAGCATAGAAATTATTGAAACTATCACTAGTTCGCATACTGCTTCATTTTTTCTATTGATCCATCGCTATCGCAGCGATAATATTGCGATAATTGATAGTTCGATGTATTGTTACAGCGTTAACTAGGGGTATTTCTACTCCCCCTCTGGGTGGGTTGCTAGCCCAAAGCAGGGTTACCCTGGTAATCATTTATACACCTGTGTGGAGAGATTCACTGGGAGAGTAAAGTGTCTTGCCCAAGAACAGAACATTGTGCCCAAACGGGGCTTTAACCCGGGCCGCTCAATCCAGAGATAAACGTCCTAACCATGTGGCCACCGTGCCTGCCATGGCAACTTAATTATTACATGGCATAAATATACTGGTAATCCAGAGGACTAACACTTCAGAATAAAATGACTTACCAATGAAAGATAGAAATTAAAGTGTAATATAGCAATAGCAATCATTAAATGCTCATTTTCTAGGGCCACTTCACTGAAGCAGAGGATTGGTTTAAGAAAGCACAGGCGTTGAATAAATCAGATCACGGTTCCTGGACTCATTATGGTAGGTTAATATTAGCCGTTTAGGTGAGTTTGGTTCTGCTTAAGAAATTTAGTTCTTTAGTGAGACAAAACCCCAGGGCTGGGTTGTTCAAAGCATGATTAAGCTAATCCAGGATTAGTGTAAATTTTTATTTCAATTTTGTAACTTTTCAGAAAAGTTTTTTGTTTAACGGTTTGGTCCCTCAATTTTGGCTTTGACTTATGTAAACTCCAGGAAACATGGACAATGAAAACATTATTATTCAAGAGAAATTAGAACTCTGTTTAACTTTTAATCCTGGAGTAGCATAATCAGCTCTCGAACAACCAGGTCTAGAATATCTATTTATACTGTCATCAATACAGCTTACATGGAAATAAAAGAATAAAAGTGTTTTACAGAGCCAATCTATTATTTGTTGATATTTGTTAATGTTTTGTGTATATTTGTTTTCTTCCAGGCCAGTTTTTGTATGATCAGAAGCGAGTGGTTGAGGCAGCTGCAATGTTTACAAAGGCAATGGAGTTAGCTCCTGGTGATTTTGAGATTGCATTTACTGCTGCTGGATATCTTAGGTACGTTTTGGTAAACAAGAAAATAGGCTGGCTTGATGCAGTTTGTGTGCTTCAACTTCAGAACTGAACTATTTTCATTTTGATCTACATGTACCAGTTTACATAGTCCAAGGATGATTCAATTTTGATGTTTATTATTTCCTTTTAGAGAAATTGGAGACAATGTGAAGGCAGAAAAATGTTATAAGACAGCAGTCCAGTTAAATCCAGAGGTAAATTATCATTGTCCACTTTACCAGCAATAACCATGATCCCCACCTAAGGAGGGGTCATTGAAAACTCCAGGGGGGAGGAGGATTTCAAAAGCCAGAGGAAAGAGTTGGAACTAAACTGGAATTTCCACAGGGGTGCTCATGGGTTCTGTGGTTCAAACCAAAAACCCTTCCACGGAAGGGGTATGGACATTTTCATGGAACAAAACATTGTCTTGCATGATAAAGACACATGGCCAGTAATTTCTCACCTACACAGTATAAATAAGTGTTCGAGGAGAATTTACTTGTGGCAGCATGTGAAATTCCTGGGAGCAATACGCTAGTTGGTATAGATTCAAACTCAACATTGCTGTTGTGTTGCATAACAATTAAAACTGCCTGATCAAGAACAAATGCCAGATAACTGTACATAAAGGTTGGGCATGTAGCTGGCCCAGGGAGGGGGACTCCTCTGTGAAAAAATATGCGATGGGGTATAAAGCACAGGTTTTGGTCTTACTTAGGTTGCTTGGGACAAAATGCCACTATTTTCAGCTTTCAAGGTATCTTTTAGGGTTGCACTTGAAGAAGTACTGAACAAATGTTGTCCATTTTGAAGTGGTACCTTTTAGGGGTCAAGAAAACTCAAGCCATGCTATGATTGGTCTCTTTTTGGGGTTCAATTTAAATGGCATATGTAGCCCAACAGTTTCTTTAAAACCTACTACCCAAGTTGATGACATACATTATTTTGTAGCAGTAAAACATGTTGGTTTGTTCTTAGAATCCTGCAGCCCATATGAATCTTGGAGCCATGTTGCATCTTCAAGGAAAACTTGATGAAGCAGAGAAGAGCTACATGAAAGCACTCAGACTACGGCCCGGAGACCAGCTAACTGAGGAGAATTTGAGAAAACTGAGATCTTTACAGGCCAAAAGAAAAGTTTAAGTTTCAAATATATAATTATCATATCAACTAAGCATGAGGGCCTTACTGGAAGAATATCAGCTCTAGGTCTTGACAGTACGGACCAAGCACAGCAAGGCTCGGTACGAAAAAGACAGAGGGCCAATATTCTACCAGTAAGGTCCTGAGCAAGCATGGTTAATAATAGACTTATTACATGACTAAAACTACCCGAAAAACTTCAAGAGTGATCTTGCGGGATCACATGAGATGGTGCCCATTCCCATACTCAGGAATATTTGACTGGCAATGGAGCAATCTGATTGGTTGATTTTTAGTTATTGGTCCTCTGAACTAACTTAATCGTGTAATAATGCATGGTATAGTATCGACTGAAATTTGAAAACAATATATTTCAAAAGATTATTAGTTTTGTTAGAAACTCTAAAAAGTTAAGCAAAATAGCTCATTTTAAAGTTCTTAAATGAGTGCTTTATAGTTCTACAAATAGAAGAGTGTGCTTGCAGTTCTTCAAATCGAATATTTATAGAAAATGCTTAATAATTCTAAAAGATATTGCTCAGGTTAAAATGTGTTCTTAGTATTTGACCTTTCTGAGAGAAGTAACTTATGGTTCAGTTTAAACAGAAAACCAGTAAATTATAGAGTATGTAAGTTATAAGTTTGTTAAAAGAAATTGAAGTTCAATCATAAGATATACAGAAATTTGAGAAAGTTTTTTAGGAATGACTTTTGTTGTTGTAACATTAATTTTTATAGTTATTAGAGCCTTTTATGTTTGTTATTTAAAGAGTTTATTAAAAGATATTTTTTTCCTATACCAGTCTGAACTAGATATTTTTTCCACAATAGTTGCTACTAACACTTTCAATGCCTGTCTATTGCTAAAATAAACACTTTTATATGAACCAATGTTTTACAGACAACATACATGTGCATTTAAACCACTACAAAAAAGGCTGCCGATAACAGATTCTTAGAAAGCATAGCAGGTAGTTTTCTTGTTGAATGGCAAAATAACAGTGGGAACGCATTGAAGATGAGTGGCAAAGATGCCCCATTCAAATTGTAATTAGTACCCGTAACTGGATACTCACACTATTGGTGTCATAACACCATGTTGTGATGATGATGATGATGATGATGATGATGTTGATGACTGGATACCGAAGTGATCATGCGCCATTATACCATATTTGTATTTTTGTTATTGGACTTGAACTAGCTTGCAAGCGAGGCTAATGCAGGGGGTCTTTTCAAATGCAAATGAATAAACATCTTTTTAACGATTTTTTCCCTGTATGAACCTCCATTGCAAGCTTGGTCCAGTCGAGTACCGAGAATACAAATATGGCCTATTACATGACAAATAGGTGTAAAGGATGTTGTTGGAGAACCAATCAATTTCTGGCACCTTTCTAAGGAAATTTCCTTACCCTTTGTCCCCATTTCAGAAGTTCTGGAATTTTTGGTTGAATGGAAAGCACAAGAAAGGAAAATGGCTACTGAGTGTTTTAGCGGTATAAATTTATGCAGTCTTCAGTACACTTCCTGTAAATCCTCGAATTAGCGCCCCCTTCGAATAAGCGCCCCTCCTATTGGCTGAAATTTACAATAAGCGTCCCCCTCCCCTCCCCCCATTTTGTGAACGAGTAATGAGACAACAAAGGGTGTATAGTTTTCGTCATGCAGTATTAGATTTGTACATTGTTTCAGTTTGTGAACATGTTTAGTGAACACATTACTAACGGTGCTGCGATTTAAACTATAGGATCAGCTTTTTATGTCAATAAACAGCTTATGTTGGTGCTTACGTGCAGATGATGTATTATAAAAATGATCATGTCAGGCTACGATTTGGGAAAAATTAAGTAAGCCAGCCAAGAAGGGGGCAGGAAAAAAGAAGAAATAACTCTAGCCCCGAATAAGTGCCCTTGAATAATAACCCTCTAATATAACCCTCGAATAAATGCCCCCCTTGAATAAGCACCCCCCGTCTTATCCTAAATTTGAAATAAGCTCCCCGGGCGCTAATTCGAAGTTTTACGGTAAATCTCAAACTTTTCATGTACATGTACCAGATATCCAAGTTCAAATCAATATTAACATGGAGAGGTCTTACTGGTAAATTACTCTGTATGACCAAACTGATCACTACATATACATGTACTGTATTGTACTACCATACAGCTTTTCAACGAAACGCATAACCTAGTCTGTAGACATTACAACTAAACCTACATAAGTGCTGCCCAAAGGAACAAAACGGTGTGCTTACAGTAAAATTTCAAGAGAAAAATAATCAAGAGTAATTCAATTCACATTCCACAAAATAATAAAATGCACTCTGGTTCTGGCTAAATCTCTCATCAAAGTCTAAATTATTTAGCAGTGTGTCTCTGATGTTCTTTACATCAGTGAATAGCTACTATATGTCAAAACTATGCATTTCCTAAAGATCTCAATTTCTGAAATATAACAAGAACTGTCATTTCTATAACAAAAATAGATCTTTTACTACACTGTATCTTCTGCAGCAATCACTGATCACTCTTTGTGAGACAAAATTTGGAAGAACTTCTTCTCGTGGAAACAAGCCACCAAGCTGTTACAACCCTTGGACACTGCAATGGCATTCAAACGTCCTCCCATAGGAAAAGTAGTAACCACACTCCCATCTGTTTTAACAACCAGAATGGTATTGTTGTCAGAAGCACACACCAAGTTTTCATGCAGGGAATCCACTGCCAGTGACAGAAGCTTGATTGTCTTACCACCCAAGCTTTTTGTTTCCTGAAGGAACTTCCCCTTGTTATCAAAGATCTTGATTGTGCTTGTGCAGTCGACAACATAGAACTTATCCTTGTGATGTACTGCAGCCACGTTATTTCCCTTGAAAAGATCAGATGTGAATGCCAACTTGTGGCGTCTTTCAGCATCATACACTACAACACCAGGCCCAGATGTGTCACTGCTGGATGTAAGAACATAACGGCCGTCCCCACCCACTGCCATCTTCTGAAACCTTACAGATGCATTTGGGGCCTGGACAAACTTATGAATGAAAGCCCCATCCTTGTCAAAGTGCAGAAGGCGATTCTTCTCCTGATTCAGGACCACAATATCACTGTTGTTAGTATATCCGATTTCCTTGAGGTTACCATATTTGATATGAAACTGCTTATGATGATCTCCAGTAGAAGTAAAAACATGAACACGCCTACTTTCTGCATCAAGAACAGCAATTTCACCAGTCAATGGTGAAACTGTCAGTGTTGTTGGAACAAAGTCTATGTTAATATGACGAATGACACGTCCATTTGACATGGAGTTATCTGGTTGAGTTTCATCACAAGAAATTTCACCAAGGATTTTGCCTGATTTGGGCAGATTCCCAGGGTTAAACTTGACACCAGTTGTACACTGAAGACTGCGCAAGTTAGCAACTGTGGCTCCTAGAGTCTTAAAATTACCTTGAAAATGTTCTTCAAAGATGCCTTTTGACTTCTGGAATGTCTTCCAGTCATGTTCATCTGTAATTTTGTCTGCAGTCTCCAGAGAAGTTGAAACCTTGGCGTAGAGCTGTTTGACTTCATCATACTTCTTTTCAAACTGAGTTTTGGTAGCCTTCCCACCAAAGGCTTCATCCACGTGGGACAACAGTCTTTTCTGTTCCTCCTCGATCATCTTGGTTAGACGCTTAGCTTCCGCTCTTATCTGATCTTTCATTCTCCTTTTGCTACCTTCGATCACATCGCTGCGCAACCTTGAGAGCTCCTCGAACTGTTCCCTCATGACATTTATCTCTTCTCTGTACTGTTTAAGGGCTTCACTGAAAGCACGTCTTTCTTTTCTCTCGGGTGAATTCTCTATAAGCCGTTTTAGTAAGTGGTTGGTAGGAAAACCAGTCACTCCAGACGGTGGAATGGTCGACTTGACTCGACACTCTGGGCACTGGATTATTCGCTCATTACGATTTCTTTTCGCTAGGTTTTTAAGACACTTAACGCAAACATTGTGGGCACAATTGGGAAGGCACTTGGGCTCATCAAATACTTCCAAACAAACGGGGCAATCAATTTCATTCCCCACAAATTCTGCCAAGTGGTCTGCAATTCCCTTGGACTTCGCCATCTTGCATGCGCTTCTTCGCGCTAGGATTTGTGGGAGCGAGCCAAAGTGCTCAGCGGGCCCTGTCAACGACAAAGGTAGGTGTGTAACGAACACATCGTTTGCAAATGACATGGGAGCACATTTAATTCCGGCCGAAAATCAAAAGCCTTTTAAGCCAACTTGCGATACAGTGGAATAGAGGGGGTAAGTTTCTAAAGAAACTGTGGTGCTGCGTCGGTGGGGAGAATAACAAGATAATTTGGTTTTATCAACTGGGTTGATAATGACTATGTGAATTGGCTACCGTAAAGAGATTTCGAGCGTTAGCCCTTCATAGGAGCGAATCGGATTTGGATTCGCTCCGACGAAGGGCTAGCACTCGAAATGTCACCTTTCGAATCTCTTCACGGTAACCAATTCACATTGTCAACCCAGTTGATAAAACCAAATTATACAGTGGAATATCCCGATTTCTCGAACCCTCATATTTTCGAACCTCCCGATAACTCGAACCAAAATCGTTTCCCCTCCTCAGTCGAACACTGTAATTTTACCGAGTAACCCGAAAACACCGACCCCCGGTCCACGGAATCTACGGACCGGTCCATGGACTACCCCTACGGACACCCTCTACGGACCACCCTAAAAATAGAATAAAAAAAGGTAAATGACGATTTCGCTTATGGGTTGTCTAATAGATTACTCGTGTCGGTGAAATAGCGAGCGTTACGCTGTGCAAATGTAACAGACTTGGGCTTTTAAAACCCTCAAAATAATATCTAAAAGCTGTTTTCGGCATAAGGAGATGGCGATGGCAAAAAAAAAAGGAAAGTTGTAACCTTCCGTCCGTGGCTCAATCTGATTGTGGCTATGGAAGATGTGTTTTTAGATCGTTTGCTTGTTTTATCTGTAATTCCGCTGAGCAAATTGTGAAGCCTGGAACGAGTTCATAGCCACAGCAAAGAAAATGGCAATGTGTTTAAGGATATAACTTGCTACCGAGTCTGAACCCGCCAAATCTGTAACATTTAATTTGCACAACGTAACGTTCGAAATTTCACCGACACGAGTAATCTATTAGACAGTCCGTAAGGGAAATTTTATTCTATTTTTGGGGTGGTCCGTAGAGGGGGTACGTAGGGGTAGTCCGTGGACCGGTCCGTAGGTACATGTGGGCCGCGGACCAGGTCCGTAGTGGGGGCCCATGGACGGGGTGTCAGTGTTTTCGGGTTACCCCCCGATTTCTCAAACTCTCAGATTTTGCGAACCAATTTTCGTTTCCCTTGGAGGTTCCAAAAATCGGGATTCCACTGTATTTGAAACAGTCATGCTATCACAAGGATGCTTAAGGAGAAAAGATTTAAAGGAGTTTGTCACTGTTGCGTGGCACTAACAGCAATCATCACAGGTAGCCCAAGCTCAGCATGTGAGCGTCATAATATCGGCATACAGTGCAAGAGTTCAACCCTAATTAGATGGAGGTAGTTAATTAGACATGAACTTTGTTGTAAGAGATTGTATGGAAATACTTTTGTCGCTGTTCACTGTAGGAAATGGGCAATGAAATTTTCCTTTAACTCACCTAAGTTGTTTCTTACGATTCTACAGCGTTGAAGGCGTCTTAACGCCGGGTTAACTGCGGTGGAAAACCGACCTGCTCACAAAAGGTAACCCGCCAAGAAGTTTTTAACGCTGTAAAATCATGAGAAACGACAAGAAGACAACTTAGGTGAGTTTAAAGGAAAGTTTTTATCGCCCGTTTTGTACACTTTACAGCGACAGCAGTATTTCTCATACAACCTCTCACAACGAAGGTCATGTCTAATTATTAACTACGCTCCATCTATTAATTAGGGTTGAACTCTTGCACTGTATACTAACATACTGGACTTGCCCTACCTGTGCAATCATTAATTTAGCGGTCAGTACTAAATGCAGACTGCAGATACAAAATGCAAACTAGGTACAAACTAAACTGCAGACTGCAGTCTGCGGACTAGGTACAAAATGCAGACTGAGAATAAAGACTCTTTTTTTCGTCGAATACGTGATATGATAACATGTCATTTTATAACTAAACCAGAAAAAATTTTGCACAGCGTTAAAAGGCCTAGTGCTACAGCGTTTCGCAGGACATGTAGGTAGCACAGATGGTAGCGGCGTCGACAAAATCTGGATCGGACCGGACCGAATCACGGATCGGATCACGGA
>Ga0126338_10002124_pt1 | contig 13431 bp, 8 predicted proteins | sample OrbCmetagenome_2_FD_92529 | JGI IMG/M metagenome (GOLD analysis project Ga0126338, IMG submission 92529) | Coral microbial communities from Petempiche,Puerto Morelos, Mexico - Orbicella C C metagenome | ecosystem: Host-associated > Invertebrates > Cnidaria > Coral | place: Petempiche,Puerto...
AAATCGTTGGTATGACGACTTTATATACTTTATGAATGATTATTATGTTATGATGTAGTTAATTATTAGTTAGTAATTTATCAATTAAAAGCGGCCACGACACATGGCCAAATTATTATCCCACCAGGTTGCTGTCTTTATTTTAAGCGCTCTAGCAAACAGAGCTCGACTGTTGGCTTAAATCAGTCGTGTAGTCAATATGATTGAAAACCACTCGATGGAAGGGGGCATAAAGTGAATTAGCAGATCATTTCTAAGCAAATGCAAAGCTGTATGTTCTGTATTCTTTAATTAGTTAGTTCTAGGGCTGGAATTCTCAAGTAACGGTTCCAGAGGAAAATGGGCTATCAGTGACAACTTTCCTCATTCTCCTCCCCTAGCGGAGGTTTGGAAGAAATGATCATCGATCGCTGTCTCTCCCAGTTTATGACGAGATTCATGAGACTTCAAAATACCCAGCAGGACATGGGTTCTAATTTATAATAGTTTATATTTTTGATCTGTCTGATACAAACGGCGGGTTCGTGGATCCATCGTGCTCTTCATGGTTTCAATCTTCGAGAAAGAGAGACCCAGTTATTGTTGCCGCTCTGTCCGGAATAGTTTGAAGAGCGTTAAAAAAGAAAGATCCTGGATGCCGATAAAATTCAGCATTTCAAGGAATCGAAGCTCGAGATATTTTTCGGCAGAGACGAGCGAAAGCCGGATTTACGTCTGCGTTCGCAGGCTAAGGGATACGCGGTTTTCAGGGAGAAGCTCTTAAGCAAAACTGCCAAACAGAAAAATGGGCCACACTTGCAAAACTGAGTCATTCGGAAAAATAGGTCACACTTCGAAAAAAGGGTCACACTTGAAAAAATGGATCACACTCAGAAATGTGAGTCAAACTTGGAAAAATTGGTCACGCTTGGAAAAACGGGTCACACTTGGAAAAAGAGTCACACTTGGAAAAATGGTTCACACTTGATAAAAAGGGTTGCACTTAAAAAAGTGGGTCATACTTGGAAAAAGGTTGACACGCTTGGAACAATGGGTCACACTTCTAAAGATGGGCCAAACTTAGTAAAGTAGGTAACACTTGGAAAAAAAGGGGTTACACTTGCAAAGATGGGCCACAATTCGAAAAATGGGTCACATTTAGGAAAAAACAAAGGGTCACACTTGTAAAAATGGGTCACATTTGGAAGAATGGGTCACACTTACAAAAGTGGTTCACACTTAGAGAAACGGGTCACATCTGGGAAAACAGGGTTACACTTTGGAAAATGGGTCAAACTAAGAAAAATGGGTCATAATTTTAACAAAGGTTTACACTTGGAAAAATGGGTCGCACTTGGAAAAATGGGTCACACTTGGAAAAATGTGTGCAACTTGAAAAATGGGTGTTACTTGAAAAAATAGGCCGCATTTGGAAAAATCGGTCCCACCCAGAAAAGTGGGTCACACCTGGAAAATGGGTCTAACCTGGAGAAATGGGTCACACTTAAAAAAAGAGTTACACTTAGAAAAAAAGTCACACTTGGAACAATATGTCAAACTTGAAAAAATAGGTAACAAGTGGAAAAATGGGTCAATCTTAAAAAACTAGGTCACACTTGGGAAAAGGGTTACTTTTCGAAAAATGAGTCACACTTGAAAAACAGGTAGGGTCACACTTAAAAAAAAATCGGTCACACTTAGAAAAAAATGGGTCGCACTTGGAGAAAAGGGCCACACTTGTAAAAATGGGTCGATCTTGTAAAAATGGGACACATCTGGAAAAAAGGGTCACACTTCGTAGAACGGGTCACATATAGGCGACATTTGGAAAAATATGTCAAACTTAGAAAGGTGGGTGACACTTGCAAAAATGGGTCACACTTGGAAAAACAGGGTCACAGTTTGAAAAAAGAGTCACTCTTGGAAGGATGGGTCACAGTGGGAAAATGGGTAACACTTACAAAACATGGATCACACTTGAAAAAAATGGTCAAGGGTTAAACTTGAAAAACGGGTCAGACTTGGAAAAATGGGTTACACTTGGAAAAATGAATCACACTTGAAAGAGTGGGTCATACTTAGAAAAGTGGGTCACATTTGGAAAAAATGGGTCACACTTGGAGAAACGAGTCACACATAGAAAAAAAAAGAGTCACATTTGGAAACAAGTACACACTTGGAACATTGGGTCACTCTTAAAAAGATAGATAACACTTTAAAAAATGGGTCAAACTTAGAACAGTGGGTCATACCACTTGGAAAAAACGGTCACACTTAGCAAAGTGGTTCACACTTGGAAAAATGGGTCACAGTTGGAAAAATGGGTCACATTTAGAAAAATAGGTCACACTTAGAAAAAATAAGTAACACATGCGAAAATTGGTCACACTTAGAAAAATGGGTCACTCTTGAAAAAAGGGTCAGCCTTAGAAAAAGAAGGGTTAAACTTGGTAAGATGGGTCACTTTTGATAAAAAAGGTCACACTTGGAAAAATGGATCACACCTGGAAAATTAAGTCATATTTGATAAAAAAGGGTCACACTTGTAAAAATGGGTCACACTTGAAAAAATGGGTCACACCTTGAAAATTGGGTCACATCTGATAAAAAGGGTCATACTTGTTAAAATGGGTCAGACTTGGAAAAAGGGATGACAATTGGAAAAACGGGCACACGCTTGGAAAAATGGGTCACACTTGAAAAAAATAGGTCATATTTGGTAAAATGTGTTAAACTTAGAAAAGTGGGTGACACTTTGAAAAATGGATGACAGTTGCAAAAATGGGTCACACTTGGAAAATGGGTCACACTTAACAAAAAAAATGGGTCGCATTAGGGAAAATGGGTCACACTTAAAAAAAAAAGACTGGGTCGCATTAGGTAAAAGGGGTCGCATTTGAAAAAAAGTTGGTCACATTCAGAAAAGTGGGTCACACTTACAAAAATGGGTCGCATCAGGAAAAATGGGTCGCATTTGAAACAATTGGTCACAATTAGAAAAGTGGGTAACACCTGGTAAAATGGATCACACTTACTGAAACGGTTCACACAAAGAGGGATTAACATTTCCAGAAACGGGTTAAATTAGAAAAATGGGTCAAACTTGTAAAAATGGGACACACTCAGAAAAATGGGTCACACGGTAAAATGGGTCACACTTGGAACAATGAGTCGCATTTGGAAAAAGAGTCACACTTGTAAAAATGGGCACATTTGGAAAAACTAGTAAGAAAAATGAGTCACGGCTGGTAACATGCGTCACACTTCGAAAAAAAAAAGGAATCTTACTTGAAAAAATTGGTCACAATATAAAAATGCCTCACACCTTGAAAAATGGGTCACCTTTAAAAAAGTGGATGACACTTTAAAAAATGGGTCACACTTGGAAATATGGGTCACACTTGAAAAAATGGTAACAATTGGATAAATGGGTCACACTTAAAAAAAGGGTAACACCAGGAAAAAAAGGTGACACTTAAAATAGGTCACACTTGAAAAAAGAGTCAAACTTGGAAAAAAGGTCACGTATGGAAAAATGAGTCACACTTGAAAAAATGGGTCGCATTTGAAAAAATAGGTCACACTTGGAAAATAGGTAACACATGGAAAAATTGGTCACACTTAGAAAGGTGGGTCACACATGAAAAAGTGGGTCACCCTTGGAATAAAGGGTTTCGCACTAGCAAAAATAGGTCACACTTGTAAAAAAGGGTCACTCTTAGGACAAAGGGTTAAACATAAAAAGAGTGGGTCACACTTACACTAGAAAAAATGGTTCACACTTGTTAAAAAGGGTCAAACTTAGAAAAATGGGCCACACTTGGGAAAAGGGGGACACGCTTGAAAACATGGGTCTTGCTTGAAAAAAATTCTCACATTTGGAAAAATGTGTCAAACTTAGAAGAGTGGGTGACACTTGCAAAATGGGTCACACTTGGAAAAACAAGGTTGCTCTTTGAAAAAAGAGTCGCACTTGGAAAAATGGGTTACACTTGCAAAAATGGATCACATTACGATGGGTCACGCTTAGAAAAATGGGTCACACCTAGATAGATTTTAAGTAAGATTAGACTTCTAAAAATGGGACACATTTGGAAAAAAAGTTTCACACTTACAAAAATGAGTTTCACTTGGTAAAATTGATCACACTTAGAGTTATTAAAGGTCAAATGATGTAGAAAATAACCGGGAGGGAGAAATGGAAATTAACTCGAGTTAGCAGGAGGTTCCAGTTACATATTCAGTTATCGCGGGAGTAAAATTGCAGTAAATGTATGACGAAAATTCAGGGGAAATCAAATCAAATTTGGATCGAGTTAGAGCGACGTTCGAATTAATGAGGGTTCGACTTATCAAAGTTACCAGGAGTCGACTGTAGCCTGTTTCTTTTGACACTAAACGGGAAATACATAAAGATTTGTTAGCTGTAGCGAAGTTTACAACGAGCAAGCAGCCGTTGAATACAGAGAGAGAGTTAGATCCGTCACGGTTTGTTAGATACCAGAGGTATTTCCAAAGATGCCACGCATAGTTTTGAAAGAAAAGTTCGATTTTCGGTTTCAACTGATCTCAAGTCGGACTGAACCGTAGCAGTGTTTTCCCCGCTTTGCTAGGCGTTGATTTATAAACGGAAACGTTTCCGTGTGAACATTTTTACGGTTAAAAAAAAAAACAACAACAACAACACGGCTCAGTTGAAAGCAAAAAGCCCGACTATTTTCCCGTTTTGACAGGGAAAAGGCTATCGGGAGTACCAGTGTTTTATATACATACAGTGAATTAGCGCTATAAATGTTCCCAGAAAACTGAGAGGTTTTTTATTACCTTGATTTTCTTTCCGAAATGATTCCGTTGCCAGGTAGATGCCTTCTTTAACACGTTTCTTGTCAAGAAGCATCAAATTATTTTTACCGGGCGGTTAAGTTGGCTTGGATTAAATTAGACCCCTCCTGACTTTACTAGCCCAAGGTCTGTAGGGGCAGCTATTTCAGAACCTCACGAATCTCGTCGTGACAAAATCAAATTTTGTTTAGCGGTGCTTTCTCCATTCTCCTTTAAATGAAGGTTATGACTCAAGTTAAAATAAAAAGCAGTTAACAGGAAAAAAAAAATCACATCAATTTAAATCTATCCGCGTAAGAGTAGTGTGATTGAAGCCCCGTTAATTGAACGCTACTGCAAGAAAGCCAACAAATTAAAATCACCTTTCGTCCGTCAATCCTCATGACCAAAGACCATCCTCCTCCACTGGTCCTGAAATTTTAATTGTTTAGTATATTCGAATATGGCTCATTGATTGCATTCCTACAGCTAGTGCAAGTAAGCCGGTTCATTCCTTGTCCACCATTTATTCCGATTACAGTTATTTTTTTTTTTCCACCTCAGTTTCGAAGGCTGTCTCGGGGAAACTCCGGTGCAAAGAGATTTTACTATGTTATATCGAGAATTTAATGAAGTAAAAGCTGGAAAAAAAGGACATTTCACTTACACATTTCTGTTGTATAGCTCCTCGCAGGACAAAGCTGCGTAAAAAGTAATAGTTGAATTAGGTCAGAGCTGAATACTTCGTTTCGAACTCCAAGAGTCTAAGAGAGTTAGACATAACGGTGGTTGATAAATAGCGACAACGACTATGGGACGGATATGTTGATGCGAGCCAGCATTCCCCAGCTACTAAAAGCATTTTCTGTTGCCTTCCTTCCTGTCATGTGACTTCCCAAATCCTGTAGGAGCTTACCAAGCTGATGTTTGGTTCATTTGCAAAAAAAAAAAACAACAACAACAGCAACAAACGGAGTTTAATATATTACATAACAACAAAACCAAAAATGAATTAGATCAAGCCTAAACCGACCTGGCCCCGTTAGTACGCTACGTTGGAACCTCGTTCGACCCATCAACTATAAGCCCATTTCCCCATTTAAACATTTTTACTCACTGATGCAATCAAATGATCCCTTAGTATTGTTACACAAATCATCAGCAATGCAGTTGTGTGTTCCTGTAATACATTCGTCCACATCTGAAAATGAATTCAATAATGATTAGGCTCCTTTAAAATTTCGTTAGAAATATTCCTGTAATTAAATTAAATCCGCTGAAAGCCGTCAAGGCTAAACTGAGCGTGAAGAAAAAAGTCAACTGACTTTTATACCTCATAACGTTAAAGCTATTTTTTCCCCTCTATTCCTAAAGTGTCCCAAACAGTTCACTGTGGCCGCAGTTTTAACTTATTTCTCTCCTTATGGTACCCAAAATGCCTTCAAGTTGACAAGATAAATCATGAAACTTATACATGTATTTAAAAAAATGACAAGTCTAAGGCTAACTTGACGAGCACTGATCACTTCTTGAAAAAATGAAATTTCAGAATATGCTATTGTCTCAAACATTTGTTTCCATCGCGAAAAAAGGGGAAAAGTTTCTTGACATACAAGCATTAATTTTATATTCGTTATGTACGATGTCAAAATTGCAAGAAATGGTTTAAATCGTTATTATCAAACAAGTACGACTAAAATGTAACTTATGCGCAAATATCTAACTTCAGGCAACCTTAAAACAACTAAAAATTCCACCTTCACAATCCTCTCCGTCTCCATGATAACCGGCTTTACAAGAGCAACCGCGCGATCCTTCGGTGTTAATACACTCAGCATTAACATCACAACTGAATGTTCCTGCATTACATTCGTCAATATCTGAAAGAAATATATTACATTCGGATACCTGTATTAAATTTGCTTGGATTACTGTACGACCTGTGCGGAACACGGATTCGCTAGTTTTACATCTTCAGAATGTACCCTTCAAGGTGACTAAACGTTTTCGTCACAGAAGTTTTTTTTTTTTTTTTAAGTCTGTGCACATTTGTATGCCGTGGTGTTTGTTTTCTTCTCGTTTGTTTGGCAATGTCATGGAACACTTTTTCTATTTTTTTTTTTTCTTAATCTTTTAAATAAGTAGTAGATTGTACGAAAAGTAGATAAAGTGCATTGGGTTATGGATCTCAGCACTCAGCGCGACATTAGCGTTCCCGGCCAGCTTATCCCAAAATTATTAGACGTCAAAACAGGGCAATCAAAAATTATAACGACTACAATTAAATGTGTTTGATCAGAATAAAGTCCCAATATTTTAATGGTTTTTCGTGACGTTTGATACTTTGATATATTTTTTACAACTTAGTAAGTTGCAGCTACATGTTCCTTACCTTTTTCGCAATGCTGACCCGTATATCCTGCAGGACACAGACAACGATATCCCTTGCGTGTAAAACCGGTTTGGCACGTCGCTTCGTTATAGCAGGGATCATTTGCGCAAGCATTCTAAGAACCAAAAAGGAAACTCAGAGCACATAAAATAATGACATTCCTCTGACTGTAATGATTTCAATAGTAAACTTTCTTTAATGTCGCCGCTGAACCCACGTAATGCCTCATAGGTAACAAGTAAGGCCAAAATGGATTTATGAAGAAATTAAAGCATCAAACTGGCACTTAAGGTACACATGTAACAAGAAATCAAAAGCAAGAAACACCTTAAGCATTGTTAATTTTATTTTCTGAAATGCTTTTACCTTTGCTCCACGGTATACGTAATTTGGATTTTCCTCCACGTCTCTTTTGTTCTCTTCATAGGTAGCATTATTCAATTCGCAGTTGTGTTTTCCATTTTCATTTTTCGTCATAAGATTATAACTGACACATTTCGGTTCCATGAAGCATAGTACACCACAGAATTCCTTGTTCGTGACGTCAGTCCTGCTAATCACGTGGTTCATCAGACGGTGGCCGTGAAACACTTGGGCGGCTCTAAACTCCAAATGACGACATTCATCTAAACATTTTACATTTGACAAAGACATAGCCATTATTTAATTTTGTCGATCACAAATCTTGCAAGGTTGCCACGAGAGAGTATCAGTGGGTGCTTTCCATTTAACCGAAATTACGAAATTTTCCAAAGGAGGACAAATAGCGAGGAAATTTCCTTGTAAAGGTTCCAGAAAGTCCAGAAATTGTTGAATTTCCGAAAAGCGAACCAATCTACCGAAAATTCCGGAAATTCCCGGATGAAAATCAAATGGAACGGAAAAAAAATTTCTAGGAAAAAACGTTTCCGAAAATTTTACGTACCTCAAGAGGTTGCCCTCTTTCTCGGAACTTTTGGGAATTCGCAATTTTCTATTCAGCGCTAATTCTTTTAACCGCCATCACAGCGAGTTGGGTATCCCTTGGTGATGACGGCGACGCGTATTAGAAAATGAATTAATATTTTACTTCAAAATCTTGCCACCTCAGTTTGTCGATAAATACTAGCTTCGTCACGAAAGCGTCTCATTCCAATAAAAAAATATGTCTCGGTGATGTACGTGGTTTTGCATAGATTGGCTATAAAATGTACGAAGATTTATAACGAGTGCACAGCCATTGTACCACTCTTTAAACCCTTTGTTTTGCGACGTTTTCGCTGCCGTTACGGTTTGTATAAGGTCCCTGCTGTTGTGGTTTATAAGAAGGGACGATTTCGACTTATCGGTGTTCTGCTTGCTTCTATATTTGCGATTCAAATCACGAAGTCATTGAAAAATACCAAGCGAACGGAAAAGCGGCTTTTCGTTTTCCACTCTGGTTCATTCAACCGGAAAATTCTGTTCTAAAGGCCCCAGGAAATTTTCGGAAATTCTCACCGGAATGTTTTTGAATGGAAAGAGACCAGTCGTAACTGGCAATATTCCGTACGATTTTTTACCAATTAATAACTAACAATTAGAATATAAGCTCTAGATTTCTTTGAGGTCTGATAGTTTACGAGACCGAAGTCCAAATCAAGTATCGCCTCATAGAAGAATTTTAACTAAATGATTTCCAAATTTTCCCTGAATAATATAACACTTAGTGCGTTACCATTGAACAGAAATGTCAAACGTACCAACCTGGTGGTTTGTTATTAGCGAAGCCGTCTCAAGGATTTAACTTAGCCTTAAAGTTATAACATTCTGAATTAAAAAGAAAACTTACCCTCAGAACTCATTGCCTCGGTAATCGCATAGGACGAGAGAATTAAGATACAAGTAGAGCAGTTGTAAATAAAAGACATCGTCTATATATTAGATTGAAAGTTTCATTTCTAATCTGAATGAAAACCTCTTTCGTGCATTTGAAGTTCTGAAAATATTGGAATTTTTGTTTGTTTTAGCTATACAAGGGTTGAGCTCTTAATTAATCACTGTTAATTTGTGTGTCCAAACATCTCCTATGCTTTAGATGTGTTGCTAAAACAAAGAATTCTCGATAACACCGCTCGATATTTTTGGCATTTTGTGTCTGGCTGTCTCAAAATATCGGCTGGAGGCTTGCAAAGGGGAAAATAATATTTACAAACCCTCTACTTGGCCAGAATGCAGATGTAGCGTAATTATTGAAAACAAATTATCTGAGTTCGATCGGATATTTCTTTTTAAGCGAACGGTGACGATGAAGAATCGACAGCACCTGCATCAGTTTTCAAGAGTTGTTTACACCTCATGATGCCAAAATTACCCACAAGTGTGAATGAAAAAAAAAAAAAAAAAAAAAAAAAAAAAAATAAAAAAAAAAAAAAAAAAAAAAAAAAAAAAAAAAAGTTCAAAGAGCTAATGTATTATCAAAAACAAGACAGAATGTTGACTCATGGCGTGGTATTATTGAAATATAAACCCAGCGACGGTTCTTAAACTCTAGCGGTCTCTCGTCGTTTCTAGAAATCTTTCAGTTAAACCAGTGTTGATAATAAACGAAAGCAGTGCTATGAAAAAATAATAGGGTTTTCGGAAGCAGCATATAAGGATTGAAGACAAAAGCGGCAAAAATACGTAATATACTCTGTTGAACAAACATGTATTCTATTAATGAACCATTTAAAGCGAAAATTTGTATAGGTAATCATACGGTTTCGAGTTCAATTTGGAATTGATTTGCTCGAATGAGGTTTTCAAAAAGCTGAAAATACACACGCCGCTTCGGCGAGTGCAAGTTCAGCTTTTTGAAACCCTCACAAGTCACAAAACTCACAAAACTTTTTCCAAAGTTTCCGCACAAAATTTTCTTCATCATTTTACTTGATTAGGAAATTTGGCTTAGAAAATTTCAGCCAATTATAATCCAGAATAACGATGTCTAATTTGCATTGGTGTGACACTTCTTGCACTGGAGTTACACTTGAACTGCACTGCTCTAAGCCAATCAGAATCGAGTGATTTTTTTCATGTATATTATTAAGTAAGTAATTTATATATAACTACCCGTTCAATCGACTTGCATTCCATACTTAACCTTTGCAAATCGAGAGGGTGAAAGGCTGGAATTTTTTAAATATATAAGAAATAAATTTGAGAAAAATAAATTAATTTGGGGCAAGAAGTACAGGATTACAAAGATGGAAGGTAACTGCAATTCATTAATTTTGATTTTGAGACGGCATGTTAAGATAGTGCGAAACAGCAAAATAAATGTAAATCTTTAAAAATCCAAGATTACTTTTTTTTTTTTAATTCTACTATAGCTGCAACAATCTTTAACTTACTGCGTACAGTTGTTAATGATATTAACTAGTTAAGTGCAATAGAGAGCGAAAAGTAATTACAGTGGAAGCTCTCTCAACGGACACTCTCGTATGCGAACAGCTCTTCTTACGATCACCTTCACAAAACCACGTTTGAACTCCCATATAAAGTAGCGGACATTTCTGTAAGCGACCGCGGACACTTTGAGGGCTTACGACATAGACTTTTCCTTTGTTTTTAAACTCCTGTATACGGACACCCGAAAGGAATTGGGCCAACTTTGAAATATACCCGTAAACATTTGTAAACTGTATCACTGCTTTTTGTTGCAATGGGAGAGTTAATTTTAATGTTTCATGCTGGCTGTAACTGTGATTTGTATACAGCACTGTGTACACGCAGCTACCGCCATTATCGCGGCATTGCACAAGGCAATAAAACATGAAATAATAATAATAACAATAATTACATTTTGGTGGTATTTTTGAATCCCCAGTGTTTATTGTAAGCTCCGCGAGCTCCCGTAGGTGGCCATTTTCCCCTTACAGCTCTAGTGGCCGCTTACGAGAACTATTATTATAACATGCCAGCTACAGTTCCGGACAACTTTTCCGTGTCCCATCCACTGTACTGTATTATTCATCTCTTTTTCAGGTTAGAAACCAATCTTTAGCGATTTTTTTTTCCCCAAGAAGTAGTATGAAGAATTGGGAACAATCGAAAATCAGAACTGAAATTAAAATAGACTGAAAAATTCTCTATTTTCATGATCAATTTACAACGCAAAAATACGAGTAAAACTGACAAGTGAACACTTCCTTGTGTAACAAATGATAACCGGCCAAAAGTACGAATATAACAAATCTAATGGTTTAACAGTTATATTGAATTGCACATACTACAGCATAAGGTGACAACCTAGCTAAGCTGGAAGCTTATTAAGAAACGTTCCAGTTATAAAATTTGTATTTGTAAAGATAAACACAATCCATCATTTGCTCTCCAATGATTCATCCATTTACCAATTTTATAAAAGGTAGTAATTTTAGATTAGTGCATGATGTTTCCTACACGGTTGGTGTTAGATCTTTGAAATTTCTATTTTTGTCATGTATAGGGAAACAGTTCATTAATGGCATTTATTTTTGGCTGTGCAATTTTCGGTTAATGACAATAGTAATGATCATGGAAACAAACAAACCAGCAACAGGAAAAATAACTTGTATGCGATCTCGGGTGCAGAGACAGCTTCATTTCCACAAGTGTTAGTGTCGTCAGGGTACCCTGCTGTACCAAACCCGATTCTGGAGTCACAGGTCAAACAATCATTTTCGTTGTTACCAAGGATCCCGATCCTCGCTCTGGTATTCCGCAGGCCACATACTGTGTTGAACAGAAGCCTTCCCTATTGCAGTTGAGCTGCAAGGAGCCCTGGGAACCAAGGAGCGTTTTCCACGTGTGACGGCCCACTGAGGTGGCACGAAATTGCCCGTCAGCGAAAAGCGAGTACAGCGACTCTGCGTTCCTGTCAAGGGTTATAAAATTCGTGGTTTCCTCGCCAGGGATCTTCATGCCAAGGCAGATCTTGGAGAAAGGTGTGTTCCAGTAAGTTGGTAGCTTGGTCTCTTGTGTGTCAAATCCAGTCTACCTCCTGCAAGGTTGAATGTGTCGTTGTTGCTCCAAAGATTGGAATTATAGTGGAAGGTTTGCTGAAAGAAATAAAATAGTTAGCTTTATTCAACTATATTTACTTCTGCGTGTCTGAAAGAAAATTTGCAAATCATGCAATTTGTTAGGGATGGTTCAGTGGATGAGATAACTAATTAACAGCTTAAAGGTGGACTGCAACTGAGCGGATTCACAAATTTAACGAAGTGTCATGGCTCCTTTTGGTGCAAAATTGGCTTCAACTAAATTAATAAAAAGGGCAATCGAATCCCTTTAATAGGGACGTGTCCTAAAGTTGTCCGTGATACAAAGGTAAACATTTTGTCAATTCTGCAATCTTTAGTGCCAAATGAGCTGTCTATGTTATAGAGGTCTCCGTAAAGACTTTGTGCAGGGTCAGCGAAATAATTGCAATAATTTTATATTTAAGAAAGAGAAAACGTGTACCGGGTTTCTATCGAGTTTTACTTTATATCTACTAGCGTTCTATCACGAATGCTGTTCTCTGATTGGCTAAGCTACTCACTATCTATTCTGTTGTAGATAGTGAATAACGTAGAAGTGTGCCTTTGTTAACAAACTAGAGGTCGCGTCTTTGCAATGCAATATCAATAATGGAATATCGATAATTTCGACGGTATCGCAAATGGCGGAGGCTGACTAGGGTCCTTTATATTACTTGTCACACGATAGAAATCTCGAGCTCATAATCTAATTGTTTATTAGAATAAATCTACCAGCGTTCTATCACGAATAGCGTTCTCTGATTGGCTACGCTACTCACTATCTATTCTGTGATAGATAGTGAGTAACGTGGCAGTGTGCGCTTGTTAACGAAATGACGTCCGCTTCTTGGCGTCTTCGAAGTGTCTGTCAAGAGGAGTTAAATAAAGATCTGAACGACTAGTAGATTTAAGCTAAAAAAAATTAGATTATTCGCTCTAGATTTCTATGTGTGATAGTTGACTCGGGCTGCACCCTCGCCAACTATCACGCGATAGAAATCTTGAGCTCGTAATCTAACTGTTTAATAGAAACACGATTTTAAACCAATTATCATCACCAGGCTAAAATGGAAGGTACTGCAGATATTTTGACAAAACTAGTAGTAACAATCTTTTATTAGGAAGCTCCATCACTAAAAGTGGTTTACACAGAGGTCCTAATACTAGATATATACTATATAATGATACAATTAAAATCTATAAATTAGAGCTAAAACCGAAATAAATAAATAT
>Ga0126338_10002125_pt1 | contig 13431 bp, 14 predicted proteins | sample OrbCmetagenome_2_FD_92529 | JGI IMG/M metagenome (GOLD analysis project Ga0126338, IMG submission 92529) | Coral microbial communities from Petempiche,Puerto Morelos, Mexico - Orbicella C C metagenome | ecosystem: Host-associated > Invertebrates > Cnidaria > Coral | place: Petempiche,Puerto...
GCAGGCAAGCAGGCAGGCAAGCAGGCAGGCAAGCAGGCAGGCAAGCAGGCAGGCAAGCAGGCAGGCAAGCAGGCAGGCAAGCAGGCAGGCAAGCAGGCAGGCAAGCAGGCAAGCAGGCAAGCAGGCAAGCAAGCAAGCAAGCAAGCAAGCAAGCAAGCAAGTAAGTTAGTTAGTTAGTTAGTTAGTTAGTAACTTTATTTAACCAGAGTAGCCCATTCAGCAACGAGACTGGTATCCTTAGGGGCCCTGGGGTATAAAGATATGTACAATTTATAAAATCTAAAAAATTAAGTACAATTTAGAAATTTAAAATTAGAGTAAAAAATAATAATAAAAACTTTAAAAAACATTTAAAAGGCTAAAATGTACAAATATGATAAAATGTTTATAGATATCCAAAGGATAAAAATTACAAATAAAAATGCTTAATCATCGATCTTTTAAAATTACGCAAGAAGGGGGCACTCTCAATACAAGCGGTTAATGCGTTAAAACAGATAGTTCCTGGATACTTAAAGGTTCTCTTTCCCATATTGTGTTTTGGCTTTGGTGAGTGCAGGTCGTTATTTCTTCGAGTTGCATGATCATGAAAAGCCCTATTCCTTGTAAAAAACTGATTAAGATATTTTGGAACCAAATTATTTAAGCACTAAAAAACTAAAATACATTTATGCAGTTTCCTTCTACAGGCTAAACTTAACCAGTTAAGAACGCGGAGAGTGTCTTTTGAAGTTTTCCTTCGGAGAATGATTCGAGCCGCACGGTTTTGTAAGCGCTGAAGCTCTTTACAGTATCCTTCTGAGATTTCTTCCCAGACCACATCAGCGTAATCAACTAACGGCTGCATGAGTGCAGTATAAACCTTTTTAGAGGCTTCCAGGGTGAAATATGATCGTATACTCACATACTCCACGTGATCTTTCCAAGAAAGTGTTTCATCCAATATAACACCCAAATAGCTAAATTTGGCTACTCTTTCTAAGACTTTCTGTGTGGCTGAATACAAAAATTCGGCTATTTGGCAAGATTCTGCCGACCTCCAAAGAGCCTTGATTTTGTTTTACTCTGATTTAAGATAAGCTTGTTATTTTTCATCCATTGTGCCACTCGATTTAAATCATCCCGCACTACCTTATTTATCCCAAAGTATAAGGACTCGTAAAGTATAATACAGTGTCATCTGCATACATATTGATAAAACAGTTTCCCAAGCACTGGGGCAGGTCATCTATGTATAAAAGAAAAAGAAGAGGCCCTAGAATTGCGAAGCATGAAATTGGATAGCTTGGCTAGTGGAGAAGTGCTTTCCAAAGATAGTTCCGGAACCAATCCAGACTGCTCCCTCTCACTCCGTAATGTTCTAACTTGTAGAGTAAACATTCATGGTCGACTAAGTCAAAAGCTTTTTTCAAGTCATTAAATATAGCGCCAGTAGTCATTTGACTATCCATGTGATCCGAAATACGATCGGTGCGATAAACCACCGCAGTTTCCGTGGAGTGTTTCTTACGGAAACCTGATTGGTGGATTGACAGTAAATCATGTACAGTTAAAAAAAAGCCAAGAATTTAACCTGAATGGCATGCTCCATGACCTTTGATACTAAGGGAAGGACTGAGATCAGCCGATAATTATTCTCATTGTTCCTTGCTCCTGATTTAAAAGAAGGTGTCACTCTCGTATCCTTCCACTCGGATGGAATCACTCCGGTTGAAATAGTCACGTTGACCATATACGTGACCAATTTAGCTATAACTGGCGCTGCATCCCTCAGAAGTTTCGCTGTGAGGTCATCACGCCCTGTTGCTTTAGTCAGCGTGAGTTTTGTTAGCTCTTTTCACACAAAATTAGTTGAGACCTTTTGGAGTAAAAAGTTTTCAGTAGCCCTAGGGGTCCAGAGTTTGGGCATCGGCTTACTCTAGAAATGGCCTCATCGTTTCTCAGCGACAGAAGTGAAAAACTCATTGAAGCTAGTAGTCGTTAGATTTTCAACGGCTGGGGCATTTGCAGCTGCGTGTTGTTTCTTTTTTGGTAAAAGTTTATTTAAAGTTTTCGAGAATTCCCGGGAGGCCTGTTTTTCACTTAACTGCTTTGAATAATAGTTGGCTTTTTCCTTACGAAGTGTAATCGACGCAGCATTTCGCAGCCTTTGTAACTGCTCCATGGAAGCTCACTGTTAGTATGAATAGCTTTCTTGTGATGATAATCGCGCCTTTTCATCAAATCTTTTGTAGTGGGTGTGATCCATGGTAAAGATCTCCCGCGCTCACGATGAGTGACAACTGGCACGTTACTATCAGCTTCTGACATAAACAAATCCTTAAAAAAAAATTCCACGCATCGTCTGAATTTGACTCCAATTCAAATGGATGCATCTACATCTACTTGTGAAAACACATTATATTTACAGTGCGTACCAAGGTTATGATTTTCTCTTCGTGAGTTGTTGGTAATTTACTAACTACATTTCCACTTTCTCTTACTTCTCAATAAATTATCAATCAATCAGTAACAGTCAGTCACTCACTCTGCCAGTAATTCTATCAATCAATTCAGAGTTTTATCCATTGACAAGACATGAAAACAGAAACTGAATGATATAATAGAGGTTCTTATACTGTGTGAAACAATTGAAGGGGTAATAAAATTATTGAGGTGTCTATCTTTAAACATTTGTTTAATCATTTTAGCAGTAACAGAGTTGACGTGAAAATTACACATGCCGAGTACATGTAGTTAATAATAAACAGAACCTTAATTAAACCAGCATTTTGCGTAATACAGATTTCATAAAACACTTTAGATACAATGATTATCATTTAAGAATCTGAAGTAATATCAACATGAAAGGAAGAGCAAAATAATCATAAAACAAGCAGTAGCAAGGTATATTACAAACGCAATGCGTAATTATATATATTCATTATGGAAAAACACAGTTAATGTATTTTGTGATTAAAACTTGGCCTGGTCAAGGATCCTCTGCTTATTTTACTCAAGCAGTTTTTTGAGCCCTGTTTTTTTTTTTTTTTTCTATTTTTGAGAGTCGTATATCTTACCATTACACCTTTACATTTATTATACACATATACCTGGTACAAAATAATGTATGAGAGGTTATTTACAACTCTACCTTGCCCAGAGACCCATGCATTTCATTGAAAAAATATGGTACTTCAATGTCATTAAACGTATTGTGTAAGATCGTAACGCCTTGAAATGGTGCTATTTATGCGCCCGGTTACTGAGCACGTACATTTTTTATTGTATTGTATAACGTGTTGGAATGTGGTGTTTGTGTCGTTGTGTAATTTATTCAATTAGCTTTGGGCAGTGCATTTCTAAGTTTTCGTAGTGCGGATCAGAACCTAGGATCGAAAATCAAAGCGTCTGGTGCAGTTTGCTGCCGCATCTCAGCCGTTTGTAAGCAGTCCCAGCATCGTGTTACAAATGTAAGTCTGTAATGATTACAGGGTTTAGTTTGCGCCGGTTTTGCTTTAAGTTGCTTTGTTCGTGTTTTGTTTCAGTTTAAACCATATTGAATCACAAGTGGTTGTGCGTTTAAATTGTAATTGCTCGCTGGAGATGGTTTCATGTCTTGTTGGTAGCTTTATCGTTAAAACATTTTATTGACTCTAAAGAAGTTGGACAGCGTATATTCTCACGTTCGCAGTTTAAATAACACTCGAAGAGGAAATCTCGTGAACATAACGGCGAACATAACCGCGAACATTAACGGAGTACACGAATTGCTTTTAGATGACGGGAACCTACAAGAAGTTAAAGAGAAATTGACAGCTGCTGAAGAAGCTTTCCTGAAATTTAAAGATGCTCACCCCAATTACGCGGCCGAAATACGGAAGTGAGAAGAATGAAATTGAATGTGAAGAGTACTTCACCCATGAAGTGGGAAAGTTAAAAAGATTTATATTGGACGATAAGTGAATTGATTACATGAGTAGAAGCTAACCTTGTAGCTCAGTCTCTTCAGGTCGATTCCGAAGTAAAGCCGGAGGATTCTGTAAGTTGTGCTGGTTTGGGGTCGCCGTCTAGAGCTATGAGAATCTCGAGATGCTCAAGTCAAGCTGCCTGGCGCGCAAGTTGCACTTCTTCTCTCTGTGTCAGAGCCAAGGAAGCAGCACGTGTTGCAGAACTAAAAGCTAGAAGAACCATGTTAGAAAAAAAAACGCCAAGCTTTGGAAGAGCAGAAATTCCCATTAAAGCAAGAAGAAATTCGTTTGAATTTGGAAGCTGAAATCGCAAAAACAGTGGCGAAGAAACAAGCACTAGCGGCAACAACGGGTCAGCCATCGCCTTCTGTAAGTGTGAAGCCCGTTAAACTAGAGAAAGTGTTTCATGCAGAAGAAGAAGTTAAGTCTACACCTATCGTGAATCGCGCAGTATAACATCCCGAAGCAACCGAATGGACGTAACCTCAAGCTGCAATCCCTATTTGCAACATTCCTCTGATTTATTCCAAAGTTCCTGTCAAAAGTGACAGTGCCTTTCACAGCAGCACAAAATTGCAGCAACAGCATTACAACTGTAGCAAACTAGGATCATTGAAATGCTAGCAATTAACCAGAACAAGAGCAAACTTCCGCAGCCTTGTGTACCAACGTTCGATGGGAATCCAGTGGAATACTGCACCTTTACCCGAGCTTTTGAGAGTTTGATTGAATCCGGGACATCGAGCAGTACGGAGAGGCTTTACTATCTAGAACAGTATCAAGTGCTCAAGTGAATGGTAATCATGGTCTTTGCACAGAAGTGGATAGCAGCATTAACATTGACACTTCTCAATATACGCCCTCTGTTGTGCCTATCAGCAGCTCCTGTGCCTTCTGCAACTTTAACCACGCCCTCGAGGATTATATATCGCTGAGAAGCCGCCGTTACCAGGAGCGTATTCAGTTTATAGCATCAAAAAGTCTTTGTTTTGGATGTTTGTCCAATAAGCACATTGCAAAGGACTGCCCTCAACGAAAATCGTGCAAGTTTACCAATTGTCCAAAGAAACATCCCACTGTGCTTCACATTCAGTACTGTGAAAGTTTGAATGGCAATAGCAGCACTGGAAGCATGACCAGTGTTAGCGGCAGTGCAACTCAAGTACACAATACATGGTCAGCACTGATGATACCTTATGTAGCGTTACTGGGGCCGGACGCGCGAGGACAGGCATGGCTATCATACCAGTAAAAGTTAAACGCAAAGGCAGTGACACCACAATTATTACATATGCCTTCTTGGACAGCAGCAGCAGTTTTACATTCTGCTCAGAATCACTGATGAAGCAACTTGGCATTGACCGTCTTAAGGCAAAGATTTCCTTGACGACACTAGAGAAGAAAGGCAGTCTTGTTGACAGTTTTCTTGATGGAGACCTGGTTATCTCCGATCTGGACGAAAACAACTTCATAGCGTTACCTGTCGCCTACACCAGAACCAAGATACCCGTCACAAAGGACGATATTCCAAACCAAGAAGATGTCGATCTGTAGCCCCACCTGGGCGGTGTTTACTTGCCTAACATCAATGCAGAGATCGGCCTGTTGATTGCAAGCAATGTCACAGAGGCCCTCGACCCACTCGAGGTCAAAGACGGTGAACGTGGAGGTCCATATGCCTCAATAGCCCGCATCGGCTGGGCAGTTAATGGCCCTCTGGGGCCCTGTCATGAGGGTTCACACGCAAAAAGCTTCTTTGGTAGGGCTGATACTGAGCTGCAGCAGTTGGTCGAAGGCTATTACAACCACGAACTGAACGAGTCGATTGCCGACAACAAGATTGAGCTATCCCAAGATGAGCGCCATTTTATGGCAAACGTGGAGGAGTCCACGCTGCTGAAGGATGGCCATTACGAGATCTCTTTACCATTCAAAGACCGTTGGTATCCAGTTTCAAACAATCATATCCAGCCGAACAGCGTGCATCCTAGTTAAAGAAAAGGCTGGAGAAGAATCCAAGGTTGCTTAAGATTACAAGGCTTTCATTGAAGATATTGTTGCAAAGGGATATACACGAAAAGTTCTCCTGCACCAGAGGGAATCAGGTTATCAAGGCAAGACATGGTTCCTACCACACCATGGATTTTATAATCCACACAAACCTGGAAAAATACGTCTAGTCTTCGATTGTTCTGCGAAGTACAAAAGAAAATGTTTTAATGATCTGCCGTTGAAAGGTCCTGATCTCACAAATTCTCTCCTGGGTGTCCCCACAAGATTTCATCAGGAAAGTGTGGTAGTAATGGCGGATATTGAGGTTAGAGTTCCGAGCCTTGACTGCTCTTTCCTTTGCTTTCTATGGTGGCCGAATGGGAAATTATCATGCGCAGTAGAAGAATACCAGATGACCGTCCACCTATTTGGCACTGTGTCCTCCCCAGCCTGTTCAAATTTTGCCGTCCGCAAAACAGCCGAGGATTTCTCTGCTGATGTCATAAATAGAGTTAAATGGAACTTTTGCGTGGATAAAAGTCTTTGCCTTCAGTTGGGGATGCCCTTTCTCGTGTCGGTGAGTTTCGCAGCCTATTTCAGTGAGGTTGTTTTTGATTAACAAAGTGGATCAGCAACAGCCGTGAAGTTTTAGAGAGTATTCCTGTGTCAGAGTGCTTGCAATAAATTAAGAAGCTAGACCTCCGGAGGGATGAATTGCCGAGCGAACAGGCACTTGGAGTTCAGTGGAGAATAGAGACCAACAAATTAGGTTTTAATATTAACGTCAAACTCAGACCACTTACCTGTAGGGGCATCTCGTCCGTTGTTGGGACAGTCTTCGACCTCTTTGGCTTTGTGGCACCCTTTGTTCTGACAGCCAAGAAGATTCTCCAGGACCTATGTCAAATAAATTTGAGTTGGGATGACGAAATACCTGCAGAGTACTGCGAGTGTTGGCAGAGATGGCTAAAGGACCTCCCCAAGTTGTCACAGTTTAAAATTGATCGCTGCCTTATAAACCAGCCAACTTTTGCAACGTCGTGTCCAATCAGCTGCATCTCTTTTCAGACGCATTTTAGATTGGTTTTGGATCGGTCTCGTATCTCTGCCTGTCTGATAGTAATGGAAAGTCACGTCTTGTGCCTCTCAAACAAGTTACAATCCCTCCTTTGGAGCTTTCAGCCGCAGTAGTGTCAGTGCAACTGGATAAAGTTCTAAAGAGAGAGCTTGACTTGCTACCAACAGAGAAATCTGTTTTCTGGATGGACAGCACATCAATGTTGCGCTATGTCAGGAATGAAACCAAGCGGTTCTACACATTCGTGGCTAATCATATCACAGTCATACGAGATGGTTCGGATCAAGATCAGTGGAGACATGTGGGTGGAGACCTGAATCCAAGTGATGACTTTCCAGGGGTTATCGGCAGAAGCTCTTCTTAGTTCTGATTCTGGATAAAGGGACCAACATTTCACTGGGAGCGAAAAGAGCAGTAGCCACAGGGTCCTTCGTCACTGGGCAGTATTCCAGATGCAGATCCTGTTTGCGTGATCTCAGTGCGTTTTTGTCCTCTAGTGGAATACTTTCGAAGAACGTCTTACTGGCATCACCTCAAGAAACCGATTCCTTGGTTCTTATGGTATCGAGAGAATTTGCGATTAGCTAGTAAACGCAAGAAGTTAGCAATATCCTCCTCAATCACTCCTCAGCGGTGCATCGATGTCAAAGTAATGAGGACAGTGGAATTAGAGATACTGAAGTGTGTCCAGTTGCGTTATTTTCCTGAAAAGTTCCACTCACTTATAAAGTCTGGAGTTGATGTGGCGCATGTCAAGGAAACCAGCGGTCTTCGGAGTCTTGGCCCAGTCCTCGCTGATGGTCTATTACGTCCACGCTAATAATTCAGCACCGTCACCTAGTATCCGGGCAGTCTGGAAGAGAGTGTGTGCTAAGTCTCTTGCACGAAAAATTTTGCATGGTTAAGGCAAGGTCTGCAGTTAGGAGAGTCCTATCAAAATTGTAAGTTGTTGGCGTCACCAACGTCCAGTTTGCGAGCAGAAGATGGCTGACCTTCCAGTGGATCGTCTTACCCCAGATCAGCCGCCCTTTACATCAGTCAGTGTTGACTACTTTGGTCCCTTTCAAATAAAGCGTGGACGAAGTCTTGAAAAGAGGTAGGGAGTTATTTTTATGTGTTTGGCCATTCGTGCGGTAAAAATTGAGGTCTCATACAGTTTGCACACCGATTCCTTTCTGTTGGCAGTTAGAAGGTTCATAGTGAGAGGAGGCCAAGTCAAAGAGATCCGTTCAGACAGTGGTACCACCTTCTCAAGCAGTGAGAAAGAGCTCGGTGAATCTATCAACACCTGGACCAAGAGAAAATCCACAAAAACCTGTTGCAAAGAAATGTCAAGTGGTCCTTCAACCCCCTTAAGCTTATGGCTTGCACTACGGAGGTGTTTGACGCGATGCATTCGTAGGACTTGAAAGATACTTCACGCCCTGCTCCAAGAACAGACTACCAATGATGAAGGCCTGGTTACTTTAAAATGCGAAATGAAGGGCATGATGAATGGCCGTCCAATCACAACAGTCCATAGCGACCCTCAAGATCAGGAGCCCTTGACGCCTAATCATTTGCTGCTTTAGCGCTCAGAGTCACCAATGCCACAAGGGCTGTTTGGAAGAGAGGATCAGCTGTCATGCCGCAGATGGAGGCAAGTGCAGTATTTGGCAGACATCTTCTGGAAAAGATGGTTAAAGGAGTACCTGCCGTTTCTTCAAGGCAGACAAAAATGGCTATGACCATGCAGAAATTTAGCCTTTGGAGAAGTCGTCCTAATTTCTGTTGAGAATTCTCCTTGTAATTACTTGCCCCTTGGAAGATTCGTCGAAGTCCTTCCCGATAGGACATGGTTTATTCGACACATAAAAGTAAATGTCAAGTCAACAGTTCTTGAGAGATCCATCAACAAGCTTTGTCTTCTTGTTGAAGGATATGAATCTCAACAAATGGAACATTAAGGATGGTCAATCAAGCTGCAATTTTGCCTTGTTGTGTTAATGGCCATCAAGTTTAAATGAACGATTTGCTTTAATTAATTAATGAGCAGTGCATTGTTTACGGCTTTGGTATAATTGACTATTACTATGTGTAGTAGTGTTACGTTTTCATTGCCAAGTTGGTGCACAAGCTTGTCAGGTTCTTGTTTCCCATCAAATCCTGTCTGTACAATTCTGTAGAGCCGTTTGATCTAGTATTGTATTTATAAGTGTCTCGCTCGTGGATTGACACTTAAGCGGCTGGTGTAAGATCGTAACCCTTGAAATGGTGTTATTTATGCGCCCGGTTACTTAGCAAGTACATTTCGTATTGTGTTGTATAATTTGTTGGAATGTGGCACTTGTATCGTCGTGTAATTTATACATAGAGTTTTTGGGTAGTGCATTTCTAAGTTTTCGCAGTGCAGATCGGAGCTTAGTATCAAAAATCAAAGCGTCTAGTGCAGTTTGATGCCACATCTCAGCCGTTTGTAAGCAGTCCCAGCATCGCATTACAAATGTAAGTCTGTGGTTATCACGGGTTTTAGTTTACACCAGTTTCGCATTGTTTACGTTTGCTTTGTTCATGTTTTGTTTCAGTTGTAACCACATTGAATCAGAAGTGGTTGATCGCTAGTTAAACAAAGTGTGCGTTTAAATTGTCATTGCTCACTGAAGAAGGTTTCACGTCTTGTTGGTAGTTCGTATTGCAACGGAGATCAAATACAGTATAACTAAAACTTCACGAAAAAATTCACAAGATTGGGCCCAATTATTATACTCTTGCTTGATAGACAACTGTTTGCATTGCTGAGTAGAACATACATATGAGTTCTTCACGATCACAGCCACTCAAGTCTAGATGTGATGCGCTGACTGACCAACTGATCCATTATATTACAAAGGGAAAATCATAGAGAACTTGAAGACTAAGGATGCATTTCTTTGGGTTGCGTTCCAAGATCACTCAGGTATGTGAACCTGCACGGGAAAAGAGGGATAAAGGTGATAGCATGCTCACAACACGCTTCCACTTGGAAATAAAAAAAAAATGATTTTAGCACTCTTAAAGCGTGTTCAGGAGCACACATCGGTAGTAAACTCTTTTGCTTGGTTGGACACGCTAAGAACAATAAAGCGTGCACACACTAACAATGCAATCAAACAAAGAAGCGTGTTAAACTTCGAAAACAAGAGATAGCGTGCCACAACACGCTTTAGTGTGCGAAATAGCACAACACGCTTAAAGCGTGCAATACTTTCAACTACTGTGCTGAAAGAGTTTTGGGCGAAGATAACATTGACGAACATTGCGGTTGCTCATTGGTCAACACAATTACTTACCATTTATTTTACTGAACTGACAATTGAAATGAAGTGTGTCGGTCAAGTGTGTAAAAAATAACTGTGATTTCCCGGATTTGATTGTAACTCGTCCTCGTATTTGTTGTTGCATTGCCGTTTCGACAGAAGGTGAGATTCAGCTGTAATGTTTATCTGTCTTGTGAAGAATCATTCTTCCCACTGCTTCAATTTAAACGAAAATTACAAACGTTGAGCAGTAAATCTGACCTTTCATGAGGAAAACCGTTCGCTTGCCGTTTATTTTCCATACAAGATGGGATGCCGTTCGAACGGTTGCTGTTATCTGCTGAGGACAAAAAAATCAACCGTTCAAACGACAAGGGGAATCCAATCAGATTCAGCCTTTCGTAAAGCTTTTAATTTGCATAAGGTTGAAAAAAAAAAACAACAACAACAACAATTTACATACGAAGGTCACAGTTTTGTCACAGAACCTTTCTTTGTTAACATTATTGTTTGGCAGATGTCAAGATCTTTATTGTCTCTTTCACATTTGCTACACAAAAATCGACGAACAAGACGCCAAAAGAAAACAACTCGCTTTTAGGCACTCTGGGACTCTTGGACGACAATGCACGCTGTTTTGCAGTCTGCTTCGTTTCCATCTAGCCGAAAAGATAAAATTGATCGCGAACCCAGTATCTAAGAATTCAGAACTAACCGTCTACGAAACGGATGAAAATAATTATAAACCAACAAAAAGCCAAAGGCATCCGTGTCTGTAAAGTTATTAATTTTTGATGACGAATGAAATTTGATACAATCCGAAGTCGTTGCCTAGCATGTGACCAAAATCTTCCCACTATCAGTGGTAAACTTGTTATTTGCGAATGAACCAAACTAAACTCTCTCCAAATATGACTACAACAGGGTTTATTTTTTTTATAGCTTACACTTTACATTGTAAAACTTAACTGCAGTCGCATCATTAAACTCCCCTACACTTGTTTTGTAACCAAAGTCGAATGCGTACAATAATGCCAGAATTTGTTGTTCTTTGGGGCCGGTGAGAATCAGAGACAGCATCTTCTTCTTTTGCTGTATTTGCCTCTCCAGGAAAGAAGATGATCAGCTTGTTTAAAAACGCTCTACTTGTGTTTGGTGTTATTCAGAATAATAGTATCTCTTGTCCGTTGTCCAACACTAATGCTAAGTCTTTCTCCCGTTCATTGTCGCTATTTACTAATTGTCGCTAATTTAGAAGCTTTTAGAGTGAAATAATAAATTCCAACTTTTTGGAGAGCGAGATCGCAAACTTTCTGTCATGTTCTAGCGTGTTCTAGCGTGATAACTGACACACTGAGCGTGTTACCGTGAGCACGCTAATCAAAACAGAAACTGGTTTAGCATGTTAACATCTTCGAAACAAATCGTTGTGTGTCCTTCATTGTGCAACGAATTAAATATGCACATAAAGCGTCTTAGGACACACCATGTGTGCTGTGTTAGCGTGTTGTGAGCGTTCTATCACCTTTATCCCTGTTTTCCTGTGGAGGGTCACGTATGGAGCATTAAAGGAACCCACTGAATCTTAGAATGTACACGTAATTCGGGGTGGATTCAGGAGTTCCTTTAATGCACCATCATTCAAGTGATCTTGGATCATTGATCCCAAAGGAACACACCCTAAGATCAAAATTTATGCTTTCTTACTGGGACAACTGTTTGTGTTGCATGACTGGGACTCGGAAAGCAATCCTTGGCAATCATGGCCACCCCATTGCGGAGGAGGATTGGTACATGACCGCTGTCGAGTTTGATTTCCACCACCACACGTCAGAGTACACCTGCTCCAGTCTCCCCAGGATGACCAACCACCATCAGCTAGAAAATTAATAATTCACAGAGATTAACAAAGACATGGGAAACAATTCTTTAGGAAGCTAGGTCTGTATTGAATGGAAGTTCACCAATTAAGTCGTTCAATAAGTACAATGTAACAAACAAAATTCCCTCAGAATGAAATATCTTTCACAAACTTAAAATAGAGAAACATCAAACAGCTGGTAGAATTTAAAAAAATGATTTAACCAAATGCTCCTTACAAGTTTAGAATGAGACAGACTATGAACAACAAAGTGAAAATTAATTAGATGGACCCAATGCATATGGAAGCTACAACATTGCAACTACAACAATAACACCAGACAAATTACATTTTAACATTACATAAAAGTAACTATGATTGGAACAACTTGTGTGTTTAATGTTTCTTGTTGAACAGGGGAATTGGTGGAAGCACATGTACACTGGGGCCCTGCTACACATGTGTACTTACCTGCTTAATAAGCACACTCCCTTAAAACAGACAGTTTTGTCTGTCCCTATGCTACTGTGAAGCTTGTAAATAGAAGGATTCAATAACAGTAATTTCTACACTGGAATTTACACGTGTATCGCAAGTCAGGATACACAGTATAAAATCTCCTTGAATGCACATATACTTTTGCAAATGCAAATTTAATATCTCTGCTGCCCTTTCAATGTTTATAAGTGACATACCACTTGTAGTTTGCGACTATAATTTCCAAGTTATGATAATACAAGTAGAACTCTTGTAAAAGTTTTATTAAATCTGATTCTTACTATCTTTTACACGTGTACCACTACACCTGTAATTAGAAGTCGGACACTTGTAACCTAGACTTGAAACAGTTTTTTTATTAAACTCGTTTTCGTTTGCGCTTGTAAATACAATGGTCTGACTTGTAGATTACAAGTGGAAAAGTTTTATTAAATTGACCCCTGGATTATATTCACTCAAATCCTTCATGTTTCCATCTAAGACTTGTCTAGAACTGTAGCATTAAAATTACAAAGTAAATTCCAAAGGTGAAATACATAAAGAGTAGCAATATTCTGAGGTGATGTAAAAATTCAAAGGAAATCACCTGCCCAATAATTCTATTGCTCTTCTTTCTCACCGAGTGACACAGGTCAATACGTGTGTATTTACTAATTAAGAGGCGCCCTCTGTAATTTTCAACTATGGCCATTTGGACCAGAAAAAATCAAATTCCTCAAACTTTCTCAGATGAATGGTCTAGATAAGTGATTCACAAAAATACAACTTTCAGTTCAA
>Ga0126338_10002126_pt1 | contig 13425 bp, 8 predicted proteins | sample OrbCmetagenome_2_FD_92529 | JGI IMG/M metagenome (GOLD analysis project Ga0126338, IMG submission 92529) | Coral microbial communities from Petempiche,Puerto Morelos, Mexico - Orbicella C C metagenome | ecosystem: Host-associated > Invertebrates > Cnidaria > Coral | place: Petempiche,Puerto...
TCTGCTCAGTGCTTAACCTACAGTACAAACTATTTTCAACGACTGACTCTGGAAAGCTGGTACACTAACCTAGAACAAACGCCTCTTAACAGATGTCAACAACTACCGGCGCCTTACAAACGAGTTATCCATGATGGAAACGAAACCGTCAAACGGACTTCTAACAGACCGACTTAACAATACACGGACAAAAAAGTCACACTCCTTGGATAAAATGTTTGTCATGGTTTCACTGCAACTCACCGTCACACAAGAACCTGCTTGATCTTACTTGGCTAAACAGGTTCTTTTATTTTTGGGTATTAAAATGTCAAATTTCGGCCAGCAGTTTGTTACACACGGACTTTAACTATGGTAGTCCAATACTGTATTTGAGAAAAAAATTCTTGTCCACACAATAAAAATTTTTTGCTGTCCCTCGGTTAACATTTAAACTTAACTAGTTATGCTGGCTAGGGTATTCCAATAGGGGGTGCAACGTATTTGAACGTTCTACGAACCCTCTGGGTGGTCTATCCATCCCATGTGGTTTTTGACTCGGATGGTCTCCTACTTTGTTTTACCCACTCACCCCACCCTTATCCTAGCCACATACATGTTTGACTATTAGATGCGGATTTTTGCCCTCGCCTTTGCTGTGTAGGGCTTCCTTCATTTGCTTGTAATTAACATTGAATTGAAATGGCCAGCCACATAGCCAAAGTTTATCCAAAATTAGAGAATTGTTGATTCCTTGTCAAACACCCTTCTCAGCAAACAATAGTTTTTATTGTTATGCTACATATTTTGAAGAGGGGAAGGATAAATTGATAATTCTATTACCAGAGTCGTACGTTGTGTCTCTGTCATAACTATATATAGTGAATTCCTACAGAGGTTTTACTGTACCTTTTTCTCCAATCTTAAGTTTTTCAGGTTTTCCTAAGTACTCTGCAAGGCTCTGGAAAGTAAATGACGTAAAGCATTCTCAAACTAACTCGACTATAAATTGGCAAGACTTAGAGGAACTGGGTCTCGAATTTTAGCCAAATTAAGACATGACCAGAAAATCGAGTGAAAAAGTAAGCACTAAAACAATGAAGGATCATTTCAATAACACAACACATACAAAAGAAGGTACCGATTGACAAAAACTAAAGAAGATTAAAACGGATTGTGATTTGCGTTTGTGAACAACTGTTACCGACGCTGAACAGTTTTCAAAGTTAATTTACTTTGTCTCCTTTAATCATATAACACCCATGCAGAAAACATAAAAAAACTGTGGATCTTTCTTTTCATTTTAGTTAGACATGTCAATGATAATTATCAAAGTGCTGTTTTGTTCTGGTCAAAACTCGCACAGAGCATGACTGGCTGCCATATCAGAATCTTTGTTGAAAACGCAGGACTAAGCCAATCTTGGATTAGCGTTACGTTGACTTCGAATTTATTCTATACTGAAGACATTGATGAAGATTGTCGTCTACTATTTTTTCGTCCAAATCTGTTTTTTTTTTTTTCATTGGTTATAACGACAAACCATCAGTGGATAATATAAAGATAAATAAGTTGTTTTTAGCCGTTGATCATGCTTGACAATTTAGAGGGTCTACTATACTCTGGCGGTTTGGTGGTTTAAGCAAATTTTGAATGCCGGTTTGCGGGTACGTTCATATTTATCTGGCGGTTTACGGTTACGAAATTATCCCGCGGTTGCGGGAAATCATAAATATAGTACGCGGTTTCGGTTTTTCCGTGCTTTTGTGGCGTGAGGATAATACTTGAAAATAGCGACCTTCATCACAGCATTACTGAGGTAAGTATTGTGAGGCCTGGACACAAAAATAGCATCCAATGGTCTCCAATTCAGACTGCTGGATCGGCGTGTCAAACCCCCCTGGCACATATCACAAAGCCTCTGTCCTGGGCTGAGACCACTCCATGATAAAGGTAATATAAATTTCACAAGCTTGTTTTGTCCGTAAAATCGCGCAAGAACAGACAACACATCTAGCGTACAAAACTTGCACCTTTATGTTTCGTTATAAACATCTCGAGCAATCTTTGTGTTTCTGAACAGCCTATTAGACTCAAACCTTTTTGTTCGCTGGTTAATTACTGACGGGAGTTAGAAATAATTTGTTCTGTTCAAAGACCTTGCATTTTTTGCGAGGAGAAATACAATTAATATTGAGCTAGCGTATCGTAAAAAATTTGTTACGTACTGTGAAAACTAACAGATCGGTTTAATGTTGATAATCGTCATTTTAGAAGAAAACGAAGGCGGTATGCGGTTTCGAGGGAGCACAAAATGGCGGTTTGCGGAATGTGCGGCCCTCTATAATAGAGTGGAAGCGAGATCTCGCCTGGCCTGTCCAGAAATGTATATATCACAAATGCGTTTTGCGTGCCAAAATCACTAATACAGATAATTATTATGTGTCGAATAGCTTGCTACGTCCATATTTTTCCTGTTTTGATTTCAATACTGCTGAATTATTGAGTCTTTAACTTGACTTAAAATTTGCGTCGCAATCCTCTAAATTCCATTCACTGCATGTTCTTATTCAAATCAGTATGCCAGTCTGAATTTGAGGTGAAACTACTTTTCTTTATCAGTGATCATGTCATTCTTAGGGAATAATTATAGTTCAATGTAACGGTATGGAAACAAAAAGGCTACACAGTGACCCAAACGCGAGCCTGCTAGCAAGCTAAGTAAATCACACTAGTTATTCGGTTAACCGGTAGAATGGTGATTTATAAAATGTAATACAATTGAAATATAGACCCGTATGCAGGTCAGATACGCAGAGAAGAAAATGATATGTTTTGATATTCCGGAGGATTAACAGCTGACGCTGACACAAGGAGACAAAGAGTTCTTTTAGGAAATGGAATAGTCGGTACCGAGAAAAGCTCGGGAAAAAACGAAAGTTGATGTCGAACGAAAGTCGTAATGATGGCCACGCGATCTGTACTCGACTTTCGACATTTTTGTCTTAGTTTTCTTTCCGTCGCTGCCGTTAATGGAAAGAAAAATCCTAATTACGTAAACGAGTAAACTGAATTTAAAATATCAGAGTAATTAGAGTTTAGTTTCGAATAATATGAAGTTCACAAAGCGCTCAGCCGAGCAAAAGGTTACTGATTAAAGTTAGTTGTCAAGATAAATTGAAGTACACAAGTAAATACAGAATTTTCTTGATTAACGTAAAACATCAACAACACTTAAGATGCTCAGGCATTTTTCCTCAATTCGATGTTTTTTTTTTCCTGAGGAAACAGAAAGTGACAAGAAACGTTACCTTTATCATTTTTGCAATGGCAGGCGCGTCCGCTATGGTCGCTTGTCGAGTTCTGAAATGGAAAGTTAACAAAGGAACAGTCTCAGGCAAACAAGAATTCGTGCTAGCCATAATTGTTTTGCCAAATAGCCTGTATCGAGAGTAATACAGTCCTCTGATCGATAAAGCTTTCCTGTTCTAGCGACATTGTAATTGGCTATGAATTTTATAATGACGCAATGGTTTCAGTCTAAAATCACGCTTTGCGCAAGTAATTTCTTTGAATTTGCCGTTGCTAATTGCTCATTGCACATGCGTTTGCGGAAAACTCTCACTGACGTCATTCCAGTGGGCGAAAAAAGGCTTTTGCTCCAAAGTAGTTTCATTCATTCGTTCGTTCGTTCGTTCGTTCGTTCGTTCCTTATTTTGTTCGTTCGTTCATTCACAAATGATGTTTTTAGGGCGGCTCAAAAATTTACCATAGGCTTACAATAAACTGCTTCTATTTTGTTGACACGACCTCTAATTTGGCTAAGAAAAAACAGACAAACTAGTTAAAACTACCATTGCTTTGGTTGAGCCAATTACGATAGCATTTGGAATATAGTTTTTACGGTACACCGCGCTGCTCGACATACGAGCGCAAAGTTCAAGTTGGGAGAGATGCATTCGACGTAAAATGAAGGCCGGGCTTTCTCCCAAATCTTCTGAAAATTCTCAGCTAATTAGTTGTGGCTGGGAGCAGACTTAACTTAATGTAATAATCACCTTTCAAAGTTGTACTTAATTTAGGGTCGGAAACCAAGTAAAGTGAAAAAGTAAAGTCTGCATGCGGACCAAGTGGCCCACCAGGCCGGAGCTTATCCCGGTTTCTGTAGCATGAAGCGACTAGGAGTATTTCTACTCCCCCCTGGATGGGATGCTAGTCCATAGCAGGGTTACCCCCAGCATTAAGTTTGTCGGTACCCATTTACACACCTGGGCAGAGAGAGGCACCGTGATAGTAAAGTGTCTTGCCCAAGAACACAACGCAGGGCTCGAACCCGACCGCTCGATCCGGAGACGAGCGCACTAACCATGAGGCCACCGCGCCTCCCAAGGTTAGTGGCTAGTTAGTTGTTGTTGTTGTTGAATGTTTATAGTGGTCAATGCGCTTCCCTACAACTTGTTAGTTCTCAGGCATGCCCCTTAAACTGAAAGGAAAAAATATGTCAAATAACCATAGTAGGTTTAAAAATCCCAAATGGCGGGAGGCGACCAGTTGGCTAGCTAAGTAATCAGAACGGGATTTGATCGCGCGACCTCCCGATTTCAAGTCCGGCGCCCTAAGCACTCGGCCACGCTGTCGCTTCCGTTGTTGTTTCGGTGTTTCATTGTCATCAATTCGACAGCTTGAGCTGAGAAGGAAAAATCTTACTATCATTTATCGGTTATATATGTTTTTATCTTTGTTGCACCTGACACACACTTCTTTTGGTGGTTAAAATTCGTTTGTTGTTCATTGTTTAAAATTTGTCGTTAGACCCTTGACGCCTTAACCCTTGAAAATTCCCCGGATCCAACTTCTTCGGGCAATTCATCAGTAAAAACCATTGTTGAACGAAGGTTATTGACATAAAGAGTAATACACATTGCGTTCATTTCGATCATAAAAATGAAAGCAGCAAATTTTTAAATAAACAAAGGAAATTACACTTCGGGCAAACGGAAAATATTTACTCTTATCTGCGCGCGGAAAGTGACGCCATTTGAGGGCCACGTGATCACTTTATCACATTTAAAACAAAAGGATTTTCTCGCCGAAGCAGTTTATATCATTGTCGTGGTCTGGCTACCAGTCCTGATAAAACGTCCTTTCGAAGTCATGGGAATGTTCGTAACAGCGTTGGTAGCCACAGTATGTGCTATGGTTATTGTTCTTCCAGAGCAAGGCAACGGTAAGTGTTCTCTTGAACATAATTTACTTCATCCCTACTGTGTCTTAGGCGACCCTTTTACATTCTAAGAGAAACGCAGAAGATATGCTAAAAAGCTATGTCAGAATAGAAGATTGATGCGGGTTACAATTTTTTTTTCTGTCGATCACGTTAATTTAATCTGTGGGAAAAAGTGATTACACTTAAAGCCCAAAAATAATTTTTGCCGCGAGTCTTCATGAAGCAGCAAAAGTTGAAACACTAGTCCGGACCTATCCCACATCCGGTATATCATCTCTTGGTTGGGGGAGAAAACCTTTTTCCTCCATACCTTATGTAAGTCTCTTTTTTATCAAAAGGCTGTGAAATAAGACAAGAAGGCTAGCTGTTGTTGTTACGCAAACACGCGGTTTTATTGAAATCATGTAACTTTGTTAGGTAGGTTTAGGATATCATGTCTTTAGTTAGAGTGCAATCTATGTTGGCGGATACAATCCAATATGATCTTTTTTTTTTGCCGTAAGGAGAATTAGAGCGAAAACTAAGAAAGAGCTCACATATCGAATATGGAGTCCCTTATCACTTGTTTTCGCTTCGTTTTGTCTGACAATTGCCTTTTATGACCTTCTATTGAACACACGATAATAAGGGCTCTCCTTTTCACGCAAAGTATCAGCTTTTAGGATAAACGGGGCAAAATTAGAGCTGTGAAGCAAAAACATTCAGTCGAAGAAAAATTCGCCCCCATTATCTTATACATACAAAGACTCATTCAATTTTGACACAAAAAAGACAGAAACATTTAGCGTTAACTGTTTGAGACCTATTTCCTTTTAAAACCGTTTATTGTGTGTATACTTTATGAACTTTACAAGTGCTTCATTTAAGTTCTCCTCCTTTTTCCGGCGGCAACGCGACTCAATATTTAACGAATAGAACATCAAAGCGTTGTTAGCAGGATCTGTTGCGAAGCAATAACAACATCAACTTACACAAGATATTGAAGTTTGTCCTTGTTGTTTGTACAGCTTTGGTTTGTGGTATAAACAGCTAAATGAGTCAGGAAGGCACTTTGAATCTTTCGAGTAGCTCTGTTATTACTTTTCATTGTTTAAGAAGGATCTTCACCCAATCAGCGGTCAAATTTGGTATTTCTACAAAGAATAATGTTGAGCCAAGATCGCATAATTAAAAATATTAAGAAAATTCGATGTATTGTGTTCGTCTGTCGATTATTACACATGACATGGTCATGACATGATTGATTCAGTCGCCATCACCTTCTAAAATATTTGATTTTTAAGTACTGCTGTTTTAATAAATTCTGGCGGTCATGCAGTCGTTACAAAAGAGCTCGTAAGTTCCTGGACATTTTCAATAGTAACATTCAATGTAATCTTCAAGTGGAAGAAACGAAAAAGAAATGAAAGAAACGAAAAAAATGAAACGCAAAGAAATGAAAAAGCACGATAGTTAGAATTGGTGGGAAATCAATTACCATAAGTATTCTTCCCTTACATTGGCCTTTATTTTTGACACATGTGTAGGGTTACTTACTAACTGGCTTAAAAACCTAGATTATTTGGTAAGACTACAGCAGTGTTCCACATTTGGACTGTTTCAAGTTTGAGGCATTCTCAGAATGCCAGCAACAGAATTTAGCGATGGACTGACTTCAGAGCATGCATGTTTTCTCTCTTGGTTGTATGAACTGCGTCCTGTATCCATAGAAATGGAGGAGTCACGTGTAGCCTACAAAACTGAATAAATGCATGAAGAGCCAAGGGTATAGCTGTACTAACATGCTTACGCTGTGGTAGGCGTGTTAGTACAGCTTAACTGCGCTTACCCATGTCAAGTTTGTAGAACTCTGTTTCAAGGCACTCTTACATGATGCCTTTTTCAACAAAAGTATGAATGCCGGTAAATCAACCTGTTGCACTAGAACCTTGTCCATGAGGAGCTGGAACACTCCAAGACAGAATAATCTATAAGAAAGATTCTCACTGCTCAATGATAAATTTCTTAAACCCATCATTAGTTTCGTAACTTGTGGAACTTGTATTCAGTATTACTGACGTGTTCACGGTGTCCTCGTAACTCGTGAAAAATTTCCGATTTTTTGCGTATTCAGCGACTTTACCTTGAAACAACTAGCGAAAGAGAGACGGTCACGATATGTGGTCATCAGGCTCAGTCAGTATTTGAAGAGGCACATGAATATGTATGGTGAATCGTTCTCTTATAATTGTAAAACTCTTCCTTGATTATACTCGTAGTCCCTTTATGCTAAGAAAACTGTGTCATCAAGGTTCACTTTGGCCTCAGGGCGGACTATGCTGCAAGTCCATATTTTTTTCCCGTTACAATGACTGCATGCAGCTTCAAATGGGACTAACTTAAACAGTCTTAAAACTGGATTACTTAATTAACAGACATGAGCGATTCATATGATAACATGGTATGACCTCTGATTCTAAATGCTCCCTGATGTTCTGCAGCGGGACTCGCTTCCTTTCAACAAACCTCCTAGTTCGAAACTTGCAATTGTCAAGGATTTGGTTGGAATCCGGCTAACTTCGTTAACTACGAAAAAGGTTCTTGAACAATCTAAATTTCTAGCATGCTTTTGTTTGACTTTCATCTCTCTCCGACAGGGCCCCTTTCCTTGTTTCAAGAATCTTTGGTCGCTACCGTTTTAGAGGTTGTATTTTCTTGGAACCGACAATCGTAGATAATAAATCGTTTTTTGGTTCAGTTTTCACTATTTTGGTCAGCTCAGTTTCTCCTTGCCAGCCGATTACGAAGCTAGCAAGCTTGTTTTAAAGCTTCACATATCGACACATTTATCAGTTTTGAATTATTTACATTGCGACGATGTGTGCATGTCATGGAACTGATGTGACCAAATTCAAAATAACAAGACAAGTCGATTATGGCACCCTTACGGGTTGTTGCGCATGCATTCATAAGGTGCAGTGGTGGATCCAGACCTTGAGCTAAGGCGGAGGGGCGGGGTGCGGGTTTGTTTTTTGCCTTTTCTTCCTTCCTTCTTCCTTCTTTTTTTACCCAACATAAAAGGGGGGGGGGGCTCCCTGGGCCCCTCCCCTAGATCCGCCACTGGTGGTATATTGCTAGATGCATGCAACTGAGTGTCCACATCAATTCAACTATTGGCTATAAGATCTAGAAGTGTACAAAATTCCTCCAATGTATATAGACCATGTTCTCCATCACTTATTAATACTGACCTATTGATACATTTTGTGCTCACAGCGCAGGTATTTCTGCCAAGAGAAACGTCTTTTGATAGCATTGTGCAGAATACAAGCATGTATTATTCTGGCCATTCTTTAATATCAGCTGGGGTGGCCGGCTGAGAAAAATTGCATGCTCCTTGTATGCATCACGCACGTACATATTGTACAGGCGATACTACATTCCATGGGCACATTTCTTTCACTGCTCGAGCCCGGTCTAAACTTTCTAAAAGTCCTTTATCAAGAGAAGGAAGGTCGACTTGTGACAAGTCTAGACCGCAGCTAAAATTCCCACTTCCAAAATGGCATGTTGCTCGGTGCATGAACATAAAGTACAGGTATTATTCTATGAAGAAATTTCCTTGACTGCATGGCCCTGACTTTTGTCCTTTCTTAATATGGCCTGTGACCCATGTCTAAATGGAATCTATTTTTCCTCAAACCCAGGCCAACAGATATGGCAGCAGATCAACTTAGGTCAGGTATGCTTCCATGCTCGAGGAAAGAGACCTGGAACATTTTACTATCTTGGCGACGGAAAGCTACTCGCTGCGATGAAACTTGTTTGGCGCAGCGGATCCGTACGCTGCGTGGGGAACACCGCTTTCAACAGTCACTGGGGTTGTTATCACCATCCAAGCTACATAAAACATCCATTGAATGTTGTGGTGACGGATGGAAGCGATCAAATTATCTTCCCAGATGAAAAATACATCAAAAACGGTGGCCTTTGGTACTATCTTCCTTTCACTGACGCTCTGCACTCCGATGAACTTGTGTTCACCAACTATGAAAACCCTGTGTACCTCTCAAAAGGTGCTGAGGTGAAAATCTGGTTTGGCGAGGATCTGAAAAACTGGAACAACGCTGATAACAGTGGCAGGGTGTGTGTTGATGTCTATGCCCATCTTCAATGACTTGAAAAATGGATAAAAAACAAAGCATCTAAAGTTTAGAACCCATAGGACTTGATCCACGATGTGTAACTGTTTGAAAAATGTAAAGGTGCAAAATAACTGCTGAATTATGCGTCCGTTACAATCTCTATTACATGTATATGCTCAAAGTAAAGAGATAAAGAAGCTCATCACAGTTTCTGCAGCAGTGGTACTCCTGTCTTCCCACCCCCGGGAATCGGATGTTATAGTAATCGTAGATAGCAGGGTTAACTGGCAATAAATTTGCCAGTACCCACTAAACACCTGGGTGGAGTGAGGATTTGGGTGTTGCCTAAGAACACAATCCAACTGCTTAGGCCATGCTATGCTCAAACTCAGACACTCGATCCCGAGTACATTGCCATTATCAAACCACTAAGCCTGCTTCCTTGTTCCAATTTTTACTTCAGTTAGACGTCCTTGAAACAACGGTAACAATGAGTTAGAACAACATAAATAACAACTGAAATCCGAATTATTTGAATTAACTTTTTCTCCAGTCGCGAATTTTTACTGCTTCAGCGTCCTTTCCTCCTTTTTGTAACATTCGCTTTGTCTTGGCTTGGCAGACCCATTTTTCTTTTTAATCAGTGTTTGTTACAGAACAAGAGAAGTACTTTCATCTCTGAAACGACATGCACTTCCTCTAATCTTACGGGTCAATTTATGAAGGAAGGACTGAGCTAACTTTCACGCGAACCATAGTCTTAGATCTGAATTGCACAACAGGTTCTTTTTTAATTCCTACCGAGATCTCTTGACTCACAGATCACGTTAGTTCCAGACCTCACTCACGGGAAGGGACTCACGTTGGAACTGAACACTCTGTCTGTTTTACGGTCTATCTGGTCATGCGCAATTCGATCCCTTCATAGTAACTGTACAACCCAGCGAATCAAAGAAGTTGTTAACACCTCAAATGTGCATGTGAAACCGTAACTGGGATTTTCAAAGTGGATTGGTTTTAAGCTCTCGTAATCCATCACTCATGAAAGGGTGATTGAAACAGTCAGGTAAAAAGTAAAGTCTGTTAAAGGCCAAATGATCCATTCCACTGGAGCTTATCCCGACTACTAGGTTCTGCAGCATAAAGCGACTAGGAGTTTTCTTACTCCCCCTGCACGGGATGCTAATCCATTGTAAATTTAGCCACAATTACCCCTACCAGGGGATCAACCGAAACTACTCGACAGGCGGAATCACTGACACCGCGCGTCTGGCAGTCAGTCAACAGCGCTAAAATTTATAGATGACCTACGTCCACTTTCGCTACATAGATCAGGGGCGGATCTATGGGGAGGGTGCAGAGGTGCGCACGTTCCCCCCGCCCCCTCTGAGATAAAGCCTTCTTCCGGCCTATTCGCTTTTAAAATTTGTTTATCTTACCAGCCAGTCACGCCATTCCTTAGTGGTGCACCCCTTCCTAAAAAAGATCCTGGATCCCCCCTGTAGATAATTCTAATAAGTCTAAATCTGCAATAACCGGAACATCAAAATGAAGGTAAATAGGATTCCACAGCATTTTCTATGAATGAACTATATTTGGTTTGGACATAGTTAATAGAGGAAAATGGTTAGGAAACCTGGCAAAGTTCTTTGTTGTATTTTTTTGTTGGATATTTTGGTGGTCGACCCTGCACAAAACCTGGCGAAATACAAAAGGTGGTTATGTGTGCTCATACAACTAACCAATAGAAGCATTGCGGTTATGTAATTCATGCATAGTCAAGGAGCATGAAACAAAAGATGTGCAGGGTCAAGGACCTTCCAACATAAATCTTAGCCTTTTTGTTTGTTTTTTGATGTTTACCGGCCTTCCTAACCATTTCCCTCTATTAACTATGGTTTGAATGAAGATCACCAAAGAAGCAGGGGTTAGAGTGTATTCTCGTAGGCAAGAAGCTCTATAGTTTCAACCAGCGTTCCAAAATTCCCGATATGGTCACTTATATGAGAGGTATAATCCCTTATCAATAAATATACAGTCGAACCTTCACTAACGGCCACCTCCCTAAAACGGCCACTTTTTCACGTCCCAACAGACGGTCCATTCATTTACTCTCATCTTAACATTTCTACAAAGAAAACGGCAACAGCCACTAAAACTCGTCCCAAGCGCCAAAATAACCTCCCGACAATGGCCAGTTAATCAATGAATGACGAACAGTGAATACAAAACCCCCCTTTTTATTGTAAAAGGTCACCAAACTTTATTTGTACCACGCGTTGTTCATCTCTGTCTCTGTTAAGTTTCTGTTTCAGTGGTACATTTTGATTTACTTTTGCTAACATAATCAAAATTTTTGAAAAAAAAATGTTGTACCCCCGAAAAAAAACGGATGTCCTATTACACCCCTGCCACTTTCCTGTTCCTAAGGTAGCCGTTGTGGAGTCAATTTCTCCAGCTCAATGGTCCCATGGTTTCTCTCAGCCAGTCCCTGCCACACATTTAAACTGATCAGCTCTTAGTACACCTCACCGCAAATAGTGTTCAGTTACTTTTTGCGTTTTCATTACGAACCCAAAAACTTTTTCCTGTATTTATTCATGCAGCAACCAAAGATAAACCACTTGCCGTTTGGGCCAAGATCAACCAGTATCCTGTCTGTTTCTACGCAATTGGAAAAAGACCAGGGATGTTTAACTACATGGGAGAAGGAAAACTAGTTGGTGCTATGAAACTTGTCTACGTCCATGGCTCTGTGCGATGCGCTCAAGATCCCAAATATAACAGCCGATGGGGTTGCTACCAACATCCAGATAACAAAAGACACCCTCTGAATGTTGTGGTAACAGACGACAATGACAACATGGTTTACCCCCCGGAGAAATACGTCATGAACACAGGTCTGTGGTATTACTTGCCTTTCACGGACGCCAGAAGATCTAACCAGTTGGTATTTACTGATTACGCTCAACCGTTCTATCTTGACAAGTATGCCACTCTCAGGATATGGTATGGTGAAGATTTGATGAATTTCGAAAACCATGATAATAGAGGGAGAGTCTGTGTTCACGTGTGGGCACACCTTATGTAAATTAAGAAATGGGCCAGCATCTGCAATTGTACAGAGAAATTGTAAGAGAATGGAATAAAATTTCTTATGAAGACTTTCAAGTTTTTCCTCAATTCCCTTTGATTTGAAATAGAAAATGTATGTATTTTAGTCAAGGTTCATTATTGTCCTCCCTAGTCCAGTTCAGGCCCTCTCTATGTCACTCAACACTGTGCCCTTGGGAGAGAGGGTACCTTGCCCAACAGCATAGCATTGGGTGACAGAGAGGGGCAGAACTGGACTATGTCTTCCCAGGCAGAAAAATGTTTGATGAGAGAATACAACTTCCGAAAAACATGACAATTAATTCCAATAACCGGAAGACAGAGAGTTTGTAATATCAGCTGGGACTCCTAAAGTTTTAAGAAGTGCACCTCACATCTCCACCCAGTGTTGGGGGAGTACCTCTCCCCAACTGAGGTAAAGTTACAAAACCCAATGACATGTACAAAACTTTTGTGTTTGAGTCCTGGTCATGGTCCTTTGTAAAAATTCATATTATACTCTCATCAAAAAATGTTCTAAATGGATTGAATAGATAACTACTACTCTGAATTGACAAAATCTCTATATACCCAAAGTAAAAATGAAAGTGGGTTTGTACAATTCAAAATACTTCAAAAGGGACGTGGCTTGAAACAATGGTGTATGCTAGCATTTGCCATCACTAATCAACACACATGTAGAAAATGATGGTACAGCCAATAAAAACATAGATTCACAATATACCATACTAGTGTCTTATCATTTAGCACCAACAATAAAGTTTGAAAAAGCCTCTAAAACTAGGTGAATTTTACTTTCATTACCTAGTTAAAAATTAAATCAACCTTTCCCCTCCCCCCTCAACAAAGATCAGAGCAGAAAAAAAAAACAACAGCAACAAAACAAAACAAAAAAAAAGAAAAGAAAAAGAAAAAGAAAACGAGAAAGAAAAAGAAAAAGAAAAAGAAAAAGAAAAAGAAAAAGAAAAAGAAAAAGAAAAA
>Ga0126338_10002127_pt1 | contig 13424 bp, 7 predicted proteins | sample OrbCmetagenome_2_FD_92529 | JGI IMG/M metagenome (GOLD analysis project Ga0126338, IMG submission 92529) | Coral microbial communities from Petempiche,Puerto Morelos, Mexico - Orbicella C C metagenome | ecosystem: Host-associated > Invertebrates > Cnidaria > Coral | place: Petempiche,Puerto...
AAGAAAAAAAAAAAAAAAAAAAAAAAAAAAAAAAAAAAGAAAAAAAAAAAAAAAAAAAAAAAAAAAAAAGAAAGAAAAAAAAAGGGGGGGGGGGGGGGGGGGGGGGGGGGGGGGGCGCCAGGAGGAGCAGATGCGTGAGGAAATGATAGCAGCTCTTCTATCTCCCCTTATGTGCATATCCATCGCCTAAAGCAACCCATAGCCAAATGATATTGATAATGTTTAGAGCGGGATCCTCAGTATCTATCCCCCACTAGAGTCCATTGACTAACCCACCCCTCCCCCTCCCCTCTCCCCCCTCTGCCCAGAAGCTCTTTGCGGCCACATCGATAAGTTTGTCTTTCTGGCTAATTTTTTACCTCAGTCGCGGTACTGGTGAATGAATCGTCAAAAACGTAGCTCGTGCAGTCTTCACAACACTTGCTCTCCTTGCACGTGACGTTAGGTGTCACGCAGTGGAACTTCGGTGTTCCAGTGGCAAACACAAGTGAGGCTATCTGTAACGCACTTGGCACAATGACAAGAAAACAAGACGAAAAATACAGAAACTTTTGCCACAAACCAAACTCGCCGACATACCGCAAAATATCGTCAAAGTGCTTGGTTACGGAATCAGCTTCTTGAGGCATTCTGTCATATGAATAAAATATATGAATATAATAAAATAAGGGATACACCTTTAAAGAAATTTAGAAACATAAATGTTATAGACCCTATTCATAAATGGCCGCCAATTTAAATTCTTTTTTATGCATTTAGATTAGCCCAACTAACCTCGTTTGAGAGTAAAAAAAATAATTTTTAATTGGCAACCATCTATGAATAGGATCGCTCTGTTTGTTTCCGCTGCTTCTTTGCGCGCAAGCAGTTTTGGATTCACAAGGGACGTTGTATTTTTGTTTTGTTTTTTTTTTTTTCAGTTTTACGTCAGAAATTCGAAAGATGATCTAAAATTGTATAAAGTTTCTACTAAGTTCAGGCTGTTCAGGGGAATTTAATCTGGCTTTAAGAAGTTAACGTTGAAATATTGACATTTCCACGGCCTCACACACCACTAGAGCTTAACGCGAAATTCAAGCTGTTTGGTTTTTTTTTCACCCGACTTCAGACACTTTCGTGACGATATTATGTTATCACACAGAAAGTGTGGCTAAAATCATGGCCCATTCATAATTTTAATTCTAGCCGGCATTCATGCAAGGCAAAAAAGTAGCCGGTCCGAGTGCGTGTGGCAAAAAATCTTTTACCTCTACAGAGCAATTTAGCAGAGTCGCATTACCTGCCTTTGTTTTCTATCTTCCACTGTACTGTAGTATTTTCCCACAATTCGAATCAAGATCTAGATCAAATATCCTTTCGTGTGTAACAGCCTGTCCTCTCCCAGACTCTCCGAGGTGTGTTGCGTGTTGGCACTAACCAAACACTGCAGCTGCCCGCATTCATTACTAGTACCCGCTTGTATTTGTACTTGCCAAATGACGATGAAAGTAATGATAAATATTATGCCTACCTCTGTTGCTCAGTGAAACAAAGCTTCTCCTGTTAAGAGAAAAGTGTACAAGGCAAGAGGGTCAAGAGAACTTGCTGTTGTTGATCCGGTTCGATTCACAGCAAGTCAAACGGAAACCAATTCCTCAGGGCTCACCCCGATTGACTGCATGCACGCGAATCACGAATCAGTGTCCCGCAAAAATTAAAATAGCCTACGTGTAGCCGTACCCACCCCCCGAGGAAAAACGGGAGGGAGGGGTTAAAATTAAAATTAGGGGTCATTCTCTCTCTTCCTGTGGGTTTTATTCCCGGGGGGTTTCAAGTTTCGTCGTCATACTGGTACTTTGAAACAAACAATTGGCTGTTCTTCCTAAGAACATGACGTTTTACAGAGACTAGTGAGCGCGTTTGAAAGTTTTGTGACATATAAATGATGCTGTCGCGCACACGAACAGTCACAAGGCTTCATGGTGACCATATCGTTGTCGCTAAGACTACAGACCACGCTAACCCACCCACGGCCGTGCGTTTATAAGATGACGTGTGCAGTTTCAAATTAACTGTAAAATTTCCGTCGAGCTTAGTGCAAGTTCCTTTTGTTTAAGTTTCGGCAAAGTGAAGATTATTCTGAACAATCCAAACTCTACTTCGAGCCTTTGACTTTTCGGCAAGCTAAGATATTCACTTAAACTTGAGTATATTTTGACCTTGTTTGTCTACATTTTCATTGAGTATTTTTGACTTTGTTTGCCTACATTTTCATTATAATTAATTCGAAGAAGCGAATTTTTCAATGACAATTTAAGAACCAGGTTAAGCGTTTTCGTTCAATCGTTGCTCAGCTTATTGTGGCGTGTTAGGATCCTAATGACCTTTGTTTTCCTTCGCCGTGCATTGTGAGAACTTTGTAGTCAATTACAAATAGAACGTGTTTAGCGCCCAATATGTTGTCGCCATGTTAGGGCAAAAACCATACCCTATTTATGACCAAAACGGCTGGAAAACCATACCCTTTGGGGCCGCACATACCTATATAGCGCATATCACGGAGTACCCCCCTGCCCCCCCGGAGCATTTCAAGCTTTTGCTAGGTTTTGCGTTGTGTGACATGTGAAGGTGTCTCGCAGGTCAAAAGTAGATTGTTTACAGCCTCTTCAAGTTATTTTTCAACGCGCGCGAAAGAAATCCGAGAGAGTTAGGCGAGCGGAAAGCAAGTGAGGGTGGGGTGATTACAAGATACCCGCATTCCAGTAACAAAAAAGTTTCATCCCATCAGCTAGCACAAAAAATGACAAGTGTTCTCCAACTACCAATTGCCAGGATTGCCTACATGTACATTTTAATGGCATTGTTTTACAACAGGAAATAACTCTGTATCATGCAATGAATCAGTTAATCTTTTACAAGTTTTCCTGACAGTTTTGCTGACTTTCACAAATAGTGTGCAATGGTGAAAAAAAAGCAGAAAATGTCAAAGCAAGTACATGTTGAAACAAGTCTGTTGATATTGTGAAAACGCACCCTCCCTCCGCTCCCTGGCTAATGTACAGAAAACATTAGCCTAGCGGAACTGGAGGAGCCATTGCAGCTGGGGACATCTAAGTAACACCCCTGTATTGTGGGGATCAGCCACGCGGACAATGGCGGAGAAAAACAAACAAAAAGAAAAGAGTGCTTTTTTTTTCACTTCATCATTTATTGTACTTATAAATTAATTTCTCTTGCCCCAGTGTTATTTTTTATGGAATCTTTATAAAATAGTTTGTACAAAGTACGATTGAGCATTTCTTGATGGTATTAATTCCAGGGGATGTACAAAAAAGCTTCAAAACAGATTGAAAAACAAAGTTCAAATTACAATACTGTATTTCCTCCAATAATTCAGGACAATAATTTCCCATGTTCAACGAATTATTGTGAATCATCTCCCACCTTTGAGTGTTCCCCCATTTTGAACTCATTTTTTTAAAATTATCCCTCTCTTCATCGATCCTTCTCTCGGAAACTTTGAACCACTTACTTTATAAATCATATCTCTCTGAACGACCCTAGTTAGCCTCAGCCATTTTGGATGAATTCGAAATTATTGATATTGCATTGGGAAGTGAAACTAATTGCTTTACTGTAAGTTGTGTTCCTGAAAGTATGTTTCATTATCATTAGTAGTTTCATAGTGATTTCCCTCGTTTCGACATGCTCTGAATAAAATACAATAGCCAAACTATCGCATGTAAACAAAAACAAAGATGTGGCTGACTAGGGCTCTTTAAGGTCGTGTTCTCAATGGGATCAACCCTTTCTAGTTGATTGGTTTGGTTGGGGTTTTTCGTGTTGTATTGGGGAAAACCAATTTTGGTTGGTGTAATTGATCCGCAGTGTGCACTCTGTCAACCGGCATCAAACCAGGTTGAAACGGTTGAAAAAGCATTTGCGTGATTATATCGCGCGACTGTCACTTGAAAGGGTCAATTTGTAACCTTGTGGGCAAGTTACAAAAGCCCTGTCGCCATCTGAAATACTGCTATCACTTAGTATATCTTTCAGCCAAGCACACCAGCCCTTTGACTTTCTTCTGAAATATAGAAATAGAGGTGGACTTCTCTTTCGTATTTTTATCTACAAATAAGCTTACATGCAAATTTTCAGGTTTATATCCTTCAAGAGGAATTTTTTTTTTATGGACATTTGAAATAAGAGGGATTTGTGTGGGAAGACGACGCTTTGCACTCCAGTCATGCTCCTGTGGTTTTCCATACAAATCCATGTAATTTTGTAAGTTTTCAAACTATCATAAAATCTCTGCCTTTCGGTTTAAGAGCCTAGAATTTTCAGTTCTTCCTTATAGTTTACCCTCCTTTCTATCTCCAATTGCTACATGCCAGCAGCTCCCTTTTACAGTAATAAATAACGGAAAAAGTTTCTGGAGGGCAAAGCTTCCTCACTCCACATTATACCTTTCTTTATATTTTTGCGATATTTACGTTGTAAATCGTCATTTTGGGAGCCACTATCTATAAATGTAGACCAAACACCGGCACAAGTCGGAAAATCGATTTGCTCATTTTTTGCCCATAGATTGGTTCTAGCTATAGAACCCACGGACTAAGCTCAAGATTTCTATCAGGGAAATAGTTGATTCAGCCTTCAGCAACTAATTGACCACCACTGATGTGTTGCATAAAAAGAGCTTTTACTTATAAATAACTACAGAAATGCTTCAATGGTTTTTAGTTCTCATATTGTCAAGACATCAGCCGCTACTTCATGGCTGTGTTGAGTTTGAAGATCACTCAGCTTCTTCTTGAGCACAGACAACCCAGATATCACAATTGTCTCGGGTTTTAATGAGCCACAGGACTACAACAAGATAAACAAAAAGAAATAAGATCAAAGTCATTATCTTTTCAAATTCCCTCGGCCTAAATTACTCTCCAGTGCCCCCTGCTCTTTTTTCGTTCGCCCGCCGGCTTTTTTCACTCATCCTCACTGACCCAATGCCTGGAACTGGCTACTTACTTTGAGATGTTCGGCATTTGACATTTATTTGGAGGGGAAAAAAATTTGATAAGTTCTAATTTGAATCATTATGTGGAAAGGGTCTTTTGAATGCTAACAAACAACCAGACAAGCAAAAACAATAGAAATTATAACAACGAAAACAAACATTGAAGAAATATAGAAAAAAAAAGACAACAAAAATAACAGATAAAATTGTTACAGTTTTCATATGGCTACAAACTTTTGATACAGGGTGATGCAGTAAGGTTGAACAAAGTATATCCAGCTTATTCAATGCTATTAAGGGCTCTTATCGAGCTAGATTTTTGTCTTTTAACTTAACAAGCATCTAACCTCAACATTAAAGTAGAACTTGTCTGCTTTAGCATTTGCATCAAATGGCGCTTGATCTGAACAAAAGAAAAAAATTCTCAATGACCTGAAGCATACAAATCCCAGGAAATGATGACAATTAAGAGGATAAAATTTATTACATGCTATATGTAGGTAATGTGGTTGAATTGGTTTACTTACAACTATCTTCATCCAACTCTGTGTATTCACTTTTAGGCCTGCAAAAATAAACACTGAGATTAAATCTAAATCTAGAGGAACTTTTAAAAAACTCTTAACAGAGCTTGAATGCATCTTTACCATTCCTCAGGTCTTGGGTATGTCGTGTGTCTCAGAGCATTGTCAGGGTCATATTCAAATGCCACACCTGCTGTTGGATTCCACTTTGCATGTTCTTTAGCAAAGCCCTAACAAAAAAAAGCAAAAAAAAAAGAAAAAAAGAAAAAGAAAACAACAAAAAATGAATTTAAAAGCAGTTGAAGGAACAATGCACATTTGCTACTGTAGAAACTTGCCAAAGATAATGCATTATGAATAAAAAAATAGCATTTAGTGACCTTTTTAGCGTAGGCCCGAAGCTTGAGTTCCTGTTGCCAAAGGAGATAAAACATAAACATGTATTGAGCTAAAGAAATTGGAAAACAATTCTTGATTGAAAAAACCTGAAGAATCTAAGATCTCACCTGCCCTTTACGAAGTTTTACAATCAAAATGTCTGAAACACAAAAAGGACTAAAAGTGAGACACTTGAAATGGGCTATTAAAAGTTGTTGTTTGTTGTTGTTGTTGATTACAACTTTAAGTAATTGCGCTTTGCTATCAAATCAAACCGCGTCATTCAATCAGATCCACGTTGTACTATATCTTGAAAACCTCTCAAAGTTATTTTACAGTTACTAAACAAATGAATATAAACCTACCATCCTGTTCGCCATATTCACTGTTTTCATCGTCATGGTGTCGTGACGTCACCTAAATGTACAATGCATACAGACAAAACAGAAGTGATGAACAACTCTGAATGCATGGTGTTCAAAACTGAGGGCAAAATTTTGACTAAAATTACTTCCTTAGCAATTTGTCTTCACATTGATCACGGTTGGTAAAAAAAAGGACCCATGACTACTTACTGGAATAACTCTTGGCTCTGCTGATATGAGGTCCCTTGTCGTTACATGCCTGGTTTGATCGTCTGTGCATTTTACATCAAGAGTCAGCTCCACAGAACAGTCGGGACAGAACTCGTCACAAGTACAGTCCTTCAAGAAAACAGTCAGTTCTTATAGTAAGACTATGTATGGTCGGAGGAGCTAGATAATACCTTGGCTCCAGTTCTTGATTTGGGTTTCTTGGAGAATTGCTACACCCAAAGATGAAATACTTTTCTGCTACAGGTTACATGTACATCATCTCCTGTCAGTGCCCATTTATTCCTAGTAGGTGAGGAGCTGGATTGTTGGAAAGCTCCTAATTGAATGAATGCAAACTTCTTTTGTTAAATTCATCGTTTGACAAAGCGCAAATTGAACCGATTGGTCTTTCGAAAAGCTGATCAAGAGGGATATTTTTTGTTTGTTTTGTTACATGTATCTCAAAATGCAAGACACTTGACTTGAAACTTGAAGATTTCTACTTGAGACTTGATTCTCAAGAACGTTCGTTTAGTTGGTTCACTCAAGTTTCAAGTGACTGCCACCTTGCAATTTACCAGTACTGAGGAAAACCTGCCTATGACTTCCATTATAGCCATTCTGGGAAAACATGACAATCTAATTAAAGACCCTTTTGAATATGAAGACAAAAGTCTGCATCTGTACTTATTTTTAGTCAAAAGCAATTCATCTATGAGATACTTGGAGCTAATTATCACACTTACTCTGGAATAGTTCAGTCGATCCACGTTGTCGTCACTGGTCAGAGGGATGAGACCTAAGATACATAGGAAACCATGACTTAGTAAGGGACCTGAGTGAAACTGTCATCTGATCTCATCTAGTTGTTTTTAAGATAAGTGAAAATATGAACATTTTGCGGTAGCACTTGACATCATGAAAGCATTAAAATCGAAATTCTCCTCTTTTCAATTCCTGAAGTGAAGCCTTATAAGCACTAAATGGGCTAGCTCTCAATAGTTAACTCCAGATTTGATTACTGTCTCCAGGACTGATTTTTACCTTCTTCTTCTAAAGAATCAGACAAATGACCCAACAGAGTGGCCAGCCAAAATCATTGAGCAAATATAATAGAAAAATTCATGGAGTAGATGGTGATTCCACTGGCAGCTGGTTACTTTTGTCAACACTGGTACATGTCATACCTTAGGACACAAACTGAAGCAAAAAGAATAACAGAATAAAGTAACTGAGTCAAAATGTACATATTTACCAAGCCTGTGGGCAATAAACTCATCATGTAGTACTGATGTGTTATTTTCAATCTGTACCCAGTCTATTGCTAGAAAAGGAACAAGAAAAAAGAATTAAGTTATGTGTTGTTAAAACTTGGGAGGTGAGGTGGCCTCATGGTTAGTGCGCTCGTCTCCGGATCGAGCGGTCCCGGTTCGAGCCCTGGCTGGGGACATTGTGTTGCGTTCTTGGGCAAGACACTTTACTCTCACAGTGCCTCTCTCCACCCAGGTGTATAAATGGGTACCGGTGAACTTAATGCTGGGGGTAACCCTGCAATAGACTAGCATCCCATCCAGGGGGGAGTAAAAATACTCCTAGTCGCTTCATGCTACAGAAACCAGGATAAGCTCCGGCCTGATGGGCCACTTGGCTCGCACGCAGACTTGTTAAAACTTAACACTTTCTTTCTATTGCTACATTGTAGATCTGGATACAATTCTATGTAAAAGATATTTGTAACAACAACCACAGGCAGCTCAAGATCATGATTTAAAGAACACAGAAAGATTTCTGTTTCATGATTTGCAAATGTATAGGAAAATACTCTAACACTAGCAAGGCTATTTTAATTCTGCTTCAATTCATTAAGTTATGCAATACCATACTATGGTTCCCTCACAGTCTTACACAAACCCAAATTTATAAGCGACCAAGCTTCTTTGAGAACAAGACCACCCAATCTAGAATATAAGGTACTTGACAGCATCTTGTAACATATGGTCTAAGGCAATTTTACCAGCATACATCACATAAGCAACACAACCCTTATGAAGTTTCATGCATGCTCCAGCAGTGTTAAATAATAAAAGCAGAGGTATAAATTGAACTATAAAATATTTCAACTTATGTTGATACCCCATAATGTTGAAAAGCCATAAATGTACAAATTCTGCATAACATTTACACAAAGTAATCTTTTAGACTATAAATCAATAACCAATGTTCTCACAAGAAAACTGCTTTAAACCTGGTTTTCATGAATGTTACCTGTTTCGCACCCAATCGAGTTTGCACCCACCAAGTTCGCACCCCTGAACTCATTACCGGTATTTTCACTGGCCCACAAGCAGAGGCATCAGCAAGGTACTGTTACAGAGGCAGTGGAGCATTTTGAATCATGAGAGGGCTCATTGTTAAGCCAAGTGCATACCTCTAAAATTGTATTTTCCAAAATGTCTTTTGCATGGTTTGTTTGCACAAACAAACTCCCTTGCAATGTCTACAGTGTTCAGCGTGTCCGTAATAGACCAGTTTATGAAAATGCAGGCAGAGGAAGTTGTTTAGATGATCCTTCTTCATGATTCTTCTAAGGAACACAGGCCAGAGCTGTTCAAAAAGTCTTACAGAATATTATTTCACCAAGCTCGAGCATGATGAAAAGATTTGTAAAAAGATCATGAAATGGAATATTTTGTCAAACTAATTTTAAGCTGCATTAGCAATATTTTAGACACCGAAATGTGCTGGGCTTTTTATTTGGGGGAACTACAGCGCCCCCTGCCCCGCCGCCTATGCCTTTAACAAGGTAGTGTCTTTTGTTAGGAAACAATCCTAATAATCTTACTCCATCAGTGTATGTTGGCTTATGGCTATATTCTTTTGCTAGTGAAAAACAGACAGAAGCATTATTCCCTCATTTCCTGTTTTTGCAACAACGTCCAAAAAAAGTTATAAAATGAACCAAGAAAAAAACATTTAAATGTACCTATAGTTGGGGTTTCAGCGATAAATATTCTTCGGAGGCCATTGGCCATGCTACAGCAGAAAGGAAAAAAAGATGAGAATGAGGTAAATGAAATAGTAGATATAAAATGCATTGCAGTCTACCAAACTGTGACACTGATCTGACATGTGGAGAGTACTTTACCTCAAGTCTGTATTCTCGATCGTAAACTTCACATTTTCTTCCGTAAGTTCGGTAATTTTTACACTGGGCTGGTTTGCATATGGCATTTTGTCGTGATTTTATCGATTCTACTACAAGTCTTGTTTCTGTAGCAGCAAAAAATCCAATATGGCGTCTCGTTTGACCGAACAGACCTATGGGATGAAACGCATGGGGTCTGGTAACCAAAACTGTGATTGGCTAATTCTAAAAGAATAAATGATCTGATTGGTCCATTTGAATTGAAAGCCGGTTTAAAAAACCTTTTTTCCTGTACCGTCTTCCATATTGCCGTTTCAAATCGGAAAGTGACAATCGAAATTACAGTTTATCAAGTAGGAAGTAATGGCTGTGGCTAGGTGAGACATTCAAACCACTTTTGTCGTGATCATTGAATTCATTTACCACTTCGACCAAACCAAACCAAATCCTGAAACTCGATTTGATTTCCTCGCAGATTAAAAGTGGACGTGCGTCAACTTCTCTTGGATTCGTTCAAGGTAGGGCTGGTTAAGTTTACGACTTTCATTCTTTTTTCGCAACAAGCATGTTCTTTGTGGCCTAATCAAGTTTGTGTTTTCTGTTTAAAAGAATCCAGACTTTTCAGCGTGTCCATGTGGAGATAACATGTTACAGTGGATTGGAACGATACGCGGAGGGAAAGGAACGGTAAGCCTAATGAATTAAGCTTATGTTTGATCAAATTTCTGCTGCCGTACATGCAAGCAGGCATTAGTATGTTTTGTTTCTTCTAGTTCTGGTATTCGGACAATCCGTACAGAACCTATTCGTACCAGCTTTGAAGGGTTCTTTCCTTCTCTTATTTACGCAGCTGAAATTCCTGTGTTACAGCCTATGTCATATGGCTGGGAAACAGACAAAAGTGCTTACTGAAGTTCGTTTGGGTTGCACAAATCAGCCGAAGCTGGCCACAATTAGCTGAGGTTTAAGTCAAACTTTTCGTCAATAAAACCCAGAAGCTCCTTCGGGAAAGCCTTGTCTTGTTGTGTGCCTTATTCTCGGCTTATTCATGCTTTTTATTCCAGGCATACGAGGGAAGAGAATACAAACTAATGTTGGACTTTCCAAGCACGTATCCTCAAAAACCTCCAGTGGTGAAATTCAAGACACCATGCTATCACCCAAATGTTGATCAACAAGGAAACATTTGCCTAGACATCTTGAAGGTAATAAATTCACTTGAAACTACAGTAATCCAATGGAGAAAGAAATACAAAGTACAAAATTGTGCATAATATAATCGTTCTTCTCTTCTTCATTCTACATGTAGGAAAACTGGTCTTCCTCATATGATGTTAGAACCATATTACTGTCAATACAGCTCTTACTAGGGGGTATGTATTACTTGTAAAAGATGATGGTGTGAGAGTAAGACTGCATTCGCACAGGACCGTTTCCAAATAGATCTGGTCCAAGAATCAAACTGGATAGGCCTTTTCGATTTCACAGGACATTATTTATTACATGTAGGTCCCAATCAGTCCCATTTACAGACCAGGGGCCTGTTTCTCAAGGTGCTGAAAAGTTTTGGCACCCTGAAAACCATAGCAAAATCTCAAACCTTATGATTACAGAGCTGTTTTATTTGCACGATCCTAATTAAATATGAACAGAGGTTTCCTTTATACAAGAAGATTCAGGCATATAGACTTTGCTGTTTTTAGATTTAAGGGCCTAAAAAGTTTCCGGGGCTTTCAAGAAACTAAGTGTAAACAAAACAAACCACGCTGTCCGCTGGATGGAGTGATTTATCCAGTGGATAGCGTTATCCATCTTTCAAACAAACCATGCCAGCAAAAAAAAAAAAAAAAACATTCTAGTTAGTTGTGGTAGATTTCCAGTTAAAACAAGACCAGCTTCTTGTAATCATCAAGGCCATTTACCTAAGTACTATATATACTAGGCTAGTTCATTTTGGGACCACCTGGCCATGTTTTCAATATTAAAATTCAGCTTGACAGCAAGGCCTAGGGAATACAAACAAAGGAAATCTATGAGCATATTTATCCATGCTCTTGCTCATCTCTTAACCTTGCTACCAAGCCTAACCTATCTAAAGCAGTCTATTGTTGCCATGTTCACAAGGGACTAAAATAATGGACCATTTGGAAGGTCTATTGACCATTAATAGATAACCTCTGTGAGCATCTGTGCACAATTATTGTGCACAGATGCTCATGTAGGTATCTGGTCCAAGGTAAATGGACCTAATCTGGTCTAAAAACCGAACCATTTAGGAAAATTCTTGCATGAACCTGATTATATTTTAAAGTCTTGATGTAAATACAGCATGACATAATGTTGTGGCAGTAAATATATGACATTTTTTCCCCTTAGAACCGAACAATGACAGTGCACTTAATGCAGAAGCTGCAAAATTTTGGAATAAAGAAGGTTTGTTTAGAACTTTGATTTTGTCACCGAACAATATTAAACTGAGCTTGAACATGAATGTAATTGACTGTTTTCTTTTTTTCTATTCAGTTTACCAGAAGAAATTGGAGAAGTTTGAAAAGGAAATGGCAGCAAAATATTAATTACTTTTAATTAGGCATGTAAATTAGTTATGGAGGCAATTCAGATGCTACATACACTGTCTTGTAGCTGCATGTATCTTGTAGCTGTATGTCACAGCTACATGTATTTTTGTTTGTTTTAAACAAATGTTATTAGGAATAATTATTTAAAAATGAATCCCCATTTTTACTAACAAGTCTGTTTCTAAAGTCTAGTTCAAATCTAGACAATAAACTTTACTAAGATTCTTAAATTATAAATAAATATTCTTTTCATACTGTGCTTTCATCTTGTTTGGAGCTGTTTTGACTTGTAAATACATGTTACTAGTTAAAAAAATTGTTGGAAATAAAATGAAGTTTGTGTTTACAAAATGTTAAATTACAAAGCCATGTGTAAATGTATCTTCTTCTCTAAGAACAACCTGATTAACTTTTCAGGGTTCATAAAATTTGTATTGATATAGCTTGCATCACAGGTGTAAATGGGGAAGGAGTTGGGGAGGGGGTGTGAGGAATAAGGGGAAGTCCAGTCCCCACATCTCTCATCCCTGCTCTCTTCTCCCCCATTTTACAACTGCTGTACAGGCTCATTACATTGAAATTCAGGCATTTCTGAGAAAAACAAAAGAAAGAGAAAAAATTGGAGCAAACTTCCCCTCTTGCACTTTAATGTAATCTGCCTAAGCAATAGCCTGCAAATGCAGACGTATTTCTGGCTGTCACTTGGTTCTGCTGAAAAATAACGCCTGCGAACCCGAGCCAGGAAACGATTTCTGTGACATAATGACTTTTGTTTCTCCTTGGCCAATCAGATTCCATGATAGAATGAAACTCCAGTGCTCCTCGCAGCGAATACCTCGCGCAGTAGTTCTGGGGTTATTTAAGCTAAACTGCGATTGGCTTAGAATTCCTATGCTACAGAAATCGTTTTCTGGCTCGGGTTCACAGGCGTTATATTTCGGTGGAACCAAGTGACAGCCGGAAATACATCTGCGTTCGCAGGCTACCTAAGCGATGGATTGAAACAAAATTAATTTAACAAATTAAAGCAGTCTTGGATTTTTATCATGGAGATGGCAATCATGTTTTGTGCTTCTTTACTGCATGTTTCAACAACATCCAAACTCCAAGGTTCAAAACTTCACTTGACTAGCAAATAGTGTTTTTGGGTACCAAACAAACAAAATGGATCCAGACCGCCAATCACTGTGCAGATGAGACCTTGAGAGGTTGGCCAAGATGATTGAC
>Ga0126338_10002128_pt1 | contig 13424 bp, 7 predicted proteins | sample OrbCmetagenome_2_FD_92529 | JGI IMG/M metagenome (GOLD analysis project Ga0126338, IMG submission 92529) | Coral microbial communities from Petempiche,Puerto Morelos, Mexico - Orbicella C C metagenome | ecosystem: Host-associated > Invertebrates > Cnidaria > Coral | place: Petempiche,Puerto...
AAAAAAAAAAAAAAAAAAAAAAAAAAAAGTGGCGCGTTTTGGGTTTAGCGCCGAGTCATCAACGTCATCATTGATTCGGGAGGAAGGGTGGTTTTATTTCTTATTTTACTCTACCAAGATTGCAGCTCTCCGGCCAAGCAAACTCTCTGTGAGTGTAGCTGACAAGACTGACAAGGTAGATTAGTAAGCGTGCCTTGGTGAGCAGTGCCGGTGTAAATTAGCACGCTAGAGATGCCTGTCCACTCCAGGACGTTGATCACACGATTTATATTTCTCGTGATCTTGTTTTGTTCATGAGCACGGAGTTCTCACAGACTCGCGTAGACAGGTGCTGTATTCAATACTGTTTCCAATGCCTTATCAGGGTGAGTTAATGTGCGCTGACTGCTCTTCGGATTGTTTTACACTCTCCCTTCTCTCTGTCTTCCATCTTTGCTTTTCAGTGGTGAACGTAACTCTGCTCTATACCGAACTCTATTTGGCGCGCGCTTTCAAAATTTGCTGGTTTACACTAAAACGACAGTAAAAACACCTGAGAGAAGTCAAATGTTTATTTCGTATTATATGTAGTTTTCTGGATTCAGTTCCCAGAATTTAGATAAAAAACGGGGCATAAAGGAGACACTAATTTCTCTTTGCTTATTTCTTCGCATTGTTTTCTTTTCAAGACTGACATTTCCTGTCACACGCACACAGATTGTAATATTGCACGCGATGTCAATTTTTAATGTATAGATTCGTGTTATATAGATTCATCACGCAGGATTTAATAATTAAACTGAAAATTGTTGCTTGCTTAAACAAAACCCCTCCCTGAAAAAAAAAAAAGAACGAAAAAATAGCAGTCACAGTGTAGGAAGAGAAATGCAACATGTCCAAATTTTAAACTCTATATTGTTCGAAAAACTGCATAATAAGAACATGTTATGTGCAGTTATGTCACTCACGAAAATAATAGAATAGTCACGGTAGCTTCTTCAACGTGAAAAATTGCGTTTGAAAATAAAAAGGAATGTTCGTTCGTCTTTTTCCCACAAACTTTCCCCTTTTCTTTTCTCTAGTCGTTATTCGTGTTGCTCTCCAATTAAGCAAACGCCTGAGATGAAGCTACTAAATCCTATCCGCCCACTAAGATATATTTTTGGAAATCACGTAACTATAAATTTCTCTTTTTGCCACCAATATCATTCATTACCTTTCAAGTCTTTCAACATGGAAACTTTTTGCAATATCTCAAAATTCGAAATTAAAGGTGAATATATTGTTTTGAGAAGTTTTTAAGTAAATTAGCAATATTGTATTTTACGCCCACCACATTCGCCGATTGATCAACGAAACCTATCGTTCTTTATTACGTGTACGACTGCTTTATATTATTACTATAAATTTGGTGCTTGGTCAGTTGGCCACGAGGCAATTATATTTCAATCCGATCTATGTCCGCCAAACTCGCGTGTAATGAGGTTTGGCTAAGAACGTTGATCATGCATTGCTAATATACAAGTTGTATGAACATGTACTAAACTGACCAGAACTAAATAACCGTACCGTGAAGTTACCGGATAATGAAATCAAATTGCAAATTTCTTCTCACAGACGGCGCAATACGCGCGCAAAAATATTAATTGCGAGAGCCGCAAATATCTGACCCACCAGTAGCAGAGAGGTGATAGGGTTAAATGCAATGGAAACCAAAGACGATTTTCTAAGTAGTTGAAAGCAACTCATTTACTTTTAAAATGGGGCGGCGACTCCTAATATACTAACGCGTGAGTGGTGTCTGATTGTGTGCAAAAGCTGTTTAGAATGTGCCAAACCACATGAAGCTACGCTGCCTTTGACTTTTTTAACGCGAAAATGCATTTCAAATTTTCACTGAAGTAGTTCGTAAACTAATTTCTTTTATTTATCCACGAGCCAAGCGTTTCGCAAGTTCACAGGCTGTCAGAACTTTAAACACACGATATGCACTACTATAATAGAAGTTTTTTAAGGTGACTGAAATAATGAAATGCAAGGAGAATTTTCTGTCAAAATGTCACAATTAACACATCCACACAACAAACAGAGTTCGGATACATAACTTTTTTCAAATAAAAGTTGAAAAGTCTCTCTCACTATCAGTAGCGTCTTAACGCCATGCAGTTCATAATGATGAGTGATGACGACGACGACGAATAATGATGATGATGATGATGATGATGATGATGATGCTGATGACAATAGATGTAGGTACATGTACAAGTAAAGCGGCTGGAGGGAGTTTAAGCAAACCACGACGACGATGGCAACGAGAACGTCACCAAGCAAAAGGTTTAAGACGGAATCCACGTCCCAACTAATGGACAAAATCTTTGAACCGAGATTATTTACATCGTATTGCAAACTTCTGTACGACTATTTTAAATATCTTCTCAAAAACAAATCATTTCTAGCGACACCGAACGTGGAAAACGAATGTTGAACTTCGTATGAAACACTTGAAAGTACTGGTGAAATGAAACTGATGATGAAATTTTACCTGTGTTTGCACAATTTCTCGGAACTTTGAAATTTAGTTTCTCTCGTTCCCATGGGAAATTGGTTTTGGTGCTATTTCAGGCAACTATTTCAGTATATCTTTAGCTTAGAGAAAATGTGAAAAGGACTGTAAAATACTTAAAATTATTCTGGTACCAGATTTTTGTCCACTTAAAACTGAAATTGCTTGATTTTCTATCGGATTTCGTCTTAATGAGAAGAACAATAGCTGTGCCCGTGCGTTATAAATCTTTGTACATTTCTTTGCCGTCCTTTGCAAAACAACAACGTGAAATGATTAAGTTCTGCGTATATAGTCTACGGAAGTCTCCAGAACGCGAACGGCGACGGCTAAGTTTTGGTATTTCCATTTGGAGTTAAACGCTGTCATTGTATATTTAGCCTGAGCACGTCTTTAGAGCCCATTGAACAGATCTACACAATCACTAATTTCGCTGGTAAAATATAAATTCATTTTTGATTAGGCGTCATCCTTGGCGTCGTCGCCTTCGTCGTCGTCGTCGTCGTCGTCGTCCCTAAGTAGCAAAGAAGGGCGGCTGCAGCTGAATGAAGGCAAAAAGCAGCAAATATTTACGGGATGTCGAAGATCCAAAAACTGGTCGATACAATTTCGTTCTGCTTATTTTATTGTTTGAATTGTAGACGTTTAAAGTGTCCATCCGACGTAGCCCCATACATGGTGGGATATGTGGAACAAAACAGACGTAATGATACTAGTGATAGAAAACTACTCCATCTGTTTATTCTTTGAGTTCACTTTTATTTATAGCCAAAATTCTCCATACAAACTTTTATATTTTATGCAACGTAATTTTGGCAAATATCGTAATTGAATTCCTTGTGATACTTTTGTGATTATTATACCTTGAACTCACCATCTCTTTTCTGATTGGTCGAAAGCGTACGTACACAGTGAATTTTCTAAATCAGCGCTTTTGACGTCATCTCTGCAGATTAGATCATATCATGTCAAGGACACTCAAGGTCACGGATAATCATGTCAAGTTTGCGCGCTTTGTGTTTCTTGCCGTGAAGAAGCAAAAACATGACTTCCATTTTTTTCGTTCGATGTATAATAAAACAACCTTGTTTTGACAGGTGTTAATTGATCATAACATGGATGTTCAATATCAAAGAAGTACACGGTAAACCAAGGCTACATGTCTCTGTCAACTTGTTATTTGGAGTATGCCGCCATGTTGCGCGACTCCGTCGTCGCCGTCGCCGTCGCCGTCGTGCTTAGATAACATAAATGTCTTCTTACTCGTTGAAAAATTTGTGTATTACCGGTCGACCTTCTTTGTAAGAATCAGAAATTATAGGACGCGAAGTAGCCCTCAAACTGAGGGTGTTAGGTAAAATTCACTCACGCCACAGCGACTTGCGGCGCAAACCCCGACAGTTGAAAAGCAGCCACCGAAGAACGGCACGGCCGGGGGTTGCTGGATATCACTCGTTGTCACACTCCTTAAAATGAATAGAACTGTCGCTCGAACATACCACACCACACACATACTTGTTCAACTTGGAAGAGGTTTTTTGGCTAGCCTCGGTTTAGCCGGAAGCAATTTGGTTGCTATTTGATCCTATTTTTATCACTGTCACGGTCACTGTCACGTGATCACCAAATCAAATATGGCGGACGAAGAAGAAACCGAACGTCGTCGAGCGGATCCTTATGGGCCTCGACTAATTGAGCTACACCGGGGAGAAAGTGGATTTGGATTTAACGTACGTGGGCAGGTATCGGAAGGAGGACAACTGAAGTCTATTAATGGAGAACTGTATGCCCCTTTACAACACGTTAGCGCTGTGTTGGAGAGCGGTCCTGCACATAGTGGAGGAGTTCGGATCGGCGACCGAATCCTTGAAGTGTAAGGAGGCGTTAATTGTGTGTAATTACGTAGTAATATTTCCTGTTTTGAGGTAAAAATGGTTACTTGAATCAGCGCAACTGCAATTTATCCGATACTACGACGTAAATAGCAACTACATTGCTTAAACTTACTCGTATTTATAATTAAGGTTTGATTGTTCTCTAATATTCATCTGCTGCGGAAGTTACCAGCTGTTGTCAGTTGTTATCTGATAGAAAATAAACAAAACTCTCAATCTCGCTTACTTTTTCTTCGTTTTAAAAATTTTGTTTTCCGTTACTTTTTCGATATTTTCTTTGGCATCTTTTGTAGACTTATAAGCTTAATTTGTAAACTTGTCATATTATAGCTAGTAACAATCACAGGCAAGCTTACGATTCAGCATGGGGTTAAATTTTTATTCAAGATCAAGGTCAGCTGGAACCAATTGTATTCAATAAACTGATGTTGAGGTAGATTAATCTGATAAACAGGTCAAAAGTTAATTCATAGTTCTTTGTGGACTGGGCTCCTCCAATAAATAGTGGCAAAAATAAATGCAGTCTCACATTGGTTAAGTTAATGACAATCACGTTTGAAAATTCTGCATTTATACCACTTGGGCACTGTGGTAATGAGTAAGAGTAGGCCATTTCCGGGTTGCCTTTTGCCTCTGTGTCAAAACAAGTCTTTGTGCGAAACTGTTCATATGAAAGTTTATGTTCCGCCTACAGGTTCATTTTCATGCAAATCAAACTCATTTTCATATGAATGGTTTTGCATGAGGACTCATATTGAAAAACAGGCACAAGCTCTCACAGAAATGGCCTATTGATCTTATATTTCATGGATGAAATGAATCCAGCCCTTTCATGTAGTAATTTACCAAGTTTAATTGTCTGGGTAGGCCTGGTTGCTGTTTTGAGAAAGATTGTTGTTTCAGTTTGGTGATACAGTGAAACCTTGATGCACCAAAGGGCAAGGTGCCTTTAAATTTTTTCCGCTGTAACGAAGTTTGTTCTATGTTTTTTTTTCCATATATATTTAACTATTATTGGGACAAAGAATATGGTTTATTACTTTCCACTCCATCTTTTGTTTCCGTTGTTTGCATTAAGAAAGGTAAAGTCTTTATATGAGCCAAGTGGCCCATCAGTGTGACACTTGTTTTTGTAGCATGAAGCAACTAGGGGTATTTCTACACCTCCCTAGATGGGATGCTAGTCTATCGCAGGGTTACCCCCCAGCATTAAATTCGCTGGTACCCATTTATACACCTGGGTGGTTTACATATATATATCACAGAACCCATTCCATAGCTATTTTTTATAGTAAATTTCATCTCTGTTTTTCGTAGGAATGGTGAAAATGTGGAAGGTGCCACTCATAAGCATGTAGTGAACCTGATAAAGAAAGGTGGAGATAAATTAACACTAGTTGTGATATCTGTTAGTCAACAAGAGGCAGAAAAACTTGATAGTGAGAGTTCATCAGGAGGAGAGTATTACGATTACTCTGATAAGCGATCCGTCCCATTATCCATACCTGAAACAAGACAAGTGGTTAGTGATGGTGAAACATATATGGTAAGAGATGTGAATTGCATTTTGTTTCCTGTAAATTGTACCATGTTTTCTTTAACTGTAATCACATCTGAAAGTTTCCCGCAGTAGAACCATAGTTGAATTTTTCTGTTGATTAGAGAGAGCACCCATTGTGTTTTGTGCATGGTCAAGGACAAAATAGCAAACCAAAAAATCTAACAGGCTAATTTTTATGTTAGAGTAAAAATAAGAGATTGAATTGTATTGCAGCTTTGTTTCAACTCAGTTTTCAAGTACCTCAGTGAAGAATCATCTGGGCAAAAAAGGCCATAACTTCTTTCAATTTGTGACCCTTAATATATTGATAAAGGAATTTCTTTTTCCAGGCGTATAATATATATTTTAACGACAAGCACGTTTGTTCCAGAAGATACAGAGAATTTTCAAATTTACATTACCAGGTATGCCTCTTGATGAAAGGTCTCTCAAGTACATGACAGTTGTAATTCAAAGAGTTATAATTTTATGGTAGTGTTTGTGTACAAGTAAATTTTTAGTAAGTAGGGAAACATTGCGAAGGAAGCCATGAAAGCACATGTAACTGACGTGTGAATTGTGTAGGTGTCCAGTTACAGGTTTCCAAACTATACAACACAAAGTTGTCATGGGATACCTGTAACTGGACACCTGTGTGATTGCGCACTAATTGTGTGGCAAATAGGTGCACTGAGAACCAATTAACAAATAATTTTTTATAGCATAAGTTGAATATGTGTGATTTACAAAGGGGCAAAGTCTCCAGCCAACTATTAAAGTTTATAGCTCTGAGGGCAGGTAGTCTGTGTTGTTTAAGACAGTGCTTGATCTGACTCTGAATTAAACATGAAAAACTGATTTGTTGACAACCTTGTAGCAGTGATGCACAAATAGCTGAGCATGCTTTCTGAACACCTTCTATTGACATGATAAGTGCAACCCACTGCCAGACAAACAGTGCAAAGAACAGCCTTTTTTGAACTTACCCTTTAGGCAAACTGTAACTATGACGTACTATCCTGAAATGATGTAATTTTCACTAGTCCCCCAAAAATCTTCCTAGCATGATTAACACTTTTGTAACTAAGAGCGGACTGCCATCTTATGTCACTGGTTGAAAGAGTACTTAAATCAGCTGAAACTTCACACACACACACAAATAAAGACTTGGGTAAACTTTGGAGCTGCTAAGGCCAGAAAAGCCAACTGGTTTTCGTAGCTAATTAATTCCTGCGGAGATGCATGGAAGCCTGTGGTAAGATATCTTATTGCTGCTTTCAAAGCAATCTAAAAAATGTTTTTATTTTTTTTTTAGCTGAAGAAGGAGTTTAGAGATTACCAGTTCCCAAAGTTCCCTGGAAAATGGCCTTTCCATTTGTCTGATCAACAACTAGAGGCCAGGAGAAAAGGCCTAGAAGCTTACCTTGAACAAGGTAAGACTTGATTTCATTGCTGTTGAGAAAAAATCGTATCATCCACAAACTCTTCACAAGTACTCAACTTAGTTGGTGAAATAATCAGAATGAAAATGATATACAGTAGCAGAAGTGAACAGTATAGTTGTAGTACAAATGCTGTGAGTGCTAATTGGCTGAGCCACGTGTATCTCACAATGTCAGCCATTAAACACAGTGGCTGGAGGTGGTCTACAAAATGTCAATGTTATCTCGTTTCTCTGGAGTTTTGGAGTAAGATTTAGAAATTGTACTGGATAATTTAATTCCTGATGAAATTAAACAAAGTTTATTATTAAACTGGTGAGTATGTATGTGCAGCTGCAAGTTTCAAATGACCGTTCAGTCTGTGCATAACTTTGTTTAAGTGTGAAGTTGAAGGGTAGTGCTTACATGTATAAATTATGTAGAAAATTAATTGTAAAGCCCTGGCCAAACGGATTTGCAAGTAGACACAAGTTGAAAACTTGGGTCTACTTGTGACTCCATTTGGCAAGGCCTTGCATGCACTCGCACTGGATTGCTATGACTTGTGCTCACTTTGGTCAAGATCAAATTTGTACGCAAGTTGACGCAAGGTTTTCACTGTTTGACCACCCAACCCAAGTCAACATAAGCTGAGTGATGTCCATTCATTGTTATAGCAACCTATTAGCCATTGAAATACAGGATATGTCTGCCTTGAAATGGATTTTTTGCATCTTGCGTGTACTTGCAAGAAAGTTTAGCCACCAAACTCAAGTCTCCACGCAAGTTGTGGCTACTTGTGACTCCATTTGGCCAAGGCTTCAGATTGTCATTTTAAAAAAATGTTGAGCTCATAAATTATCTGTCTGATAGTATTGTTGAATATAAGTTATTTAGTATGTGCTTGTAATGTTTGTTGCAGTGAATTCAGTGAGAGTAATAGGGGAGTCAAATATCATGGAAGAGTTCCTGAAATTTTCAGAAAACCATGTCACGGTATTTGTTATGTCTCCAGTTTGATCTAAACACTTGTGAATCAGTTTAGTCCCTGCCTGTTAACAGTATCCTTATACATGTACTTGCAACTTCTGTTTTTTTTAGCAAGAGAAAGAAGATGACAGTGATGGTACAATGAAAGTCGAGTTAAGGGTATTCTTACCAGATGATTCAATCACAACTGTGACTGTTCTGAAATGTCAAAAAACAGATGAAGTATATCAGGTAAAATTGCTGCAGAACCTGACACTGTATGTGCACTGATAGTGAAAGAATCAATTTATGAAGTACAAAAGTCTTTGAAGTGTTAGGCAGCTTTTGTCTAGAAATCCAGGCAAATCTGGTGCAGCAGTGTGTGCAAACTAGTTTTTTTAAAATTTTCAGTCAGCCTGGATGGTCTTTTTATTTATAGAATACAAATCACATTCCACCTGTTAAATCTGTGAGCCAGTTGCGCAGAATTTTAGTCCTATTCTGCACATAATGTTCACTTGTTGCTTGCTGTTCACACCCTAGTTGGAAGGTGATTAGAAGGTACTCTATAGATTAGGAGTGAAAAACATTCCTTTTAGCCATCTTTTCAAAACTCCCTGGTGAAGTCTGAGTGATCAGGCAAAACTAGAAGAAGAGCTTACCAGTGATGCTAACTAGTATTTGTTAAAAAAAATGACAAAATTTTAAACATTGGCATTGTATGAGGTCAGTCTCATTTCAAGTTTGGTTTTAGAATATATACACTGTATGAGACACCATTCATAGTGAACAGTTCTTGTATCGATAGCAATTGGCAGTTTCTGAAGTTATTTTTGTGTCATTAATTGTAATTTTAATTATATCTATTATTCTATGAACTAGAATATTACATTTGCCACTTACAATGTAAATTTGAGTATCAAATTGTATGCCTTCATTCACGTCTCTCCATCACTTTTTGTATGCCCTAGTGAATACTGGAAATTATTTTGACATATCTTGGATTTTGATAATATGATTTTCTTGTTCTTTTATTAACTTCACTTTCAAGGCTTTGGCAGTGAAGCTCAATCTGGATAAAGAGTGTGTTCCAAATTTTGCTCTTTTTGAGATTATGGAGTATGGTTTTGGTAAGTCAAATGAAGTAACATGTAAAATTGTCATGAACTAACAATAATTTTCATTCCGTCAAATTTAGATAGCAATTTTCACTGGAGGTCTTTGCTTACAGAGAACCCTAACAGTATTGTTTCTTTTGTCGAGACCTTTTCCTTAAATAATCTGCTGCTGTCCCAAGGTTTTAAAATAGATGCAATGTACTTTGATCTTTCTAGATTTCAGTACATTTCTTGTAAATTCAGGGTTTCTACATGTTAGAAGTTTAGTTGGTGAAGGAAGATATAAATTTCTTGTCAAAAGTCTGGTAATTTTACTTAAAGATTGCAGCATGTTTTGATTCTCAAGCATTATTGATTAGACTAGGCACCGTTTCATGGCCAATTAAAAAACAAAGCAAATTTATGTCTCTATGGTGAGTTGAAATAAATTATTAATTTGTTTTCTGGACAGTAAAATTTGTCTACTCTGGTAGAAAATTGCTTTTTTTCCTAATCGGTGGTAATCATTGGGTGGTGGTAGTTCTCAGAATTTGTGGTACATTATGCTGTAATAAGTGACAAAAGTAGTTGAGACAGTTTTAGAAAAGGACACTTTTCAATTTTTAACCTCATATTGTAGTTTATTTACATCTCATGTTATTTCTCATACCCCCAGCCCCACAATTCAATGTTGTATAGGCGTTGTGGTCTGTGCAGTCTTAGAAATAGAAAATTCGACATTGCTTGGTGGGGAAGAGGTTAAAAGTTTCCAAGACACTTGAAAATTGAATTTTGTTGCAAAGTGATGCAACACTTTTGTTGCTCATTGTAGCATCCCCGGTTGATGATGTACTTGTATATTCTCCTCACCTGTGTCCTTAACAATGTGTCAGAGTTGTAACAAGAAATTATGTGTGCTGATATTTTCTTCTCTTATCTCATCAACTTTAAATTGTCAAATTGCACTACACTGGTCAATTTACCAAGCTTCACAGTTTCTCACTGGTTTTCTCAAATGTCTTATTTTTTCTTATTTTTTTCTAGAACGAAAACTTGAGAGTAAGGAGTTCCCACACAATGTGTACATACGAACTTATTCTGCACTGTCAACAACTTCTCTTGCCTTGAGAAAGTGGATTTTCACTCTAGCGAGGGTTTGTACTAGATTCTGCTTCTCTGCAGACTTGTGTCTATTTGATTTTAATTAGTGGTATGTCCAAGACATTCAATGTGTTTGGCTTGGCAGGCAGGGACTTCAATTGATCATATTGGCAATAAGAATGTACTGTAAAACAAAAATAATAATAAAAATGAAAATAGACGATATGTTGCCTGATCAAAACAGGAAGCTACTGATATTACTTATGATATCTCAAGGAGCTGTGCTGATATTTTCTTTAAGTATTTTTTTTTGCATTTTAGAAAATTACCTTTCAATTTATTGATGAAGACCTCAAAATGATGCTTGGCTATCCGATATAAAAACTCAATATTAAAGGAGATCATGAACATTGAATGTGACAAATGTAGAATAAATATGCAATAGCCCTGGCTTATTTATTTCCTGTTATTTCAAATTTATGAAAGTTGAGAGCCCATCCCCTAAGATATTGTGGAGTGCATTTAAAAGTAGCATTCTGAATGGAATTGTTATGTGGCTTGACAGGAAGTACTGATGAACCATGATGACAATGCAGTAAACCTTCTCTATAGCCAGGTATCTACAGTATAAAGTAATAAACTTTATTATTAACTTAATTAACTTAACATAACTTTATTGACATAACATTAAATCTTCAAAAGATTTTATGTTAAGTTAGGACTTAATTCAATCTTTAGTTTTCCCTTTTCAACATATGAAACATGTGAAATTAGAGACATCCATACATGTTTTGTTCAAAATATAATATCCTGACAGTGGGACTTAAAGTTAACAGACTTTCCTACTTCTACTGTCTGAGTACTGTATATTGCTATTTATTATTACCCAACTAGTGGACTAATGCAAATTCTACATTTTGATTGGCTACGCTACTAGAGGACCATTAGTAATAGTCCTCAAGAAGCAAAATTGGCACAATTGAGTGTGACACTTTCTTTCGTTTTATTCCCAAATAAATATTTCTTCAACTTGCATTTGCTAACTTTATTATTGCCTTTTCTGTCCGACTAGTTGGATGATACTAAAACAATTAGACCCTTTGCCCTTGCGGGCTATGGGTCTAATTGTTAAAAAGAACTTCTTGCATCACTCTGGTTTTGTGTATTCATGTGGTTCTTTCATGTTTACACAGTGTCTTTTCCTTGTCTTGTTTCTTCAGAGTTACAGTAATTTGTATCAGTGAATGTTTTTAGAGAACTCAGATGAGTGGTTGGCAATTGCTTCCACACCATCAGTGTTCTCTTTATGTCAAGTCTCCACTTGTGTTTCAACTGTCCACGACAGAGGCAGAGAATATGTTCTATCTTTCAAACCATTTATTCAGTTTAAGCAAATTGCCAAAACACACTGTGATGACATTTTAATCACAGGCAGTAAGTGACTTAAGAACACGAAAGCTGTCACCAGGAAAAAACTTGCAAAAACTTAAAGATCTTCAGGCAGGGAATAAAAAGAAAGAGGTGAGTGAAACTCGAAATAAGAATCTGAAATCTCCTTAAGTACTGATTGCCTTACACTTTGTTTATTGTGAGTTATGAGAATTTGATAGTTTGTCAAGACAATATCCCGTAGTTGATGATTGATTTATTCTTACCACCCATCTTCTTGAAAATGTAGTGGTATTATAATGGGAAACTAGATATTGGTACTCGCGACAAAAACGTGCGAGTCATTCTTAGAAGAATAAGTCTGAGGTAAACCTATTGTTGTCTTGAGAAGCTAAGTTTATTTCATATTTTTTAGATTTTAATTTTAGTTTGTCTTGTGTTAGTCTTGTGATCATTCATGTCTGTCCAAAAGTCAAGTTCACCCACAAATCTTGCCGGTAACTAAGTTTTGTTGTTCATTCTGTCTAGGTTCTCTTAAGTTTTAATCAAATATTGTTCTTGCGATAGTCATGTTTTGACGGTCATGTTTCGACAGTCTTCTGACATTCGTTGAAACTTCGGTATAGGCATAGGTAGTATCATTAGCATCAGCAGAATCAGGAGACGTTGTGGGTCAAAGAATGAAAACCATAGAAGTCCATTAAACTCTCGGTTCCTCTTTGCACAAGCGGGTTAGCCATCCATTAACTGTCCAGCAATCTTGGTGGAGAACCCGTGTGGGTTGATCATGACTATTGGACAACCATGGATGATCATGAGACTAACACAAGACAAACTAAAATTAACAGTTAAATAAAATTAGCCTCTCACCACTATGGTAACAGTCAGATGACCTACTACTGAGGTACGGTAGACTTAAGCGAGCTGGGTAGGTCATGTGATGGGGACAAATTTCCTGTATTCTGGCAGCACTACTAGGATTAGCTGTGCCAATGCCATGATATACCAGACTAGTTTACGGCTTGTTCCAGACTAGATTATGGCAACTAGAGGGAATAGACGTGTACACAAAACAAAAAGGAAACGAGGGATTGATATGTCGTTCTGATAAAGCAAATTGAAATTGCAGAGCAAATGTTAGCGTTGCTTTACTCTCCTCAGTACCTTGATGTTGCCAGAACGCTTGAGGGATATGGAACTGTTGTGTTTCCTCATTGTGCATGTGATGCAAGAAGAAATGGTCACGTTATTGCTTCAGTCAGTCTAAGCAATTTCCGACTACAAGCATGTTCTAAAGAGGGCGATAAACAGGTCAGTGTGCTCTACGACATGTCTGTATACATAGGGCATATCGCAGGCTTAGATGGGGGGCGGAGGGGGGGGGGGGGGGTTTTTTTTTTGGGGGGATGCAGGTTTTTTTCCCCACGCTAGTTTTTAAAACTTTTTTATTTTTGGGGGGGGGAAAGGGGG
>Ga0126338_10002129_pt1 | contig 13419 bp, 10 predicted proteins | sample OrbCmetagenome_2_FD_92529 | JGI IMG/M metagenome (GOLD analysis project Ga0126338, IMG submission 92529) | Coral microbial communities from Petempiche,Puerto Morelos, Mexico - Orbicella C C metagenome | ecosystem: Host-associated > Invertebrates > Cnidaria > Coral | place: Petempiche,Puerto...
AAGATATATATACTAAACATTTACATTAAAAATTACAACCATTCTGGAGATTATGTAAAAACAAGCATTTAAAAAGAAGAGCAACAACAACAAACAAACAAGCAAAAAATTGTACCTAATTTACAGTACATACATGATTGATACGGTCTTGATCCATAAAATGCTTAAAAATATGTGTTTTAAACTTAAAGAGTGTTTAATTCTCTGATCTCTCTTGGTAATCCGTTCCATTCTCGTGCAGCGTCACACTTGAAAGTAGACTGACCCATTTTCGTTTTAGTTGGTGTGACGTTTAAAGTGTTAAGTCTTTAAGTATTCTTCCATGCAGATCAGACCTCTTAACAAGATATCCCTCTAACTGGTGCGGACAGTGATATGGACGTTAGCATATAGAGGTCGTAAAAAATTCGACTGTTACTTATAATTCAAAATTGTTAGTATAGTATGATAGCCAGCTCTATAAGCTTTAATTTGATATATAGGGGCTTAGGTATTCACAGTTTAAACTGGACCCGTCCCGGCCGTCCGGACGCGCTACATCGCTTGGACCCGAGTCGGAGACATCGATTAAGATATACGGTAACCTTAATAAAATCGAGAGAGCTTCATATTTGAAGTTGGACATACTTACATGACTAAAGGAAATGACAGGCTTGTCTCGTCAAAAAGCGTCGCTTCACACCTCCTCACATGTTTTCCTGTTTTAGTAATTATGTCTCTTGGCGCTCTAACCTTCAAGCGGTAGAAGAGATATTAAAGGTCCAAAATACCACCTTTTACTAAATTAGTTAGCTACATTTAGCAAAGTCTTCTGCACAAGAACACAACGCCAGCTTTGGAAGTGTTGCTCTTAAACACTTTACACAACAGCCTGACCGTTCTATCCTAGACCAGGAGCCTTTCATTAGGAGCGTTCAACTACCCATATTCCTGACACGGCGTTTTCACAAACCGATCTATTTTTAGTTTGAATTTACTGCGAATTGAAACCCCTGCAGGAACCTCAGTGACCAATCACAAGCACGGAATTAATTTTAAACTGACGTCATCATTTCACCGGAAGAAGTGATGGGCTCCTGATGTGAGGTAAACCATTTTTTTCCTTACCATGGTCTGGGAATAGAAGCCTAAAACTAGACCGGTCTGTATGCCGTGGCATAGGCTTAGTGTGGAAGTTGCACGCTCCTAGTGATGGGCTCCTGCCGTCGCTCCTGCCTAGAATCTGAACTGAAACGTATATTTTTAGAAATATAGGCACGCAACACGTGCAGAGGGCGGAAAGAATACAAAGGTTGTACGGCTTTAGTTCTTGGCACGCTGGGTGATTCAAGTAGTGATTAACAATTATTATTATTATTTTTTTAAGAATCTAGAGTTACTCTCATTTGATTATCCAGAGGAACGGCTTGCTTTAAAAAGGTTTAAATTACAGCTACCAGCGGACTGAATGTACTTGTTGTACAGGGTGAGTTGTTCATAAAGAATGAAAACATGTGTTAAATATCTTGTATAGAAACGGGAACTTGTGTTAATGTGAGTTATTTTTGCAGCTGTGGGGCTTATAAATTTCTCATTTCTACATACTTACGCTCTTGACTACAGCTTGAATGTTGACATGTTCCCCGTGCAAGTTCTGATCATTGGCTATTATATCTCCTAATGTATAGAAGTCATTACTTGCTTTGATCGGTATGTGTGAGATATTGTCAAACTCGCTCATGTCGCATCCATTGAATAAACTGACAGATGAATGTGTGTCACTAACATGTAACTGGTATGGACTGCATAGAAAAGAATCTGAGGTTAATATCACTATTATTGCGTGCAGAGCTTAATTAATTTCAGAAAACAGACTTTTCTTGGAAAATTATGCTTGATATATAGTGCTCTTGGAAATTTCAACATAAGTGCAGGAAGTCAAACTAGGTATATGTGGATTAGATGGGTTACTAGGGTGAGAGAGACAGAGGGTTTGTTATATGAGTGTCAAATGAGTGTGTCTGTCCAGGATTCTATTTAATAAAACTGATTGACAGACCGATTTCCATCATTAATTTAGTCCCTGTCAATAAATTCACTTCCTTTTAATTTACTATACTCTTGCCACAATAAATTTTAGATATAATTATATATACCTTGGCGTCCAAGGCCTCCATCTTTGCTCAGTTTCGTTACTTTGCTTGTTTTGGATTTGTGGATTTCTTACTTCCACTGTAAAGAAAAGTAAAGAAATGTACTTTAATTTTGTTTCAGTTGAAGCATTTAGTTCTCCAAAGGCCTTCAAACGTTTATTACCAATTTATAAGGCTTTAAGCTTCTGAAACTTTGTTAAAACTAAAAGAGATCAGCCAAAGAATTCAGCTTAATTGAATAATATAAGGGTTTTTTTGTATGCAAGCTCAATTCTTTTTTCGTACCTACGTCGTTTAATTTGAAGGAATTTGCAAGGTTCTTGATGAATGTTTCACTGCCCCAGCAGTTAACGTTGACAAAGTCTGTAGGCGTATCTCTCAGTGTAAAAAAGAAGTGATATTTTTCGCTCCCTGGGTCTGCCGGCAAAAGTAAAAAGCAATAAATTATTGTTAGTCAAGTACACCTTAAAGCTCATAGCATTCAAAAAAGTTCTTGCAAACTTACTCTTTCTGTCTGGAAAAGAATGAAATCCCTGCTTAGCGATGACAAGTCCCACTAAGTTCTAAAAAAATAAAGAAAATAAAGACAACAATCAACTTAAAAACTAAAATGTTTAAGTTCTAAGTTTGCAGAATTACGCTTAAGTTGATTTTTCCTACACAGTTGTTCATTCCTTGGCACAAGTCGCGGATGGAAGTTCGTCCTTTGGAAATGTCTCCGAAATCGCTGGCAGAGAAACCTGTGCCATCAGGCCAAGCTGCCTGCGTCCCAAAGCCATTAAAAGTCATCTTCAAGTTTGTTTATGAGAGTTTATCATAATGAAACTCCAAATAGGAAATAAAGAGATTAAAATGTTTTCAAATTTAACAAGGAAGAAAAAGAAAATCACGAGTTGAAAGTAGAAAAGAAGCTGATTGGTTGGTTCGGGAACTTCGAATTTTGCGCGGGAAAATGAAGAGCGAGCGCGGCGACCATATTACCCACAACTCCCTGCTAGATGTACTCATCACGCATGTGCACAAGCAAATGGCGGAAAGGAAAGTAGAACGAGATGGACAAGTTATTTTGGTAAAGTTCTCGCCATGTGAGGCCTTTTTGTCGACGTAAATCGATGGCTACCAGGTAAAGTCAGTTTTAAATCTCACAGAAATCGAAAGAAAACTTTATCGTTGAGGTGTTTGTCTTGTTTTGCTGTAGACTTGAACGGCTTTTCCTGCTCCTGGACACCGGCTCCACAGCGGTCACTCGGAAGGCAGCAGCTCAACAGCTCGGCGAAGTGCAAAAACTACATCCTCATGAGCTTCAGAATCTCCTTAGTAGGGTAGGGGTCTTGTTTTTAACGCTCTGGATTAAAGTATCTATGACACGTTGGGCTGTCTTTAATGACTGTATAAATGGTTGTAAATAATTCAGGTCAATATTCGCTTTTTTAACTCTCATACATGTTAAGTTTAAGGTTAAGCTTATATTAAGGTCAAAAAATCTTTTATAAGGAAAAAGGCCCTCGATTTTTACAGCATGGATATTTTTTGATAAGCCCAACGTTATCTTAAATAATTACTTCTGAGAATTTTTTTGTTACGTGGATTGAAATAATATATATTTTCAATTACTGCAGATTTGTACATGCAAACTCTAGTTAATTCAAGCAGGCATGTACATGTATATTATGTAAACAGTGTCAGACTATCTTAGGTCAAAGGGGTATTTTCTTTCATTTGGAAGATCATTCACACAGATGTAAAGTTTAGGCAGTGATTTGGAGATAAATAAAAATTGATTGTGAGTCAGTTAAAGTGAGACTATGAATGACAATAACACCACTGACAATTATTTTAGGGTGCATTCCTTTGGGGTGATTTGGATCTGGATCAGTGATCCAAGATCACTCTGGATCATGGTGCATCAAAGGAACCGATGAATCCATGACCAGAGTGGATTCGTTCCTTTGATGCACCATGATCTGAGTGATCCTTGATCACTGATCCTGATCCAGATCACCTCAAAGGAACGCACCCAGTGATGACACATTTCAAGTACAGCATTGCTCCTTTACCATATTTAATGTTGTATGACAGGTCCATGTCTTTCTGAAGAGTAGCAGCTGGGATACGAGGATTGCTGCAGGGCAGGCCATCGAGGCTATTGCACAGAATGTACCTCAGTGGAATCCAGCAGCACAAAACATCAAAGGTATGATCTGCAAATACAAGCTGGAATTGTTAAAAAAACACCTGTATAGTTCTTAGCAAATGCCTTGTAGCCATTTAAGGATAAAAGAAGGCTATATCTGTCAGGAAAAAGGAAAATGTTGTATGTGCACAAACTTGGCCACTGAAGTTTTTTGAAACCACTATACTACAGTGTATGACATTTTATATTTCATTTTGTTTTCAAAATACAATATTTGGTATTACTAAGCTATATACATGTAAGATTCCCAATATGGGCACTGATGGCTATCCAGTCAAGTGGTCATATATTTGGCAGCTTAATTAAAGCATGTTGTTAGACAGGAATGGTTTATTGAATTTGTTTTCTGTTTTTCTTCTTTAAGTGGAACTATCAGAAGGCAGCAAGACAGTAGTTAGCGGGGAGACAGTTGAAAGTGAGCTGCTAGAGTTCTCCAAGTTTGATATCAACCGTGTGTTGAAACATGGAGAGCGTCTTGTCGGCTCCTCAGGGGCTGAATACGATCTCCCTGATGAAGATTTTGTAGGTGAGTGTATCAAACTTTTAACTCACTAGGTTGAATGTTGCATGTACATGCTCCAGGTCTGATGCTGCGTGAATATCTGGGTAACATTTCTGACTTGTTAGTACAGTAGGCTACCTTGCAACCATGCCACTAAAACAACCACAGTTATTTTATGTATGATAACTTCCTTAATGTGACCTACAGTAATCACTTTGTCAGTGAACGCCCTAATACAGTGTATGATCCCATTGCTGGTTGCATTATGGTTCCACTGCACTGTATTTGATTGTTATCAAGTTTGAAAAATGCAGTGATGAACTTAGATCATGTAAGCTGTTCTACATGTGCATATTCAGGAATAATTTGCTTAGTTTACAACTGTTAAACAACTTTCATATTGACAGTTTTTTTATAGGCAGTTGTCTGACTAGTGATTAATGTGTTAACAGTGTTTGTAATTTTGTTCTTATCTTTGTCAACTTAAGGCCTTGAACCAAAGGAGAGGTTAAATAGACAGCAAAAGCTACTCAGGAAACGACTTGGTTTAGATATCGCACCTGGAATAGATGTTGGAATGGATAAACTGTTTGATGATGAAGATCTGTTGATTAATCCTCCTGAGACCAAAGTGAAATCTTTGACAAAACAAAAATCGTTTGAGGTATGTACAGTGAAAACTCATGTGTATGTGTATGTATATGTTATTGCATATAAAAAAAACTCAACAAAACATTCCAAAATGTTGGAGTATAAAAAAGGCTCATAAAATCATGGTGTTATTACTTTATAGAGTGCAGCTGAAGTTGTGGCAGCAGAAATAGCTGCAATTAGCTCATCAGCTCAGCTTAGTTCACGAGAGAAGAACAGAGCCATTAGAAAAGCAAAAATGCTTGCTAAGCAAAGATCTAAAGAGGCGTCAAAAGAGGGAGACTCAGTGCAAGGATCATTTAACAACAGTGTGAGGTAAGGCTTGCATAAAGGGATGAGATATCAGAAGAATAGGCTTATAGCTGTATAATATTGCATTCTTTAAGGTTGCAACATTGGTTATTGGATTGAATCCAGGGATCACAAACTATTTGTTAATGCAACAACAACAACAACAACTTTATTATGACTCGTATATTTGCAATTTTATAAAAATATATACACATTAAGTTAAAAAAAGCTTGACAATAGCAACAGCGCGAACCCGCAGGTAGCCTGGGCTAATCTAGGCGGGCCACATCTATTGCATACACCAGGGGGTGTCAGGAAAACCTGAGTAGCGAATAGCAAATAGTCGCAAATAGTGAACAGCAAATAGTCCCATATAACAAATAGCGAACAGTGCAAATAGTCTCGAATATGTATGTACAGCACAGAGACCCTGTCCAAGCTCAAATATGGGCATCTGAATCCAAGCTCCAATGTGCTATGTACATTATAACAGAAACAATGTGGCCTAGAATTTTTTATAGTTGGTATGCAAATGAGATAATATTGGAGTATGGTAGCAATTGCTTCTGAAAAAAAATTGAGAATCTGCGAAGAAATTTGCTCACAAGGTTATGTTCCAAGCACTCACAAAAAGAGAAGCAATTAGGGAAAATGCATTTCTGCAATGTTCTGACAGCAATATCCTCAATGTTGTTCTTTTTTCTGGCCAAATAAAGCATTGACAATGACTTGGAAACAGACCAAGGTCCAGTTTCCAAGAAGCGCAAGACAGCTAGTGTTATTGTTGATCAGCCTGCAGAATCTGACAAGATGGTTGTGGATCAGGTTACAGATGTGTCAGCAACATTTGATGAGGTGTGTAATGACTCAGTCACAGGGTGTTTTCTTGTTAGCAGAACTTTTCCTTGGCAAGAGAGTAGCATTCCAGTGATCCCCACTATGGTGGATAGAGGCTTGAACCATACTAGTGACTGAAACTGTTGCAAGTATACCACTGTTCCTTTGGTGTGAATTGACTACTTGTAAAAGTATTTCTCCATATTAACACCACTTTGAGACCCTCCCTCTCCCTCCCCCTTTGAATGGGGCAATAGCCCATTCCAGTTTTGCCCACAGTATTTTGTATACATGTAGTTACTGTCCATTAACCCATTTGTACTTCTGGGTGGAATTAAGCGGAGGTGCAATTTCTTGTCATGCAGTGTCTTGTCCACGATCACAGTGCAGTGATTCTTGCCTGTGTTCAAATCCAAACAGCTTTATGTTGACTCCAGTGCACTAAACTTCAGCCATTCTTGTAGATGTAGCTGACCTTTTCTCACACAAGGCTTTAAGTGATGATCTTACCAGCATCATGTTTTGTCTTCTAGTCAACTGAATGGCCATTTGAGAACTTTTCCCAACAACTATGCCAGGATCTGTTTCATCAGTCATGGGAGGTTTGTTCTTTATTTTATGGTATTTACTTCAGCTTGTTATATCCATTGTACAGTGACAGTCATAACAATAATCAAAAGACCTGCCAAATGGAAAGATCAACCCTTGGCTTGAGCGCCTACATGTAAGAAGGATTTCTTTTTCTCATTTCTTTACTGTTTTGTGTGTGTAGCATAGTGTACAACTATGGTTACACCAAGATTTCAGTGACACCCATTTTCCTGTGTTAAAACTATCATACATAGATTAATTAAATATTGTTTTAGAAACCTGTGGCCTCATAGTATGCTCTGGAGTGTACTCTGGTGTATACAGTTCTACACAATAACACTTGGTTTCTCTGTAAAATAGGTTATGTCACTTAGCATCTCTTATACATGTAGATTCTCTTTCTGTTCAGTCTTCATTATTAAGACTTTTTGGTGTTATACACGTGTACCCCTAGGTACGTCATGGAGCATCCACGGGTCTCAGAGAAATAATTAAGGTTCATGGGCGAGGTGCAGGGAAAACCTTAGATTCATCAGCCGAAGATGTGAGTTATTAGTAAACAAATAATTATAAATCATGGTTGCCACAGGTCAGGAAAATAATGGTCAGGGGAAAAAATATTCAAGGTCAGAGATAAGTCAGTGAATTGTACTTTCATTTTTATTCAGGGAAAATTGACATTTTGAAGAAAAGTCTGGAGGGGAAAATTGAAATAATTTAACACGGCTGATTTAATACCATTGAGGGCTGGATGAAACATTTGAGGTCACCATGATCTCAATGGTATAGGAAAATGCGTTGAAAATTTATGAATGGGCAGAAAGTATGGCAGTAATGTGAGACCAAAAGCTGCTAGCAAATGTGACATTTTATATTTGTTTGTCAGGAACAAGTCAGGGAATTTTGGAAAGTGAGGTCTGTGGCAACCATGTTATTCTAATGACCTTTAATATGAATTGTCCAGTTACAATAACTATTATTCAAATAATTATGTGTAGTGCTGCCCAGTTTTGTGACACATGCTCAAATGATTGTAGATGGGTCTATTATATAAATTTTAGAGTGTCTTTCTTCAATTATTGTTCTTGCCATTCATTCAGCTTCAGATTCAAAACAGGAAATGGTTAGAAAACATGTCACTGCATCTTCTCTGTGTCATGGCTCTTGATCGATTTGGAGATTTTGTAAGCGACGAGGTAAGTTTTGGCAACTGTTCTGGAAGTCCTATTGTTAAATAATCATTGATAATATTTCATGTCTTATTCCGTCAACTTTTTATTTGAAGTTGTACTGTGTAATTTAAGGTAATCTGAGACACATAATGCAGAGTTAATTTTGAAGTATTGATGATTTAGGGTAGGGCTTTAACACCCTCAGGTCTCTTTTGTCATTATAATTATCAGAAATCAAGAACCCAAGCTTGAATTGACATTATGCACTGTTGTGACTAGTTTAGTGACAGACATCAATATGTTTGTTAGCATTGATGGTGTTATTGATAACATGTGACAAACTGGTCCAAAACATTTAATTTTCTAGAGTTAATTTAACGTGCATTAGCCCCAAGGAAAAGTTTTACCTGAACCAACTGGGAAAAACATGTGTATGCTCATGAATACAGATATGTCTGCTCACAGGTTGTTGCCCCAGTTCGTGAGACTTGTGCACAGACAATAGGAGTGATCTTAAAGCACACTGATGCCGAGACTGTTAAGAGGGTGACGATGGTCCTGTTAACTTTACAAGCTCAGGAAGAATGGGAAGTGCGTCATGGTGGATTGATGGGACTCAAGTATCTCATGGCTGTCAGACAGGTACAGAATGATCAGATAACCTTTTTTTGTAAAATAACTGAGATAAATGTACTACACACACTCCCATTGGTCGATAGGCATGTTTAGATGAGGGTATGTAACCGGGTTGAAATGTTTTAGATTTGCACATATTTTTGAGAAATATGTTATAAAAGCAATAGAGTACTTTTTCTGTGTTTACATAGCCTCATCTAAATGCTTGGGGGGTTGAGAGAATTCTTGAAAGTTATTTAAATCTCTGAATCTCTGGCTTGCATTACTGTCTTGAATTCTTCAAACCCCTGTCTGTTTAGATGAGGCTATATAACTGCGGAAAAAGTGCTCTTGACTATTGCTTATAAAAATTAATGATTGCAAGTTGCAACAAGAAGTTGATTTGATTGCATGTTGGGCAATGCAAAGAAATTCTTTTACATGGATGTCTTGGTGAGCAGCATAACCCATGAGCTACATGTAGTGATGAACTGTCAGGCAATAGATACATATCTAGGTAAGCTATACTATACAATGGTGTAATTCTTTAAACATGATAGTGTAATGTCACAAACTGGCCACTACCAGCCTGAACTTATAACCTGTTTTAATAGCATTTTTCTCATGTCATTTTCCCCTTTATTACAACAGGATCTAACAGAAGATTTACTGCCACTGCTGTTAGATCCTATTGTAACAGCTCTGAAAGATGATGATGACGATGTTCGTGCAGTGGCTGCGTCAGCTCTGTTACCTGTAGCAGAGTCATTAGTTACATTTGCTCCAAATCGTGTAAGTACAGGAAGCTTTACTTGTAGTACAGGATGCTTCAGAAACTTTTTCATTTCCTTTAGCCAGTCTGTGGTGCTTACATCAGTAGTATCTAGTTACTCAATGGTTGTGTTGCTAATATTAAATTAATTCTATCATTGCACTTATGTCCAATGCTGCATTTTCAACTTGTTTTATTTCATCTCATCTCATCTCATCGCGTCTCGTCTGGTCTCGTTTTGTCTCTTCTCATCTCGTCTTATGTCGTCTCGTCTCATCTTGTCTCATTTTATTTTATTTTATTTTTTCAGGTGCAGGAAGTCCTTGTGACTTTATGGGACACACTCGTCGAACTGGATGACTTGACAGCTTCAACTAACAGCATTATGATGTTACTGGCGAGAATTCTGTCCCGTCCATCTGTTGCCCTGCAAGGAACAGGGGGCAAGGATTCCTCTCTCACTGAACTGGTGCCACGACTGTGGCCTTTCTTCCGTCATAATATCAAGTCAGTTCGATTAGCCGCATTAGAAACTCTAAAAACTCTTCTGGTTGGAAATCTGAAACATAAGGTGTGTAAAATGCTAACTGAAATCCATTGCCTTGATAGGAATCTTTTTAGTTCTAGTGTTAAAAAAATCTTTTACATCTTGTTGTTTATGTGTAGGTTTTAGATTAGATTTTAGTGCATACAACATTTTCAAAGTGTAATTTTGGTTCTGCAATGGGTGCTGTTTTTTAAATTGTCAAACTGGCTTTTGACTATTGTGGTAAAATGCAGACCAGGACAGAACCATGATCAGAGCACTCAAATTTACCTTGAGACTACCCTGCCATAATATAATCATGGTGCTTATTGAATCCTTACTTGTTATTTTACATGACCTGAATATGTTTCACCCAGTGACATAATATTATCATTACTTGTTTTGTTACATTTCAGGCTGAAAATGAAAAGATGCCAGAATGCTTGTGGCTAACACCGATCCTGCAGGATTCATTGAGGCATATTTACCAAAGATTTATTCTGGAATCTGATGGTGATGTTGTAGAGATGGTCTATAAGGTTATAAAAGACAAGAGCTTGTTAAAATATACTAAGATTTTTTTGCTTTCACATTCTATGACCAGGTTACCTGTACTGTAATCATCACACTTTCCTTTAGAAACTTTGGTTTTTGAAACCCTTTAATCCCTTTGGAATTCAATAGACCTTCCTTGGGCTGGGTATGGGAATTTCCTAAAACCAAACAATGGCTGACGTACAAGTACAGGTAGTATAATGTAATTGTATAATTTACCACACCCAGATTTGTAGTTAGTCAATCAGAAGCCATGTCCATTGTCGTGATGTCAAGTCACTGACCTGATATAGCCACCACATCATGTCCAGTTGGCTGAATTTGGGTACCGTAAATGTACCTTTTTTGATGCATTTCAGCAGTATATCAGCCCTGTTAGGTCTTGCCATGGCTCAACCAAGCTCATCATAACCCCCGTTTCCCTCCTGCTGAAAACGTTATTGAAACCCCTGGGTATGCCACCAAAGTGTACCAAAAAGGTGCAATTAGGTATAAGTACAGATCAGGGGATGAGCACATATTAAATATTTTTACTGACATTGACCCACAGCTTTTGTCCTTTCTTTTGTTCTAACATTAGGTGTGGAGTGTGATGCTGGAGAGATCAGCCAAGAGTCACCTAGGGAGCATTACAATTCCGTTCCTTAACAGTTGGCTTGGTATGACCATGATGCCAGCCTGTGCTCCAATTGATCATACAGCTCTTATCCAAGCTCTGCACAGAACTCAGAACAAGGTACTCTACGCTTTGGTAATATTCACTTTTGTTGGTAGCTATTTTACTCACGGTAGTGCAATGTGTTGTACTACAATGTGTATAGTAGTGACACAAGCTAATATACTTGTATATCAGGGAGTAAGAAAAAATATGAATGATCAAGTCACAGAGTTAAGCCTGATAAAGGAATCCATAAACATAAAATGTTAATTAGCATGCGGTTACTGTGCTCACGTGAAACAATAACGCAATGTGGGAACAAATTATTATTATATGGTTATTATACTGACAGTAGTTAAAAAATCCTTTGAGTCCATTTCCAGCAATAACAACTTATAGCACCTACTGTAATGACTGACTTGTGACAAATAGTGACAATAATTTGATTGGTTCTTTCAGGGAGACCGCAGTGTAGATAGAGCACACATGATTAGAGGCCGACCATTACAGACTCATACTGAACCTCAATCAGAAGTTATAGGGGGTGCCACCCTTGCCACTAGTTTGTCGGCACGTGAGCCAGCAGTATTACGAGCGAGGCTTGCAGCATCAAGGTACGTGTAATTGCAAATGTACTATACATTACTTGTATAGCATGTACCATTTCTGAGACTTAATTCAAGATAGTTTGATAGGCTTGATCTATGTTCAGTGGCAGTAAATTTATTGTAAGAAAGAGCATGGATGAAAATGCAATTATCAACACAGTAGTCTTTCATACCAGAATAGTGCAACTATCGGCAGTGGGTTGATGATCGCCAATGTCAGGTGTTGGTTTCAAAGCTGGAATGCTGTCCTGGACTAAGTCCATCATGTTAGAGTTCTTAGAGAGAAGTGACTACTCAAAAGTGGTTGGAGAGAAGGATTAATTGAATTACAGGAAAAAAATTGCATTGAAAGATTCAGCCCTGTGCTTAGGCAATTATGGTGTGCAGAAGCTTCATGAAAGTCAAGTGCCTGGTGTAAGAAGCACTTTCTTATCAATTTTATTATGATGGCTAGGGTGATTTTCACTTATGAGACATTAGTAATTCACATTTTCTTTGGTTTTGCATTACCATGCAAAATGATTTCCTTAAAAATCTCATGCATCTTTGTCATCCAATCAAAAGCAACACCAAAACCAATCACAACTAACTTGCACATGTTTTCCCAAGCATTGCGTCAGCTATCGGCCAGAGTGATTACTTTGGTTTTGATTTTATGAGCTCTGAAAAGTGCTCTAGCATATGCACATGTCTTTAACCTCCATTAAGCCATGACTTTCTTCTCATTAACATTATACATACAGAGCCCTTGGACTGTTAGCATCTCATTATGCCAAGTGTCCTGTTGCCCATGACAATGACACTCATCCTCTTGGCTTTCTGATGCAAACTCTACAGTTTCCACATGGGTCAAACTCAGGGATCCAGAGAATGTGTGCCTCGTTAATATTGACAGAGTGGGCCAGCTGTCAAGTGGTAAATCTCATTTCAATGCATTGTACTCTGTTGTACATTTCTTTATTTCTTTTTTTCTTCAGCTTCTTGGCAGTCTGGAATCCTAAATCCTTGAATCTGATTGGCTAATTGTGTGTGCTCCAGCGGTCTTGATTTTCCCATCTGGACCCCAAGTATGGACCGTTCCAAAATTTCAAACTGTGACAACTTTTCAAGGTTTTTGTTACACCCTAAAACAACATGTAAATGTAAACATTCAACAAACTGTATCACTTTTTTGGCAAAAATGTCAAATGCCCATGTGCACTAGATTTGAACTGAACACCTTAAATTAAAATTCACCATAAAAGTCGCTTTTAAAGCAATACCATAAAGAAAAAAATAATAATGTTATTTGCTGGCCTTGGTCAGTCTGCATTGG
>Ga0126338_10002130_pt1 | contig 13419 bp, 9 predicted proteins | sample OrbCmetagenome_2_FD_92529 | JGI IMG/M metagenome (GOLD analysis project Ga0126338, IMG submission 92529) | Coral microbial communities from Petempiche,Puerto Morelos, Mexico - Orbicella C C metagenome | ecosystem: Host-associated > Invertebrates > Cnidaria > Coral | place: Petempiche,Puerto...
GTGCTGACATGTATATTAGACTGGTTTCCTCAGATAAAGAGAACTTTTTATGGTACATATAAGTACATATCAAGTAGATAAAAATTTGGATTTATCACGTGCTGCCACATTTGGTCTGAGCACAGATAAAAAATTCTCCCACAGACATACACATATTCTGCGTCCATTTAAAAACAACAGTTTAGGTTGTAACAAATGAATGATAAAAGCAACGTGATAATTTACATATGCGTCAATGAAAAGTTTGCATGCTCTTATTTTGTCAAGCTTATAACAACCTCAATCTGCATTGCAAAGCAGGACTCTAAAATTAGACAACACTTAAAATGGAAAAACTGTTGAGCAAAATAACTTCTCATTAAATATTTTTCACTAGATCATTTTACACAAATACTGTTTGGCATTCAGTTTCTCGTTTCAATTCTTACTTCATGTACTTTCCAAATTCCCTCTTCACTCAATTTGGCATGTGTTTCTCCTATTGCAGTGAGAATGTGTTTCTGACTGTGTGTTTGTTTGCAGTTTCCACAGCCAAATTTGAATTTTGTGAACTTTACATGAATAACAGACTATGTATTTATAATATAGCAGCAACAGATATGGAAATAATTAAATGTGATATCAATGAACATTATTCGGTGAAATTTGGTAAACATTACACTAACTTTGAAAGGCATTTGGACATGATGTCCATGGACTGATCCTGATGCAAACTCGATGTCTGAACACAAAATAATGTCATATTCAACTGCATTTACATGTTGTATTCCGCCATCAAGGACAAAATAACACATGATTGATAAGTTCAACTGGATGAACAAAATGCACCCTATTGATAACAACCTGTGAAAATATTGCAATGAAAGCCACTAAAAGATGACACGACCTCAAGCAAGGTTTAGTTGGCAATGACAAAATCTGCTTGACAGACAGAACTTTACTTTGTGGTTTTGTAAAACAGGATATTAAATCATATAGATGTACTTTCCTGGCAAAACATCTCTTGACACTGTCATAATAACCACATGTGGACATACATGTAACACTTCCTACACACAGCTTAACTTCACCAAAAAACAAGCTTGATAAGGAATGGTTGTCTACACTTTCCAGTGATGATACAACAAATTTTGCACTGCTCAGCATAAATGTCAAACAAAAGACTTACACTTTATAGCTGACACATCCTTGCCAAGTTGGCAGCTTACACTATGATTGTCTCTTGTTCATGTTTAGTCACAGCCATTAAGTTTGTAAGGAGTTAAGATAGTCCTTCTTCAAATCTGATGCCATCACCAGTCAGATTTTTCAAAATTTGACTCGATCATAAAACTTGTTAAGGTTAAAAGTTCAATTGAATAACAGAGAATGTACAGAAAGAGATATTTACAAGTATTAGAAGCGTGAAAAGATTTTGCTGACAAAACATCAATTGGCCACATGTACTTTGGTGATCCCTAATAAGCTTTGTGGGTTTTCCAACAGAAAAAAGGAAAACAAAACAGTCACCTTGTTTTTTTGTTTTTTTTTTTCATTTACTACCCTTTAGAAACTTTTTATTTGTAAGTATTAGAAACTTGACAGATTTTGCTAGCAAAACTCATTGGCTTCATGTACTTTTTAGTGATCCCTAATAAGCTTTATGGGTTTTCCAACAGAAAAAGGGAAAACAAAACAGTCATCTTTTTTTTTCATTCACTACCTTTTAGAAACTTTCTGCAGGTAACAATCAAGCAACAGTTTCAACATTGAATAATACATGTAATTCAAATTGACAGCAGTTTATCACTTCTTCTCTTCCTCCATGACAAAATTACTTAATAATTGCACATTATCACATAAAACACAACTTTTCACTTCCTACATCTAAGCCAAATCTCCATATCATTTACAATAATGTGTCATGTGGTTCTAACTTTTAAGTTTCTGCATGAAATGCACATGACCTTTACATGATCCTTTAAATAAACACTTTAGATCAGTACTTAAATGAGGTGTTGTTTGCTTTCTAAATACTTTGGTTTTTCTTTAGGTAAAAGGGTTAAACTGTGTGACTGATTAGATTTTTGTCCTTCCATGCTCTTGCACAAGTATGTGCTGGTAGTCTAAGGCATGAAAAACCAATCCCTAATTTAGAGATGTAAAACCAAACCAGCTTGTTCGCAAGGTGTAAGTAGACAAGAAAGCTACATGTATTTTGTCTCTGTTTCAAGCAAAAGTGCAAAGAAATTTTAAACAATGTCACTGAAACGAATTGCCAAGCACAATCTATAATGCCATTTTGATCCTTGAGCTAAACAAAAAGTAGTTACAATACAAACAGTAGTAATCACGGCAACTTTGAACATCTGCCAGAGAAAAACATTGAACAGCAAAAATGAGTTATTGTATAGGCTTCACAGATGAACAGCATATGCAGCTAGCTAGCTAAATCTCTCATTAATTTCACTTCATTCACATGTTTTAATCCTGTATGTGTACATACAGCTTGTATAAGTATCAGAGAATATAGATCCACTTGACCAACAAACAATGTAAACTAAACGCTGTATTTCTTTAGGAATTTGCCTTAACTTTGATTTCCACTTTATACCTCAAAATATATGCTTTAAAATTTACTTTTTTTAAACTTCCTATCAAGAAACAGATTGGGCATGAACTTGACAGTGAGAACATGTTTTTAAGTTACTTGTATTTGCTCGCTCCACATGGATGGAGCAGGTACACATGCAAGTTGTAAAAACACATTTTTCCAATGTTACTGCCTATGCACCACCCGCATGTTTAAAACTGTCAGGAAAGAGGTACATGTATAAGACAAATTAAAAAAGCAAGAAAATGTTCAGGTTTATTTTTGTTTATGGATGTTTGCACACCAGGGGAGGAAACCACGTGGAACTGATACAATCCAAGTATAACTTAACAAGATCTACTAAGGTCACGGTCTGATCAAAGATACAATGAGATGGAATACAGAAGCATTATGACACTTTCTCACTAGGCAGATTTGAAATTACAGTCGGTGAAAGTCTTTTATGTCACAGCAGTTACACACAATAAAAGCAATCAGGGAATGTTTACGCATACACTCAGTTCTGGTGCTGTATTGATAACAAAATGAAGGTGTATATAGTCACCATGTGGCGCTGATTGATCACCATGAGTCAAGGCAATTCTAGTAATTTGCCAGATTAAAGTTAAGCTTTCAAATGTCTAAAATTTAGCCTGTTCATCAACGATCATGCTGTTTACATTTAGGTGATTGTCAATTCCCTAGCTAGTTCATGGCGTTTCCTTTAAAGTAAGCAATAAACCTGTTTTTCATGACAAAATCTCATTTTGGTAATAAAATTTAGTAGACTATTAGACTTTGCACGTGTGATGTTTATGAAGACTGAACAAAGAATGACTAATAATTCTAACTTCTTTTTCCAAGGCTAGGAATTGAAGAAAAGTTTTCACAATACTAAGAATCAAAACCAACAACAGAACCATAAAGACAAGAGGTTGGAATTTATGGCAGAGGCTAAACTATCGTGTTAGCAAAACGAGCGTGAGGCGAGCAAAATGCCGGTATTCGTTACAATTAGCTAGGCAGACAGAAACATTGCCGACAACAGTCTATCAAGGAACAAACACGCAATATTCCTGTTTCACTGTTAGCAAACTAACCGAATAAAAACAACGTAAACTTCAAAGCTTTCAGAAATTAATCACGCACGTAGGAAATTTTCTACAATCACGACACACACGCAAGATGAAATGGTTCGGTTCCTGTCGCCTCGATTCCCGTGGCTTCGATTTCAAAACTTCGATTTTCATTTTCAAGGCACTACTACCTTATGAAAGTAACATCAATTTATATCCAAAAGAGCCAGACAATGTCATGCAGTCATGAAGCAGGACAACTAGAACAAGAGATCTGAAAATTGCCAGTACAATACACTCGACGCGAAACAGCTGTCAATTCTGACGAAAATGAGGTACCTTTACATAGAGCAGAAACCGACAACATTAATGTAAATAAAAACTCCACCACAAGGCCACGGACCCTTTAAGATTCCACCTTAAACTTCAAAACCCCAATACAAATACCAAAGAAATAAGAATTATGTCGTGAGGGCAAATATATTACTTTTCATACACCGGTATGGGTTTGCGTGATCAAAGATTCCAAAGTATGGAATAAACCTTCAAGTTGTTATGAATCGGAAAGCAATTACGGTATTCCAACATTTGGTTCGTTCGATTCGATTTCTTAATCTATAAAGACAAAACGCCCAAATCCTGCAATGATCACTAGAATCATACAAAACCCAACCTTGAACAATTATGTTGTTACACTGGGAAATATGACAAAGAAGAACGGAACGTTCTTGGAAAACCTTATCAATTATTATATTGATGTACGGGTAATTTATTCACGGCACCGCTTTGGTGAATTGTAGTAGGTTGCGGGCGAAAAAAGATTCCAAACTACATAACAAAAACGTAGATCTTCGCGTTTAAGTTAAATCAAATTGTAAAAAAACCTCAAGCGTGTATGTTCGTTTGCGCATATTTACTTGAAGTGCCTCATGACCCACCAGCGAGCGAAGCATCTAGCGGAGAATGATGTAGTTATTGTGTGTGAAACTCTCGACGATCGAAAAACACACTTCCAAACACACGGCCTCAATTTCCGTTGCATGTGAATTCAGTCCTTTTTAACGTATCGGCTAAAAATCGCTTAAACCCAGCTGACAACACAGAGAGCTACGTTGAAACATGATTAGTTTACTTGAGACGACGGAGCGAAACGGCTGTGCCGCCGCGAAACAAACCGAGACGGAAAGATTCACTACATAATCTATGTTAGGCACACGTAATAATTACCTTGAGTTGTCGGCGCTTTTGGACCTGAAAACCAACAAGAAACATTAGTTCCTTTTCGCTACTTTTCCGATCTACATTATGAGGCAGGTTTTGGCAAAACATGAAGTTACATCAAATCACCGATGTGAATGCCATGTAATATTTACCCGTACCCTCTCGAACGAAACTGCTCTGCAACAGAACCTACCTCGTCGGTTTGTGAGACGGCATAGCTCGTTAAATTCTCCCACAAAGCAGCCCAAGAGCGTAAATCAGAAACTATCGAGACCTCAAAGGAGTTCGTAGGGCTCAAAAAGATAAATCATTTCCAAAGAAAACGACAATTCCAAGGCCCTTCCCGTGGACAAATAAAAAACAAGATGGCGCTTGTTTATCGTCTGACGAAAGGAAATATTATGCCGCATTTTTCCTCTGAAATATCACCTGATTGGCCGGAAGGTGCCGTAAAAATCACGTGATGACCTCACCGGGGGTAGGACTTGTATAAAACTGATTTCACGTTTTGATTTGTATAATAGCGATGTTTTCGTTCGTGTTTTAACAAAAGCATATTTATGTGTGATTCTGCCTACTTGAAGGAACAAAGACAACCTCAATATATGCTTCCGCCGGGATCGGCAAGACAATGGACTGTGATCAGGAACATTTTCAAAAACGCGAAAGTGTCGCGACGCGAAACAGTAGACTGCAATGACAGCCCCGTTTCGATGCGACACGCTAAAATTAACGATGGTTTTCCAAAGCGGAAAGAAACAGACAAGATGAAGCTGAATACGAGAACTTCCGTTAAAGCCTCGCCGATGAAAAGGTACAGAACTAAGCAGCAAGCAAATATTTACTTTATGGTATGAAACCAGAAGGAGTGGCAATCTTTCAATAGGCAACGCCCCCCGGAATTTGCATTGTAGTGCCGTGAACCTACGTCGTAAGAAAATTACCCACATGTAAGAGATATCAAAGTTCGAAACCTAATTATAAAAGATCCATGCTTAGTTTACCTGCATTTGTGCGGCGGCATTTTAAGTGGTGTCTGATTAGCTTTTACGGCGAACAAAAAACAGCTGGCGTCCCCGTTCCCTGTTCGGTCGCTTGATAAGCTCACGTAAAGCTCGAAACCAGCGTTTGAAAAAAAAATCCCCTTTTTTTTTTCTTTTTGTTTTCGAAAAACTTATAATCCTGACAACTTAGCCAAGTTTTTTTTTTTTTCGAATTGCGGAATTCAATGCCCCTGACGAAATGATGAAGAAAACCTGCGAATTCGTGTAGGAAAACACGTTTTTGTGTGGACCATTTAGGGATTCCCCGTTATCTGTCTTATTAGTTATTTTAGATCCCGTCGATTCGGCGGACTTGCCGTACCCTAGATCCATTTTATTTTTTTGCATAAAGCAGTAGCATTTAGATTACCACAGCTTTAACCCGATAAATGAAAATCGAAGGAAAACTTGGAAAAGAGCTGACAGAAAATAAATAACTGCAGAAATTCGCGCACGCTCATTGGCTAATTTTCATTGTCCATAAGCGGACAGACATAAGGATTTATAATCTATGCAATGCGTAAACGAGCGAGAGCGGACAATTTGACAATTTACAATGGTAATAGGGCTGAGTGAGTCCAATTCGGTCTGTAATCATACGAGCGATTGACAAAATCGTGATTTGTTAATCACAAGTATGATTACAGACCGAATTGGACGACACGATGTCCTGTTACCAATTAATTAAAACTATGTCAAAATTCGAGAAATGAACAAACCATCGATTGATCACTGAATGATTAAACATCGTTATGAATGCTGAAAAACACAGCAGTTTACTCAACTAAGTGCACCGCAACAGCATGCACAAAATGACGCATACTGTCCAATTACAAGCATGACGCATACACTGTCCAATTAACACTCCAATCAGGCTGCTGATAGCCAATCACGTTCGAGAATTTTGTTATGGTTTTTATTAGTTATTGTAAAAAACAAATTGATGTCAGTTTTTAATCCATCTGTCCTGTTATTGACAATGAATTTCGACATAACATTGTCAAAATAGTCTCCGGATCCGAACACAGACAGATTTTCACTGCTTGATGCAATTAACCTACAAGTCAAAGTTTATTTTGCACCCCAATGGGCTGAAATGTTTGGAAACAGGGAAACCAGGTGGTTTTATCAAGCTTATCCTGATTTGGGATGGTTGTATGGCTGCCCCCTCCTCCTCCTAGAGAGTGATGCTAGTCCATATTTACAGGGTAATCCCAATATTTCAAGAGGGTCAGGTTGACCATGCAGCAGGAGCCTTGGTGAATGGGGGGAGGGGGGAGTTTCAAAGGCCAAGGAAGGAGGAGAGAATGTGTACAAAACTTGCAGGTTTTCTTACAGGGCAGGAATTGAAGTGAAAAGGCTAAAATAAAATAATGCTCATTATGTTAATTAAAGCTAGGGAATCCAGAGGTAAGTGAGAACTTTGTGACTCTTCCCTTTCTCCTACCACTGCCCCCACCCCTCCACCTCCCCCTACACATAGTTGAATATTGGTCACATACCAGAGAAGTCAAGAGATTAAATCAAAATTAATGTAATTAAATGCTCCAGACAAAACAAAATATTGTATACTTCTGATGGAGTTCTTTAAACCATGTCATCCTGACACAGTAACTATACTCTCCCACCAGATTTATTTGCTACAAAAATCTAACATGCAGAGAAGACAACCTGTGATGGAATGAGGAAAAGCAACAACATTCCTGGACCTAGACAATAACGACATGGAAGGAGGGATAAAGATAAGCATCCGTATTATGCAGAAATTGGCAGAGGTCATTCAACATTTCCCTTGTGGTTTGAAGCAGTCTACGGATTCCATTGATGTCTTCAAGATCAAAAAGAGTAATTTACCATTCAAGTTGTGCTGTTTAATCACCTACTGCTGGGCCAAATCCTTGAAGATTCAGCATGAACACTGCTTCTCTGTCTTGCTGCAGTATTTTCCACTCGAGTTGCCGACAGTGATGAGTGGTTATTAGAAAATCCCATAACTGATTTGTACATTTAATTTTGTAACCATGCTGAGCGTTTCCGATTTTCCAGTTAATTACCACATTGGATTTGACAGCAAAAGCTTTCAAGGGTTTACAAGTCACACTAAATTCTCATTAACATCCATTCAGAAAACTTGATTGTCTAGTAAAGCCAGTCCTCACTAGCGACGCAAGCCTAAGCGTAAGAATATCAAACCTTGTGTTTTTCTTATGCTTATGTCGCTATTATGTCCAGTGGGTACATGTTAGCATTTATAGCATACTTAAGCATAAGCAAAAGACTTTCACCCAATCAGCAAGCACTTTGATTATGCTTACATGCCAACCATTTCCCCGCTGAACGTAAAATGACATTAGCATATGCATGAGCATAAGAAGAACACTTATGCATATGCTTACCTCGCTGCCTTTCTCACTGGTGTACAAGTTTATGTTAATGGTTATGCTTAAATGCTTTTGCTTGCATCACAAGTGAGAACCGGGCTTAGGATGTCAAATCAATGAACATGACAATCCGTTTTTAATGTTGTAAATATTTCCTGTTGTTCAACTGCAATTGAAACTGGAGATCACAGTTCCTAGGTCGAAAGTTGGTTTCCTTATTAACAGAATAAAATGGTGTGACTACTTTTAATTTTAGCAGATTTCCATTTTTGTAGCTGAAATATGCAACACTTATGTTCCCATAAATATTATGGTGTACCATCTCTAGGCACAAAAGCCTTTCTTGCACCACAGGTAGTCTGTCTTTCTTGTGTTTAGTAATAGTAATTGGACCGAGCAGAGTACTATTCAGACAGTAATCAAGCAAGAAAATTCAAAATCAGACCAGCGCAAAGTGCGAGGCCAATTCTAAAATAACAGGCACAATTTCTCACTGAATTGTACAACACAAGGTCTGGTTACTCAATATTAATTGCATCATTGACAAATTTTGAGATTAAAAAAATCTTTTTAGAACTTCTTTTGAGCAAAAATGGAGAACCAATCACAATGCCCCTCTCTATGATCTAAGAAAAACACAAGTTTGAGTGTTGAGAGAGTGGAAGGAGTTTTGGGTCACTAAATTTTGATACTCTTTATAGGGTAATACAAATTCTCATTATCATGTTGATCATTGCCAAATTTCAATTAGTGATATGAGGAAAACTGTCGACACATGTTCGTTATGCATGAGAACATAAATCATGTGCATAAAATTTCAGTCAGCCATATTTCTTCTCAAAGGAAAAAGGAATATTGCCCATTATACTTCATTCACCCAGCATACTCTGTTGAAATCCCATTCCCTCTTTTCCCCTGTAAAATATATCATTGTTTTCTGTTTGTTTGTTTTTTTCCTATATCTGTTGGGGAAGTGGGGGATGGCCTATCACAGCAAATGTGTAGAAGAAATGCAAGGATAAAAGTGACCATTAGGTTGCAAAGGATGATGAAAGGAGTCTGACATTGTGGACATAATAATTTTGCTATCCCCTCCAGGATGTAGAAAGCAAGTAATCTTATGGTAAATTACGTTAGTTTTTTTTAGAGAAAGTACTATAGCCCTTCTTAGATATTTTAACGGTTTGGAGCGGCAGTTGTTCAAGGGCAGCACTGTGCTTATTTTTTTCAAGTAATTGTGGTACTTATTTGAAGTGCTGTAGTTATTTTGTAACCTATTCTCTATACCTGGAGGGGGGCACTTAAATGTATTTTCAAAAATATATCCCTTTGTTGTCCCTTGTAATCTATTGGTCACTTGTTCCTCTTCGACCTTGGGCTCTCCAATGTGGAATCTTTTTGGGAGAACAAAACGGCCTTGCCTGGAATGGCAAGTGCATTGGACTTGCAACTGAGTGGTCAGGGTTCCAATCAAGTCCATTGTGTAATGTGCTCTATAGGGCAAGACCCATTTTACTCACAATGCCCCTCTCTAGCTCTCTACTCTTTGAGAGGGTCGTGGCCAATATGGGGACATACTGCTGGACAGTATGGAGTATATAATTTTACGTAAGTCCGTCCTTAATGGGGTCTGAACCTGTCCTAAACATGCATGGATGCACAATTGTCAAAAAAAAAAGAAAAGTTTAAACTCGGCAAATATCATCCAAGATTGAAGATGTTTGCAGACGTTTTGCAGGACAAGCCAATTTCAGATAGTTTTCAAGGCGAAAAAAAATAATCGTTCAGTTGTCAGTCCAGTTTGTCCTGAGTTTCTGGAATAGAGGTGTTTTAGAATTTCAGGTTTTCTATGTGCTAAACAGAGGGTTTCACGTCCTAAGTCGCACCCCTTTACCCAAACGGAACATGATGGCAAGTGCCCCCACCCGCTTGGACTAGCTCTTCAAATTCTTAGGACATAAATAGTTCGATCTACAACATTATTATTATCCCACTGTGTAAAAATACAAAGAAGTTTCCCGATAAGGGTAATTCCCTAATAAGATTTTCCTCTAAACATTTGCTATAATTATAAACATCATCTTTAAAAATATTACCACCCAATATTGAAAATCAATTTGAAATTCTTACATCAGATTTCAAGTCCAGGGCTTTCACCAAATAAAAAGAAAAATTGTATAATTCTGCTGGTGGTCATCACCCAGCTGTATAAACTATACATTTAAGCTTTACAAATTAAAAATATTAAAGTTTGACTTTGAGAACGAGCGTGCCAACATTCATGCGAAGTCAAGCTTGATCACATGTACCTACAGTTTCATGCTTCATGTCCTCTAAGTAACTATTGTAGGTATTTTTTGTTTTCTTTCTGTAATGATAGCTATCGATTCCCTTTTGTGTGTTTCCACGTACTACATGACTCGCTTTTCAGCATGACAATCGCAGAGCTTACAACTCGATCAAAGTAATTACGAAAAGTTGTAATGACTTTTTGTAATAGTTTTATTTATGTAACTACTATGGCCCGTTTTGTTTTCTTGCGAGAAACTTAGATGTGGAGCAGAGCGGAAAAAATATCAAGGAAATGAAAATAAAGTATTATCTTCAAAGCTGCTATTTTCAGCCCTTACAGATATGAAACCAAAGTAAATGAACCATTACTGCATACCTCTTCAATCTTGATTTTTTCCGGCGCCGAGAATTAGCAGCAGCCATCTTCTTCTTCGCGACTTTCGTTGTTTCCTTGTCGTTGGGACCAATTTTAAGCTGCATTAGTCCCTGACCGACTTCTTGAGCTGTTGAATAGCTTTGCCGTTTCTTCATTCCATCAGAAAAAGGAGAGAGAAACACAGACATAAACAATCAAGGTATTACTTCACAGCGTGGAGAAATATTGAGCAATCAAACGCCTACAACCAGGAACTACAATAGATTTACTGAAGCAGTAAAAACTTGAACACTAACGAACACGGACATCAGGCGACGATTCCCGTCAAATATCGCTCCCTCCTTTCTGGGGAAATCCTTTGTGAGTCTTCCCTCGCGGCAAAGTCACTCTAACAGCGAAACTCCAGTGAAGTCACTGTGTGCATTCGATCTTTGTTGAACAAATGCTGACGCTGTTTAGGAAAGTTCTACCCTATTCTGGTACGTGACAGAACCCACTACTTTGTTCGATATGTCACTTTTTTACCTGAAAGGTTATTGTTTTTTTTATACGAGGGCGGTCCAAAGAGCAATACTTCCTGTTACTTTACTTCCGGCTCTTGAAAATTGACGAATTGCAAAACAGCAACTTTTCCCCGGAAGTAAAATTTCAAAAGCCTGGCTGCAAAGCTCTAAACTGTTTTTACCGCGTCGCTCTCGAAGATATCGTTGTCGGAGAGAAATTTCTCTATTTTTTTTCTATCTTTTCTTGGGGTTTTTTGGCAGTGATAATGACGGTAAGTTTTTCGTAGGAACAGATGTGAATAGAAGTACGTATTGAACAGTTTAAACTGAATTTTGTGCTCCTTTCTTTGCAGTCGAGCGAGTCCTCGATCTCAGCCACGGCGACTTACGTGGAGAACTATTTGGACTGTGAGTAGGAAATGTTTTATTAGGAAACCTATGAACTTATCTATCAAGTGGATAAATAATCATATTTGTCCGCACAGGAAACACCGCACTTTTCAAATAGATCGTACCGGTTACTAGTATAGCTGCGTTTGTTGAAACGTTTTAACTTCCGTGAAACATGTACAGGCTTAAACCAGCTTGAACATCTCCCCAGTCATTGATCTAAATAAACTTAAATCGTTATAAGCTTCAACTCGATGTAATTTTATTCGCATCCGGTTTATATGCCTTGAAATCCTTATCGAGTAGCTCTTAAATTGTCAGCTCCACCTCCGACGTTTTGAAAATCTGAAATTGCATGTGCGTTGAGTGTTTTCACTCCTCAAGCTAAATTTGCAAGCTACAGTACTTTGCTGTCAAAAACTTAGGTCGAACGCCTCTGCGGATGTTTATCCGTATTCAAGTGTCTTATTAGAATCTACACGAGGAGAACTGAAGCAAACTGAGAGATACTGTGCACACAGTGTAGCTATTTATGGTCACGATCACGCACGAAGTGTTTTGTTACAAAACGTGACGTAAATAGACAACGGGTATGCCAAGTGTTGTGCAGCGTGCCGTGTAATGAACGTGACTTCGCGTTCCACGCCCTTGCTATCTTATCACAGTATCAAGCTTATGTTTACCATAATATCCTTACGTGTGGCTTCAAATCCTGAAACTTGAACAAACTGTTCTCTCTCAAGTGTGCCTTATGGCACATGATGTGTCCAATATTTTCTCAATCTGTTTTCTCAGCTAAGCTTTAATCCGGGATTTCAAATCCTGTTTGAAATTTTGGCACTTAAAGGTTCAAGGGATAAGGTCTGCTTGCTGAGAGCAGACTACACCCCACCCTTAACACAATGTATGATTTTTTTTTATCACATTGTATATGTACCAAACAACTTTTAGTACTTGTTTTCAGATATTTTGTAGTCTAATACACATCATCAAATGTGGATTCTTCCTAACTTCATGTTAAACCTTAGGGGGAGTGCTGTTTTTGGCGTACAAATCTGTTGATTGTTTAAATTGCACCTTATTGATCAAGGCGTTATTTAATATGCTCCTTATTATAGATGAACATCTATTTTGGGGCCAGAGGACAAACATATTTGATATTTTGAAGCCTGAAAAATTTTGTATTATTCTCAAATTTAAAAACCAAATGGTATTGTAGTAAATTACTCTGAAACCCATTTGCACATGACAATCAGGTGATACTTGTAAAAATGTCAGATACAGGTTGGATTTGAATAAATGTTGACCTATTCGTAATTTTCCTGTTTTTCTCTCTGTTACAGAATAAAGCTCTTTAATACCCAAGTGCGAGCCGTAGCATGTTCTTACTTTACATTTCCTGATCTCAGACTCAACGTTGTTAAAAAAGGGAGTGACAAAAGCATGAGTAAACAGATGTCTCAAGTTGCACTCTCATCTTGATCCCAATCGCAAATGGAAAGAGGCGAAATATTCTAACTAAAACATTTGCATATTGATGGCACAGTGTCTCAAATTAGCTGTTA
>Ga0126338_10002131_pt1 | contig 13419 bp, 8 predicted proteins | sample OrbCmetagenome_2_FD_92529 | JGI IMG/M metagenome (GOLD analysis project Ga0126338, IMG submission 92529) | Coral microbial communities from Petempiche,Puerto Morelos, Mexico - Orbicella C C metagenome | ecosystem: Host-associated > Invertebrates > Cnidaria > Coral | place: Petempiche,Puerto...
CATTTGAACAATATTTAGTCTACATGAAATGATTATCATTAAGAATATTTTGTGTGAAATGGCCTTACATTTACTGACAGAAGTCTATCTCTGAGAATTAAAATTCTAACTGTCATCTCCCTTTTGAGAAATTTTCCTTCGTTCAAGTTAAAACTTTCCGTTAAAAGCGATTTTCATTTTTAAGTAAAGTCGTGCTTACGTACTTTTTGCGGTCGGGAGTTAAATCGGGAGCTATGTTTTGCGTGTATTGCTTTTCGCTTTTCCGAAAAATAATTAACAAAAGAACATTTGTTTCTGTGATTTTACCTTTTCGGTTATCTTCACACTCTGATCTGAGAACTCTTTTTTCACAATATTCACGCAAGTTACAAGAACTCTTAAATTGTCTTCGTATTTTTCTTGTACAATGATGGAAATTTTCACAACTGAACTACACAGAACGATAAGGAAATGGATGTTGAAGGGTATTTGCCTCTGGAAGTTACCAGAAACAAGTTTAAAATGCGGGGGAAAAACCAAGATTTTGAACTCGCAAGTATTCGTAATAGATACGATACACAGACGGCTTCTGCGCAAATCTGATTGGCTAACTATCTTAAATACGTACGCTTTAGAATAGTCAAAAGTCGAAACCGGTGCTGACCCAGCAGAAGAGTCCAGGCCTCTGGGGACTACAATGTTCTTACTAATATTTGTGGAGCTAGATTTAACCAATAAAAACAAACTTGCCTTTTTCACGACAAACAAGCCAGTAGGGATTTTTGTCATGTGCACTATCCCGCCCTTGGCACTGATTGTTTTCCCGCGCTTGCAGGAGTCGGTTGTTTTCTCGCGCTTGTAGTCTTCTGTTTTCCTGCGGTTGGAGTCGGTGGTTTTCCTGCGCTTGGAGTTTGTTGTTTTCCCGCGCTTAAAGTCGGTGGTTATCCCGCGCTTGGATTCGGTTGCAAAGTTATTCGATGAATTCTATTTGGTTAATTATGCCATTGGAGCGCCTTTTGATTGGCTGTGCTATTACTTTCGTTGTTTGTGTGCAAAACTAATTCGTGTGACTTTTTTTTACTCAAGCCCATACATTGGGTTACATTCTAATCAGTTCGTGATAACTCTTGTCAATCTCATAATAGGTCGTGGGTAATTTTTGCATGGATTTAGCCATCAAGAAGGCAAAGGAGCATGGGATTGGCTGGGTAGCCTGTAAAGGTCAGTAGGGTCAGATCAAATGTTGCGCTATCGTCGTATCGACCGCAACTGCATTATGTTCCACCAAGAGAAAATGAAGGGTAAAAAAATTATTCAAAAAGTTATTAAGTTGAGTTATTTTTAGACATTGCGTGGATGTTTTCGTGGAGGATGAAAGAGCTTGTAGAGCCGGTCGGGCTCTCCATGGCAGAAAAATCCGTATCACAGGATAGGCTTTTTCTAGACCCCCTGGGATTTCGGAACATGGAAATGTTCTAAAAATAAATCGGGGGTATTACCTTGGGAACAAGGCCTTCACTCTTCATCCTCTCTCGGTTTTCACTCCAACGCGACTGCAGCTGCGCAGTTGAGTTTAACGTTGCATCCCATCCTGTTGTGATTCAGTTCAACTAAACTCGACATTTGCCAATTCAGTCGTACTTGTATTTCACTTCTGTCCTTCTTACTCTTCAAGAACCACGAGCTTTTTTCGGATTCATGAAAAATGAACCAAATAAGCAGGTCAGTACACATGTATTGAGCTCGACTCCAGTGTAACTTGACGTTTGAATGATCGTCGTGCCAAAGTCGGGTAACACGACTGAGCTTTTCGAGCTACCCGACTCTCACCGACGTTGATTCAATTAAAAGTCGAACTACGCCCGCGCTAAAGTCGAACCTGAATTCATCAATTGAGTTCGACACGACGATAGTGCAACGTTTGAAGCGGGTTTATGCTCATTTTTAACTGTCTTTTGACACCTAAAAGTAATCGGGTTTCTTTAACGTTATAGCCGCCTCAACGTGCCTAGCTGGTTGTTTTCAAATTTTGTTTTGTTTTTTACCTCGACCAGGTTCAACCCATTTTGGCATAGCAGGTTGGTATAGCGCCCGAGCCCTTCAACAAGGAATGATAGTAAGTAAACACACACAAAAAAACATTTTGGTTTTCTCTCGAAATCAGGAGTGGTTACGTGGCGACACGCTTTAGACATAGTAATTGGTACAAGGCATGGGTGTGGCACTCACCTCTCTTATTGTCCTAACCCCTCCTCGCTCAAACTGGCCCGCCCTTTATGCGTTCCCATTAGTGTATAAACAATCGTCGGAGCTGATATTGTGTTAGAGTTGTAAAATGTCAAGAAAATCAGTAAGAGTTGTTGGATTTCTATTCTTGCTTTTTAGGGAATGAGTATGACCAATACATCTCCAGTAGTGGTGCCAACCAGAGCCGCTAAGGTAACTCCGGAGCTTCGAGTTTAAGCTTTCCTCTTACAGTCGTTTAGAGCGATTGCGACAGGGCAGTTTGGAAAATGTAATTCAGTGACTTGCTAGGAGCTGCCCTTGCTTGCTTCCTGCTGGCATCATTTCATGTCAGGTGGACCAAAACATCAACAAGGACCTAGCCTGTTCCAGGCGTTTGGTTAGTAGTGTGGAACCAGAGCAAAGGACAAGCGGAGAAAAGGCGAGAAGTTTGGAGCTAGAAAGGGCTCGCCCGCTTTCTTAACTAGATTTCCAACGTTCTCGCTCTCACTTTGTTCCCATTTCGCTCGCCTCCCCAAACCGAGAGCCTGAAGCAGACCAACAAGGAACATGGTGTTAAATGCTGATCAGTCTCACTTCCTTACTAGACAGAACTCAAAGTTATTACTCAAAGAAACCTAGCTAAACCTCGAGCTCGCTTCTTATTGCAAGGCTGCTATCAGCTGTAAAACACATATCCAAATTACCCTACGGTTACAGAAGATTCTGTCGTTTCAAAATTTACGATTTTACCAAAAACTGGTCTGTTATAAAATGATGACGTTAATTAACAAAACCGCAAGTCTTATGGAGTCATTCATAACAGTACAAGTGAATCAATGTGTTTAAATTCTCTGTCTTTAAGCCGTCCATAGGAACAAATGCCCTCTCAGTAGCCGCTCCAGGGAGGGCAGGGGACAGCTTTCTACTGGATATGGCCACGTCAGCAGTGGCATTTGGAAAGGTGTGTTATTATAATCATAAAGAGTTAATCAGGCTGTTTACTGTGAACAAAACCACTTTCGATCACCACTTCTCTTCGCTGAAAAGTTTTTTTACTTACTTTGTGTTTTGAACGGTGTGCACATGAAACTAAACAAATTGTTATCACTTTATTTTCTCCTCAGGTAGAAATGTGCCGCAGGAAAGAAACTGAAATGCCACAAGGCTGGGGCGTGAACTCAAAAGGACAGGTGAGAGATCACGTGATGACGCGTCAGGAAATGTGTTAGCTGATCTCGTTCTCAGATCCTTGGCTGTCTTAAGGGGTGGCGATCGAAATACTTCTTGTCGTGGTTCAAATTGTTAGGAGATCCGGCTTTTCTTGGATGAGATATAACTTCACGGGATTACGAACAGGCTGAATATTTGTGTTTTATTTTACGCAATACCCCTTGCACTATAACCTGAGGTTAGCCCAGTTATAGTTTCTCCACGTACTGCGTAACTGACGAAAAACCAACATAGATATGCTTTCAGTTCGTCACGCAATCTTCAATCTTCGTCCAGAAATAAAGATCGCGTGACGAGTTGAAAGAACTGCCGTGTACTATGTCTAGGAAAGTAGGCTATGAGAGGAGAGTTACCTCTCATATCGAGCTACCAAGGGCGAGAGAACTTTTCATACAATGCTTTATAAATAGCAATGGAGGGAGAAATCACAAAGTCTGCTTTTGTGTATTGTCGTGTTGGGTTTCGCGTTGCCTTTAGTGTCGCGTTGAATTCCAAACAGGAGACTGGGCTCACCTAAAACGAGTAGAGGCATGAAGAGAAGGCACGAAACCGAATGGGTCAAAATCATCTCCAGAGCCTCAGTTTCAAGTGACGACATTTAAAACGAGTAACACTGGGGACGAGAATGATGTTTGGCCCGGTCAGTAAGGACAACGTTTTTATAAAAACACTTGGTGATAGGTGGCGCGGGAGAGAGGCACTACCCTGCTACCAGAGACAACTCTTCTGGATATAAACAGGTCTGTGAGGCAGGTGGAAGCAGTTAATTGACTTGAGAAAAAAAATATAAACGCTCTCTTTTGTTAGGAAACTGTTGTTCCTGAGGAGGTTATTCAAGGCGGAGGTTTGATGCCGTTGGGTGGAAAAGAGCTTACAGGTAATCTATTGAATACAATTATCGTAAGCGATTCTTTGCTGTAATAGTAAGCGTAGGCTCGTGCGTGAGTGGGTGGGCGCGTGCGTGCGTGTGTGAACGCGTGCGTGGGGGAGCAGAAAATTGGGTGAGTAATAAATGAGGAGTAATTACATAAAATGTCTTAATCACTTCCGAAGGAAGGTATATTGTACATCCACTTAGCTGAGCACAAAAAATGCTCCAAAAGCCCGAAGTCTCGAAAATAACTTAGCAAAAAGGATCTAGGAATGATAAATAAAGTTCCCAAATAAGTATGTTAGCATGTGTGTAGTTTAGGTTGTGACTTAGTCCTTTTAACATGTGTAATGTCAAACGGGATTGTACATTTTTTTCAACGTAACAAGAATCCAAAAAATGATTTCTTCTGGCCATGAAGGAAAAAATGCCTCTACACTCCATTACTTCTGACCAAGACATGTTTTTTCGCCTTGTCATTATTCGCGTTTCTCTCAGCTTATGTGATCTAGTCTTCTGAATATCAGATCAGTGCTCCTCTCTTCCTGTCACGTAACACAGCATTCCTGTCAAACACCTGATCCTCTCTTCCGTGACCGTAGCGTTGCGTGACAGATAGAGACAGGAGCCTATCACTAGCTAGGAGCGTGCAACCACCCCATATTCCTGTCACGGCGTTTTCACAGACCGATCTATTTTTAGTTTGAATTTACCGCGAATTCAGACCTCCACAGGAACCCCAGTGACCAATTACAAGCACCGACTAATTTTTTTAAAACTGTCTGACGTTATCATTTCACCGGAAGATTAAAAAGAGAGGCCGCCATTTTTTACCCTACCGATGCGCACTCATGTAGACCGGAACTGACCTATTTCGCGGGAAAAGAAGCCTAAAAATAGACCGGTCTGTAAAAATGCCGTGACATAGGCTTGGCATGGGAGTTGCACGCTCCCAGTGGTGGGCTCCTGATAGAGATGAGTTTTTATTTTTCAGGTGGTTACAAGGGTTATGGATTAGCCATGATGGTCGATGTATTCTGTGGAGTGTTGTCGGGATCTGCATTTGGAACCAACATAAGGGACTGGCAAGGAGACGACCACAAAATTGCAAACTTGGTAACAAAATGATTTGTGTTTAGGAATTCTTTCCTCGTTATGATGATATATGAACTGAGCAAAACTGAAGTTCAAAACCTCTCTCCTCCGCAGAGGTTCAAAAAGTTTCGTTATAGAAAGCCGCTGTGCGAGGTGAGTGGAGGCTGAAGTCGAATTGATCGATCTGCGCCTGCACTCATGTCGTTCAGCGAATTCTCCCCACCCGAAAAGAAAACCTTTGAGCCCCTCCTCGCCTCTTTAACGTTGTAATTTACGCTATTTTTGTAGCAAACTTGCGTGTTCAGAATGCAACGCCATGGTTTTTACCATCAAGGTATCTTGTGCAGTTGCAAGAGAAGAAACCTAATACTAATATACAGGCTTCATACCACGACAATAGATCAATCAGACATTCCTTCAGAGATGAATGCATTCGCTGGCAACGTCTTTATCGCCATAGACTGCTTACAGCCGTCTTTTTTCTCGTATTTTTACTCGATTGTTGAACGCGTGGATAGAATCGCGAGAGAACTGGACCCCCGCGTGCTTCGCGCTCGCTTCGCTCGCTTTTACTTTCGCATGCGTAAATAGAGAGGCTGTGAACAGTGTATCATCGTCAGTGTGTGTGGCGTGTTTGTGGCCTCAAGCTATCTCGACTTGACTACGTACCACTACGTCGTATCCATCGAAGCTGTGTCGAATCGTCACGATCCGTCAAAATTTTCAACAGGCCCTCTCTAAAGTTGACTTTCGGTTACTCGAATTCACTTCCGTTTTGAATATCACGACCTGACTTCCGGTAAGACGGGCGGGGTGGATGAAGAGTCGAACCAACCCAAGTCGAGTGTACTGGACATGAGTGTTGACGTCACTATAAAAGTGTTTGTCCGTTTTAGAATAGTATCTTGTATGAGTAAGATATCGTTTAAGACTCGCCCAGATTGTACTCCTAATAAGGGTTTAATCCAAATCTTCTGACGAGGCCTCCCCTTCAACATAAGCACAGCTCTTATCAGGCAATCAACGCTGTAGTTATTTGATTTTTTTTCCTCAGGGGCACTGTTTCGTAGCTGTTAATCCTAATGTGTTTGCAGACGGATTTGAGGACCGTATGCAGGCTCTAATGGATCAATACAGAAATTTACAGCCGGTATGTACTACAGCAACAAATCAAAATATTAACAAACAAACAGACAAACAAACAAAAGCGGGGATAGTGGGGTGGGAGTGGAACTAAATCTGTGACATTTAACGGTCATCTTTGTTCTCCAGGCAGACGGTGAGACTGCAGTACTTGTAGCTGGCGATCCCGAGAGAGAACACATGCGCAAAGTTCGTCAAGATGGCGGCATTCGTTATCACGTGAACTTGTTGCAGGCCATGGTTAGTATTCATAAGCGATTAAGCGCGCGAAAACATGTAACCGGTACCAAGCGCGGGAAAACTTGTAAGGTGGAGCGCGGGAAAACGCGCTTAATAATTTGTTTGGTTTTGCTCTTTAGTTGTTTACAAACACAGCTATCTGCTCTGATTGGTCACATCACTTCATGAGTGGTAACAGTGATGTTTCAACCAAAGATACTAGAGACTAACAAACGTAAAACCAAGGCAAACATTTACTGAATTAGTTAAACACTTAGGTAGTTAGGTTTAAAACACTTAATTACTTTCGGCAACCACTTGAACACCTTTCTTACAGTAATACACAGTGATTACTAAATTAATGTACGATGGTTATGTTGTTTGTAGGATGATATTGCTGACAGATTGGGAGTGGCACATTTACCAACACTGTGAAGACCTTACTTATTTCTGACTTACTCTTTAACCTTAGGGTATTATAATAGTTCTCAGAAGCATAAAATAGAGATATGTGTACTTAACAATTATTCCCCTAGCGCGCGTTGGATATATAAACAATAGTCTCAATTTGGCGCGGAAATATGTTCGGATATTTGTGCGAGGACATTATCTGTTCCGAGAAGCGAACAGTTTGCCGAGAGCATACCTCGAGGAAAACTGTGAGCTTTGAGGAACAGATAATGTCAAAGGACAAAAATTCGAGCATATTTTCGCGCCAAATGGAGGCTATTGTGTTTACTGATCCTTCAAATATTTTTCGTAACACGCGCGGTTTTGAAAATCGGGGAACATCCTCGGATATTCCCCAGTTTTAGCTGGGGAATATTCGGTCGCGTGACGCGTTTAGATCAATCGCGCGCGAACGAAAATATTTGATGGATTATAAGAGATGATAGATAGCCAACCATGCGAGTAGCTCCGAGTTGGCTATAATCATCTCATATCCAACAAGCGCGAGTGCAATAATCGTCGGATTAAAAACGCCCCCAAGATATAGAAAACTAAAGTAAAATAAAGGCGCCCCAAAAAATACGCTTACGCTCACCATATATTATTTGTACAGCATGGTAAAATTGCTCATATACTATGATGGCTTAGCCAATTAAAAATCTTGAATTTCATTATCCAATGATCTAGTTGAAATAAATAGATAAATAGATAGACAAAATAAAGTCTCAAATGAATATATAGATCTATAAACGTCAATTAATCCCGTTTTTAAAGTGTTAGCTTCAAGCGCAGTCTAATTTGGTAAAGCACACTGCTATTGAGGACGTCAGCTTCATCTAGTGAATAAGAGAAAATAAGTCAAACCATTAATAGTCCTTGTGCATGTTTATGTCAGACCAGCTAATTTGAACCCCAAGCCAACCTCGATTCCATGCAGAATCTCTCCTGAGATCGAGGTCACCACCAAGCCTCGCTTTAGAAGTGCATATTTTGTGTATTTTGTCATAGACCTTTTCGGCGATACGGCGGTCATTTTGACTTCTAATTGTTTCAAATAGCTATTATGGGGTGCAAAGGGGGCAAATACAACCCTCTGAGCATCCCATAATAGCCATTTAAAATAATTGCATTCAAAATAGCCGCCATATCGCCAAAGAGATCCATTCCTAAACATCAAAAATGGAAAGATATAACACGTGAAAGTAGAATTTTATGTTAACGAGGCTTGGGGTGTGTTCTAAGTCACAGACGTATTATTTAGTCATAACCTGAACTCTGTAGCAAAGTTTCCCTATTTATGTTTTATGTGACAATAAAAGTATTTAGGTGCCTCTTAAAATCTTAGCTTTAAAGACGATTTCCGATCCGTACTGCGCACTCTCAGCACCCTAATGTTTAAAGCATAAAAAACTCACTCGATAGAATGCGAAGAAATGTTATTCGTTACGAACCACATAACTTATCTTTGAGGCCTTTCAAATTCTTTTCCAACTGTTTCATTGATTTTTACAGCTGCAAAGTTGTTTCATCAAATGATACGAGAAGGAACGAAACAAAGTTTCGCGTCGCTTCGCGTCCATAATGGCGGTTGGCATGAAACTTTGAATTTATTTGACGTCATTCATGAAACATAACAATAAACATAAACAAACTCTTGAAAGTGCGCAGTACGGACTGGAAATCATCTTTAGTCTCGGCTTCAAATCCATTTGTCTTGTTGAAAATGCCATTAATGTGATATTTTGCCCTCATGTTCTAACCTTCTCTTCGGAATTTGTATTTTTTTCTTCTGACACGTTATTTTAGGTTAACCATTCACTTTTCATTTACGTCCAAATAAATTACGCATGCTCTGTTCCTTGTTTGCTTCTCCTACCCAGAATCCGCGCAAACAGTCCGCGCTCCCTTGACCAGCGATCGGGAAAGGCGCTGGATATTGCCAGAAAGACATTTTAGATATTTCCCGTTGTCTGCCTACAAAAGCAGTTTTCCATTTTTCTCCGGCAGCAGTGAACCTTGTAAACGGCTCTGTACAAAACAAACACCATAGTCAGTCATTATCACACGAATAAATCACACGAATAATCCCCAATTTTTCTGTTCCACCATTCTTATCCCGTCTCCAGAGGAAGCTTAAGTTAGTTAAAACTTCTTTGATAAAATATCTTCCCCATATACCTAATTCTCCCAGCGTAAGTTTCGATCGAGATCTCAAACGGCGAACGATGATCAGTTTCTTCAAAGAACTTTAAAAAAATAAATGGGTGAGGGCTAACTGTCGAAAAATTGATGATTCTCAGTAATACCGCTTTACACAGCTCATCTTATCATTTGAAGCTACAATTTTCTTTGCATTGACAAAAGTTTGAAACATTATTTTTTTATTTCAAGCCTCTTTATATTGATTGTTCTCTTCAAATGGAATGGTAAACTAAAGTTGAGATATTCTTGAGGTTTTTATTAGCAGTACCGTAATTCTTGTGCCCTATTGCTGGTCAAAAAAAAGTGTGTTAAGCACCATTCTCGACTCGGAAATTTTTCAAGGACGATTTTTTCCCACTGCGGATGATGTCCGACTAGGAGTAAATGTAGGAAAAGAGAGTTAATTCCGCGTATAGGTCTACTTCACTCCGCTTATCTCCCTCAAATTATTTTTAGACCACTCCTGGCTTCAGAAATCACTGTAGTTTCTAAACATAGCTGACCCCGTGACGCGAATTTTACTCAAATGCACAACCCAAACGGCTTTGGTCAAAGCTTTACACACATTTCTGGGCAGGCATTTTTTGCAAGTTGCAGGTTGTAGGTTTAAAAATCGACTTTTAATTCAGTAAATAAGTTCGAGTGAGTCTACTTAGTACTCTGGTTAACCTAAATTAGCTAGCCTGCTTTGCAGGCTTAAAGGGAGCAGGAATAGGGAGGCAAAAAACGCGAGGAAGTCCCCTCGATCCATCCATGCTTTGCCACCCCCTCTCCTGTATAACGCCTTTTACGCAGTCTAAAATGAGCTTACGTTGCTTGGGGTTCATTTGACTTCAACTCGGATAAACAGGTCGTTTCAACCTGCAACCTGCAACCTGCAAAAAATACCTGCCGCACATTTTGATCATCCACGAACGCTTGTGGTAATATTTTCCGCGGGAGAACTGGGTACCATGTCTAAATATAACTTGAGCGGTCGGGATTAACTCTTAACCCTTCATCTTCTCTTCAAAGTACGCTACAAACCCATGAATAAACCAAAATCGCTCAGGTGTTATACAGAAACTTTAGGTCTACAAGAACAGGATGTCAGATGAGGTTTTAAACTTGTCTGCAGCTTTCAACGGAAAAACGGAAATGGTTTACTACAATATTGTCTCCTTCGCAGACGTTTTATGGGATGTCACGCAACGCTTTGAGTGACATCCCTGAGGCGTCACGTGATGTAGTTTGCTGGCTAATATTCCAAGATGGCGGGATTGTCGAACAGAACAAAATTTCTTTGCAGCCGCCTTGCCGGAAAAATCCGTCATTTACATACGAGTGGAAGATGTTTTGACCAGTATAAATGCGTGGCTGTTGATGATGTGGAATCCTTTGTAGAGAGGTGTATGGCAGCAGTTGGAACTCCTTCTAAACACTGCAGATCGTTAGCTCAGGTCCTTGTTGCTGGGGACTTCCGAGGACATTTTAGCCATGGACTCAATAGATTAGGTGAGTTCTGCTTAAAATTAGACTTATAGACCACAAGCAAATGGAGACTAAAGAGTTTCGATAAAAATTAACGAGACTTCGAGCTAGGGGTTGACTACGAGTAGTCCGTCTTTCGCTTAGTCCGTCGAGCGTGACCATGAAATAAATCGCGAAGAACAAATGGCAAGCCATTATTTTTTTCTCGCGGTTTTCTTTCGTGTCACGCACGGCGAACAAAGCGAAAGAGAGACTGCTATTCGTAGTCTAAGCTAGGAGTGCAAAATTTAATAGGGAAGTTAGTCTTTCTTGGCTTTGTCAAACAAACGGTCACATGGTACGAAATTCGCCTGAGACATGCACAGCAAAAAAGTAAAGTTTGACTCGTTGAAACTGTTGTGTTCTTTTAACATCCACGTTTGCACCATGTGACTGCTTGTTTGCAAAAGTCCCATTTTTATCCCATGGGAGACTCCCATATAAAAGAAGACAGGGGTGTGCATTGTAGCTTTCAGGGATTAAAAACCAGTTTTGGTACCTCTTATGAACAGTGAGAGCTTCTGGGGTACCTTTGATTGATTGAATCGTCATTCTTTCATAGCAGTAGTTTTTATCACGAAAGATAATGTGTTGTTTTAGAATTGGTACCTCTAAGGGGTTAAAAAAAAATTCAAGCCACACCATCAAACAGGATCTTGGTACTTTTTAAGAATTTTTTTCAAAATTTCTGAGGAGCACCCTCGTTCTCTTTGTTTGAGAGTTCCCCTGGGCATTTTTATATCCCTATGAGTTGGGCCCGCACTATCAAATCACTATCAAAATGAGGAAGCACTGTCATAGAAACATTATTGGGGAAACATTGTTAACCATGTCTGCATTTTTGAGGAACAAGAAATTTCTGGTAGGTTCAAAGTTAAAATTTCCAAATTATTTTATCAGTCAGTGTAAACTGAAGACTGCAGATTACGGACTGCAGACTGCAGACCAGGCACAAAATGCAGACTGAGGGTGCAAAACATACCGCAGACAACAGACTTTTTAAGAAGTCTACAGTCTGCAGTCTGCAGTTTACACCTGGTCTGCATTGTTGCCCTTATTCTGCAGTTTACTCCTGGTCTGCAGTGTGCAGTGTGTGTTTTATACTGACCAATTATTTAATATGTCCCCATAAGGTATATCTAGTATTAGTGCTTGAAATTTTCACATGCAGCATCCCTTTAAAAGTATAAACCCAAACTTTTTCGATAAGCAAAATTCTTTCCAATAAAAAGCTTGTTAGCCTCCTCATTCGCATCAGATATTCAGTTTCTGATCAAGTTATAAAAATATCAGTTCAGGATAATTTTTGCTCAATGTAGACTTTACTGTTAAGTTACCTCCTCCTGATAGGTCACTGGGCTCAAATACAGACTTAAACACCTCCCTCTTTAACACCTCTCTCTTTGATGACTTAGAAATGTACGTCAATGATATTCAGGTGGGTACTACCGCACTTGATGGAGAACCTGAAGTTGTAAATGAAACAAGCGCCACTGCACTTGTGAAAGGAAACAATCTTCTTGGACCAGTAAGTAGTTTACATCAACAATATTTGGCATTGTAGAGCACGTTTCAATTGAGTGTGGTAAAACCAAACCAATTTCTCACCAATTAGACCACTCAGCCAATCTCAAACCGTAGTAAAACCAAGACCAAAGTAATTGCCTGATTACTTTTGACACTCATTTGAAAACTGCTCTATCTGTTTTCAAGAACCACACAATATTATTGTTGTAACTCGTCCGCAATATGTTATGCAATTCCAAATGTGTATTAAGTATAGTTGTAGTTTTACCAATAATGTTAGCTTTATCTCTTTAATACAGACACCAAAGACACCATTTGAAAGTTCCTTTTTTATGAACCTCAGGATGTCCATATCATAGACTGAGATAGAGATTATTAAATGAATTTGGGTTTTCCAGTGGACAAGCCATAATAAGATGTGTTTGTATTGTTGAAGTGCCTGAAGGATTAGAGGATCTTGTGTACTAGAGGCATCCACAGCCGAATGTTGATCAATACCCTCGATCGTCCTGTGATCAAGTGTCAACTGAGTGTCGACCGAGTGTCGACCGAGTGTCAATGGAGTGTCAATCAAGAATTGATTGAGGGTTGATTGAGGGTATTGATTGTGGGTATCGGTTGACACTCAACTGGGGATGCCTTTAGGACACATGATCTGGATTGAACTATCTTTATATTACTAATTGTTCTTTTATTGTTAACTTTGCTAAACAGGTTGTTGGAAACTTTTGCAATGACTTAGCCATAAAGAAAGCTCAAGAGGCTGGTATTGGTTGGGTTGTCTGTGGAGGTAAAAACCATTTGTGATTATTTGACCTTTGCAAAAGTCTTACATGGGACATGGAATAGAATAAGAGATATCATTGCATAATGCACAATTTTTGGTCTAATTACTAAACGTTTTTGATTGAAGTGAAATGATGGTAATATGAAGCTTGGTTTTAATGAGATGATGCTCAGCTTATTGC
>Ga0126338_10002133_pt1 | contig 13411 bp, 10 predicted proteins | sample OrbCmetagenome_2_FD_92529 | JGI IMG/M metagenome (GOLD analysis project Ga0126338, IMG submission 92529) | Coral microbial communities from Petempiche,Puerto Morelos, Mexico - Orbicella C C metagenome | ecosystem: Host-associated > Invertebrates > Cnidaria > Coral | place: Petempiche,Puerto...
ATAGGTTTAAAAGAGTGCTGTTGAGCATATAGGGCTGGGTGACACATACCAGTCGTGTTCCTTGTTCCAGAACCTTTGTCAATAGAGGGCCAGGTCCCTCTACTTGCCAACCCATGTCCCCAGGCCCCCAGCTGTTAGAGTAGATGTCAATTAAGTTCTTTTTATGGCTTAGTCCCCTCGCCTCTAATTGGTCGGTTGATTTGATGTTGTCGTCGTATATTCGAATACCTATCGAATGAGAATGACAAAGGTATTGGCAATTACAGTTTGGAGGTTTAATTACTCGAAAAGGTTCTTATACTACTGATCAAGGATCTTTCCAAGTTGTAGCGAGGCTTCTTCTGTCGATTTTCTGAGATGATGCACCTATTGAAATATTCATTTATTTCAGTTATAGTGTCCCAAATTAACACGACAGTGCTAAATACCTGGACACTTGAATTGATTTATTTCTTTCATTTTATGTAAATTTTCGAAGTCGCCTGAGGGCTTCTGAAGATGTCCGAAAGTTATTGGAAAGTGTGCGGAAACTCCTAATATTTTACGGAAGTAAAGTTCATAGAAGGTCATGCGATGCCTTGATGTCACTTATTATATGTAACGAAACTTGCATAATTGCATAATTCATCGTAAAGGTAAGGACAGACGTTTAGCGTCGAAAGAGTCGGTGTGAAACGAGAACGAAGTATTTCATTTTACGATATTTGAAGTCCTTACTTGCAATTTGTGCATTAAACGCAATACCAACGCCACAGTTGGTGTTATTTCCTCCAGCAATGATTCCAGCACAACTTGTACCATGGCTAAAGTTATTTGATAACAAAAAAGAAGCTAATAAAACTTTGAAGGTATTAGAATTAAATTATAAGAATATTTACTCCCTGACCAATGACGAAGCCCGATTCGACTCCTATACATATCCGGGAATCATAGTTATAGTAAATATCTAGAACAGATGGAAGAACACATAACCTACCTCCCAGGGCTATAAGATCTACTTATATTCCGGTCCTTCAAAAAGTCATAACTTGAAGATACGTTCTGTTAGGAGAAAGTCAACAATTCTACCAATAGCCTCCGAGAAGACATTTCCCATATCGTTTGGACAACGGAAATGTCTAACCGCAAGCTAACGTGAAAACATTGTATTTATACTGACAAATAACAAGCAGGCTTTAAATAACAGGAACGCAATCATTGATCCTTTGCTAATTGGATAAAAAATAAAAATAAAATGCATATCTGCAATTCAAGAGGAGACAAAGAAGTATAGTTCCGACAAGGATGGGTTCTATCCCACTTTCTTTGAAGAAGTCACTTTCGATATATCAAAATACAGCTTGATAATGAGGCCAAGAGGACATAAACAAAAGAAATGGATAAACATGTCATTCAATTTCCTTTGTTTGTGTCCTCTGAGCTTCACTGCCAAGCTGAATTTTAATATATCGAAAACGGTCTATTCCTAGTGCATGTTGTCATTATTGAGAATGAAACGCCTTCGCCCAAGAGTATTAAGTAATTCGAAGGAATTGCTATGACAATAATTTACGATAAACGCTATGAAGTTGTCATAATTAATAAAATACTTACAAAGTTCGATACTAAGTCAGGATGGTTCAAGTTGACTCCATCGTCCACCACAGCCACTAGCACTCCTTTTCCCGTATAATTAGCTCGCCATGCTGACTCGACATTCATTGAAATGGCTGTGTCCTTCTGTAAATTAAGCATTAACCCCCTTAAGAATCAGAAAGAGACCGAGAATGTTTCCGCCCTAAAAACGGCTCCACTCGCGAAACTACTTTGCTTACTTCAGATTAAAATTCATTTAAGCATTAAATCTCTATGAAAACCAGAAGAGCGTTTATTACATGTTCTGCAAAAAGATGATTGTGGACTAACACGCGTGGTTTGGGCATTACTGGACAGTACATGATGAATTCGGGTTTCTATGGAGACTGGTTCTAATATTATGAACGTTACATGCATCACAACGCGCACAGAAAACTCAGTTAATTTTCCCGATTTCTGAGATAAAAGGCAACAATTTCCTGGGAACATATGAGCGTGACGTAATGGAATCCAGACGTCCTGAGACATCCAAAAGGGAACATCTCAGATCCCAGCTGCAGCCTGCTGTCAATCTTCTGTGTGTTCACAGGGAAGAGACTGGGAAGACTACACGTGTAAACCTGGCGCTCACTAGGTACTTACCAAGTACCACTGCCAATCTCGATAGTTCCATGACCTTTGGTCATTTCTTCTTACCTTGAAAAAACAAATAACTAAATGAGTTCAAAAAGGTAAAATAAAAACCAGGGCGTTTTCCCTTCAAATGTGGGAAGACAAACAGGCACCCAGGTTGAAGGGAAATATAACTGTTTTTTTTTTTTTAATTATTTTGGCTGATTCCGGGAGCTAAACTCGTTCCTCAACTAACAGTAGTAGGAAAATAACCATAGGATTGCTCAAATTACTAGCAAACTTCTAAAGCGTAAATATTTCAGAAACGAAATTTTTGGGCAGGAAAAAAAAAATCGCCTCATCAGTCGTTTTAATGACAATATTATGATGCCGAGAGAGAAAGTTATTTCATTTTTTCTTTTGATTCAAGTTCCCTCGTGAAAAAATCATTAATCCTCCACCGGAAGTTATTCAACTTCCTTATTCTAAGGAAACGTGAGTGCATCTCTGATCAGATCCGCTGCTGTGACTTGTTTCATAGCTGCGTTTTCATCATTTCTCAACTAAAATTTGATATTTAGGTCAATACGGACACTGAGAGGACCCCAATAAGTATGTTATACTTTACTGATAAAAACAAAAGTATAATTTAAATGGAAGAACCAAGAACCAAAATAAAATAAGTCTATACGAAAAACAAAATGCCAGGGCTATTGCAGAACTTATACACTCTAGACTGAGGTCATCATGAAACCGTCAGTAATTGATTTTCAAATTAAGGTGGCTGAACACAGTTTTCGATACCTGTGTTCATTCGCCTTTTTCTCTAAAACCCTTGATGCCTCGGTCGCCAAAATTGGCAGCAAGCAAGTTAACAACACAACCTTTGGTTTTTTGATGGTTAAGCTGAGGTATGTACCGTTGCCATGGCAACATGAATAAATATAAACAGGCCTTTAAAATCGGTTTTGTTTATTTATAGGAAATCTAGTCATTAGATTTTCTTTATAATTTGCATGCAACAAGCTTGTAACGATTCTCACAAGTTGACACAATTTTGCTGATAATTTAACAGAGAGATCTTTAATTATCTCTTGGTGATGGTTCACTGGAATATCTAGAATTTCCCTTGTTAAAGTTCAATTATTTTCAATACTCCAATTACTTATTTCCTTAAGTATTTTCGTGCCAAATTTCGTGAAATTCTAATGAGTGGTTTTCGAGTAATAGGCATATTTCCGAGAGTGCAATTTTCATTCAATCGCAATTTTTTGACTTACTACCCATGCGCTGCATTTAACTGGGTTCTTTCGGTATCAAAGAAAAAGCTGAGAATTGTTGGGTTCTTTGCATCGTTACCTTTTCTAACATATCTTTGTAATAAAAGACTAAAGCCATCAATACACTGGGTTCAATTATAGAGAAAAATAACTCAGGTAGTGCGGGTGTTGAGTAAATAAAATGATCGCTCTATTGACGGCATGTTTGTTTTTTTGCAATCCTTGTGCGCGCGCTGAATTGCATCAGCAAATGCGCGCGCGAAAACTGTGTTCGGCCACCTTAAAGCCCTCAAATTTTATTCAACGCCGAATTAAACCGAATGACCTTCACCGAGTATATAATGTAGTCGTGTCACACAAGATCTTGAGAAACTGATGAAGAACACGGCATGCACTGACTCAAACGTTTGTTCGTTTAATAGCGTCCAAAATATAAGTGGCTTTACGTTTGAACCAGGTGCTGCCCGTAAATTATGCTCGAGTATGTATACTCGAACTCGGCTATTGTCAGTACTGATATCTGTCATACAGCTCAGTGGCAAAATAAACAAAAGAAGCTTAACAACAACGCTTTTAATTTTCTACATGTAAAAAGATATTACAGACTCACCCTTTTAGGCGTACAAAGACCCTTGTTATTTTGTCCTTCTGTCATCTTTTTCGCACTAATAGAGAACACTATAGCGGATACCAGTAATGCAGTAGTAACACAATTCATAGTAAATCGTGCCCAAAGACTACAACGAAAAAAGAAAAACAATACAAAGAACAAATGTTTCTGATAAGCAATGACATACAACCGTAAATAGATAGTTATACAGTGTAGTTGCGTATTGACTGTTAACCATGGTCCTATATACCTTGCAACCGGATGTCGAAGTCGGACGCCTTTCTTTGCCTTCCTCTTAAGCGCAACTCAAAGGCTTTTTGAAAATGAAATCAGGAATCTAGCTTATAGCTGAAATTTTGTTCCCTTTTCTGAAACCTTTTGAAATCTGTCTAAATAAATACGGAAGATAAATGTTTAGCAGGAAAGGAAAACTCGACACTGGAGTTCATCTAGGACTTCCTGTAAATGCGATTACCACAGCGACGGGTCAAGTCAAAGTATAAGTCATTAATCCGTTTATTTGACGGGTAGTTATAACGGATGCAAAAATTTTGTTTACGAAAAAGTTCTTCATAGTTCCACATTTAAAAAGTGCATTTGATCACATGTTGTGTAAAAGTTTTGTTGTTGCCACTGTTTGCCGAGTACTGAAAACGTATAAAAGAATGTATAATAGAATGTATGGAAAATATGAAGGGGGTAAATATAAACTTAGTTTCCGCCACATGTGCTTAATAAGGTCAGCGTGCGAAGCCTGGCTCTCTTTAAAGACGATTTTCAATAAAGAGTAGGCACACTTAGCCCATAAGTTTATGCTTTTGCCGGTATACGTCGGTCAGAGACAACCAGTTTTGGATAAAATTTGTGCGGTCAATTTAAAAAAATCTGGGTAGTATTATGCATAACTGTGGTTTTTTGTGGCTTTTAGTGAACCGATAAGCTTTAGTGGAAGCTACAGCCTGAAAGGAAGAAGTCATCCAGGTCAGGTTTCTAATTTTAACGGTCGCACTTGTCAGAAAAGATTGAGATGGAATTGGTATGGGATCGACGCTCCCAAATGATGCCGAAAGCAAACTGACTGAAATTATCTGACTATTGTCGTTTCCACGCGGTGGCTTCAGCAGCCGTGAAGGAAGAAAAGAAAAAAAATGTCACTTTGAACAAATCGAGTGGCAAGTTTGTGTGACTGTGTTTTGAGAACAAAAAAATACTGAAGGAACTAAAAGAACATGATATTGTAAGATGAATACAGTGCTTGAGAACCCTTCGGTGGAATACGATAGTTCAGCCGGCACGACAAATTAGTCTAACAGCCTGTGCAAAGATCATTATTAATCTTAGCTTACTTACTGAAAGGAAGAACTTCAGTTTAGGCTGATCGCTGAGTCATATGCTCGCAATATTTTCCCCGACTGAAGAGCCTGACAAGACAGTATCACGGAAACGATGCATCCGACTCGATCTGTTTCATTTATTTTTAAAGTCCGTTCATCCGACATGGTCACAAGAAGTTAAGAACTGAGATACCTGCCTGGTCTAAATAAGTTTGTCTGAGGAAAAGACCTCGTGAAATAAGGATAACAAACTAGGTTTCTAAAATACTAACGGGACACCCCATGATTATACCGGCTGTCAGTCAACATTGTTAAAAACTGGATCATTGAATAATGTAATTTGAGAGTTTTCATTGGCTTAGCCATCTTGTATATGAGCCATTATAACCTGCGCTACAAATATGGTAAGTGTGGGCGTGAATTTTTGGGGCGTTTTTATCTTTTTAGTTTGTTTTCTACATTTTGGGGGCGTTTTTAATAAGACAATTGTTTTACTCGCGCTTGTTATATATGAGATAGTGATAGTCAACTTGACGTTCGCGCTCGTGGAATAATTAATTTGGAAGGTTTGTATGTATGGGTTATTGACCAAGTGTGAGGTTAAGACGGCTGGATATTGGCCTAGCTCGTTCTTTTTCTGCGTGTTTATGGACCGAGACTGAGTCGAGGTCCATAAACACGCAAAAAAAGAACAAGGCCAATATCCAACTATCTTGACCGAACAAGCTTGGTCAATAAAGGATTTATTATATGGCTTTCCGGGAAATTTTTCTTGCGCGACACGGCGGGTAGTCCCGAGCGGGCAAGATAGCTCCATCTTGCCCGCTCGGGTAGCCAATCACAGCGCAGGATTTGATTCATCTTGCCTGCTTACGGAGCTGGCCTAATAATTACATCCATTTTTTTCATTGCTCATGTGATCATCGATCTAACTGATTCAGCGTAGATTTGAAAAAAAAAAAAAAAAAAAAACATACGAATCATAAAAATACGTCCTTCATTGCGTAGTAAATAAAACTCTTTATATTTCTAAATGCCCTGAGATGTTTACTACGAAACATTTGTTACCAGGAGACAATATCTCCGGAAAAATCGAGTACGCAGAGTTTATAAAGGTTGCTGGACAACGTAACACTTAATTATTTCTCTCTTTTCTCAAGAACCGAGGCAGGTTAAAAAAAGGATCGATCTCAAGACTTAAATTTAAATTTCGAAATCAGACTTAAGTGTTCTCATAATTATCTGGAGTTAAAAAACTTCTTGTTAAACAAAAGACAGTTGATGAACTGTACAGTTTGCGTATCGTAAAGGTAAAAAAGAACTTGGCCAGTATCCAGGCATCTTGACCTCACGCTTGGTCAATAACCGTATTTATTTAACTTAGGAGTTTGTGTTTATATAGCAGCCCTCACGGGAAATCACTGAGAAAGTATTGTTAACGGGCAATACGTGTGGCTTATGGCGTAAACAGTCAGGTCAAGGAAGTAGATCGATCCTCGATCATTAACTTGATTACCTATAATTAGCGAGCGCTTAAACACACCGCTTGTGGCACCAAACTCCGTTTAACTGAGTGGATGGAGTCTTGGCATGTCGTCTCAGTTTACGTGTGGATCGACTACTTCTATTACGACTAAAATGTATTTAGATTGCATTTTTCTTTCTTCTCTACTCAAATTTAGCTTTTATACAAGAACTACACCTATATATATTTTGTTAGATAATGGGTTAAGCCTGTTGTCGTTAAATATAGATGTAGCTGTAGATATTGATATGCACCGAGGAATTCGAAGCATATTCATATTATTTATTATGGTGATACTGCTCGAATTTATTACTTCAATCAATCTTTCAAGTTGACTATTTTCAAAATGATATTAAAATGAAACATCGACATCGTGTTTGTATCTGATTCATGCGACCGAAACAGTGAAAGTGTGAGTCATGCAGCAGCTACTTAATAGCTTGAAGTGACTGGAAAATGAAACATTTTTGAAAAAAGGACGTTCTTGAAGAGGTTGAGTTAAGAAATTTGAGGAGTTTATTTGTTCATCAAATTAAGCGTCTCTAATTCAGACAGTAATCCGTTCTAATTAACAGCCAAACAATGGGGCTTTGAGCTCCAATGCGAAAAACAGGATATAACTGAAATAAATACTATCCTTTCCAGCTTTTTCACTTAAAATAACCAATAACCACATTATCAGCTAGTGAAGGAAATAAAAAATATACACGGAGATAAACCTCGCCAAGAGGTTTTTGCTGATTCCATTATATCATGAATATTATGTTGATTATGTTGACAATGGACTCTTATGATGTACCTATAATTTTTAATAGTTCTGGCTATTTTTTTTATTTTCCTAACACGCTGGATCGATTTGCGCTCTCTCGTTATAGCTTCCCTTTTAGTTGGCGATGAAGTGGTCGATGCCACACGGAGCGAAGTGCTGCAGCGCAGTCGATATCGGAAAGGAAGTAATTGTCAATCAGCTAGAGCTGGAAAAAAGACAGAAGCTGCTGTTTCGCCTTGAATCACGGCTATATAAGTCACGGTGACTCTTCACTGAAGCAAACTGTTTGCCTGAAGTTTTGTACGTACAGTTTAAGGAGCCAAGAACAAGTAAGATGGTGAGTCATCATAATTCTGATTTCAGTCGTCTTCTTGTAATTCGTTTAAAAATGTGTTTAGCTTTAACTGATCGACTTTAGTTTGAAACCTAAACGGGCCATTGTAGACTCATTGCGCCATTTCAGGTACGTTTCGAGGAGTTAAAATTGGAGAGGGAGAGTACCTTCAGTTTATTTTAAATTCCCGCGAAACCTTTTACGCATTACTAATACTTAGTTAATTTCAATGTGCGTTTCTTCTGGTGCAAAAATATGATATTATAACTGAGCATAAGTCGGTTGAAAGGTAAGATTTTAATATAGTTTATTATATTTATTTTTACTGTTATCTTATCCTTTTTGCTAGGGAGGTCCGTGTGTTGCCACAGTCTGTTTCATTCTGTTTTCTTTCCTCGGTCATTTGAGAGCTTCAGTGGTAAGCTAACATCAACTTTTAATATTGTTTGCCTACTTGAAGTCTTTAATTGTAATTATATTTTGAAGCACTTTATATGGGTGGATAGTGCAAAATTTGCAGCTTTGGTAGATTTCAACTTGAATGACTCAAATCCAGGAAAGAGGCTCCAACAGAACGAGGATGCACTCGTACCTTTTTTGGTGCCCTCGTATCTTTCTCGGGCGCTCTTGTACCTTTTTCGAATGCTCTCGTACCTTTTTCCGACGCTCTCTATCTTTTTCGCATGCTTTCGTCGTACCTTTCTCGGATGCCCTCGTACTGTTTTCGGATGCCCCCGTCCCTTTCTCGGATGCTCTCGTACCCGTTTCTCGGATGCTCTCGTACTGTTTTTGGATGCTCTCGAACATTTTTGGATGCTCACGGATCTTTATCGGATGCTCTCGAACCTTTTCAAGATGCTCTTGTACCTTTTTGGATGTTCACGGACCTTTATCGGAAGCTCTCGTCCCTATATCGGATACTCTCGCACCTTTCTCGGATGCTCTCGTACCTTTCTCGGATGCTCTTGTCCCTTACTCGGATGCTCTCGTACTGTTTTCGGACGTTCTCGTACCTTTCTCGGATGCTCTCGCACCTTTTTCGGATGCTCTCGTACCTTTTTTGAATGTTCTCGTACCTTTTTAACTTGGAAAATATTATTTTCCAATTTGTAGTGGTGAAGCGATTTCACGGCATCACTCCTTCACTCCTTCACTCCTTTACCTCCTGTTAGAAATTTGAAAGCCTGGGTTGGGGTGGGATGGGGGTGAACTCCCACATGAAAAGGTTAGGGATGCTTGTCGGAAAATTGAAATTTCACTCCTAAAGGAGAATAATATGGGATTTGTTCGAGCTTCATTAGATCCCCAGAAAGATACCACTTAACAAAGAATAGGTTCGATTACTAGCCACTGTTCAAGAAGGGATCCCGCGCGCAGTTTTAGATCCGACTCGCGTGCTCGAGAGATCAGCGGAAATCAAGCCTAAAGCAGAAATTAATGAGAGTGTTTCTTTTAATTATTACTTCTTCGAGTGCACCCTAAAGGATACTTTGACAGCTAAAAAATGGTGTCGTTTCGTCGTCAACACCTAGGTGAGACCAGAATCCTTGATTTGTACCCGAGACGACGAGCATCCCCTACCTTTTCGTATAGGAATTCCCCCCCTCCCCGGATTTCGAACATCCGCCGTTTAAGACCGTTTTATATTCGCTTACACCGTGTCAAGTTAGTTATTCTTTGTATATCGGACGCAAGTACTCAATATCTCACCGCAGAAGTGCTCCATTGAGTAAATTTTCGCACGAACGTTTTTAGAAATAGAAGCTACCTATAATTATATAAATAGCTTATTTCCCGAAGGTGTCCGCTCATACAGATTGAACCAGCCGATTGCCGAAAAAGAGAACGTTGAAAGTCACAAAATTGACGAGCTTTATGAATTTTCGAATGATTCAAGCCGTGATTAAATATTTTAGACGATAAACAATCAATTGAGGAGAATTCGAACGACGTCTTCCGCTGCCTACTTATACGATATTGTAACTGAATACACATAAATACGGACATGACGAAATGAGGAACAAATAGTTGATGAATAGAAGAAACGACATTACGCAAGGCTGGGAGTTCTACAGTCTTTAATATCGCCTTGGAAAGGGAAGGGAAATAAAGAAAGGAAAAAAAAGAAGAAGTTCCCACCAAGTATGAGCCCCGCCGAACAGGACACAACTTTGTTGAGCGGACGAGACGTGGTGCTCTCCTTGTGGTATAGTGACTCTACGCTGAACGCATTTTTTTTTTTTTTTTTAATTTCTAAGGGGAGAAAAGGTAACAAAGGGACTGGAAAAAAATCACTGATACTGGCTGGGAAAATAAAGAACGAAAAAAATGACAGGAATGAAAATGAGAATTATCTTGCTTTGGTGATCGGACAAGAAGCGTTCCTTCTTTATAATTGCCTCGGTCCTCCGGTCTCTCGGATCGATAACTTCATGAATTTTTTCAAGTGTTACATCTCCCCAGTATTCTCTTACCGTTGCGTTTTGCACTATTTCTTAACAATGCCAGTGCGCTTTAACTTTAACTTAACTTACCGATTAAAAACTCAAGTCAGTGGCATCAAAATTGTCACTGTTTACAGACGACCCATTTTCCAAGTTGAGTGGGTCATAGCCACTTTGATTGGATGCTCTCGTACCTTTTTCGGATGCTCTCGTACCTTTTTCGGGTGCTCTCGTACCTTTTTAGAAGCTTTCGTACCTTTTTCGGATACTCTCATACTTTTTTTCGGATGCTCTTGCACCTTTTTTCGAGTTAAATCGTGTTTGGCACCACTTATAAGCCACAAATAAGCTGAAACAAGATTTAAATTATTAACAGGAGCCATAATCAGCTCCTGTTATTAATTAAAAACATTATTAAACATCAATTAAAAACAATCTTTCATTATCATTTTAGGCGAACCGCACCCAGTTTCTCTTTAAGGACAGCACTCGATGGTTTCGTTCCAAAATTTTCCCAAGGATATTCCACCTCTCAAAGGCTATATCTGATATTATAATTCATTGAATATTTTCGCTCGCGTCCAGTTGATCTAAACGTATCACTTGACTGAATATTCCCCAGCTAAAACTGGGGAATATCAGAGGATACTCCCCAATTTTCAACACTGCGCGTGTTGCGAAAAATATTTGCAGGATAAAAAACACAATAGCCTCCATTTGGCGCAAAAATATGCTCAGATATTTGTCCTTGGACATTATCTGTTCCTGAAAGCTCACAGCTTTCCTCGAGCTACGCTCTCAGAAAACTGTTCGCTTCTTGCAACAGATAACGTCCGCGGACAAATATCCGTGCATATTCTCACGCCAAATGGAGGCTATTGTTTCTTTATAATCCACCAAATATTTTCGCGACGGAATATTCCCCAGCTAAAACTGAGGAATATCCGAGGATATTTTCAAAACCAATTTTCAAAACCGTGCGCTTTGCGAAAAATGTTTGAAGGATAATAAACACAATAGTCTCCATTTGGCGCGAAAATATGCTTGGACATTTGTCCGCGGACATTATCTGTTCCGAGAAGCTCACAGTTTTCCTCAAGCTGCGCTCTCGGAAAACTGTTCGCCTCTCGCAACAGATAATGTCCGCAGACAAATATCCAAGCATATTTTCGCGCCAAATGGAGACTAATGTTTATGTGTCGCAAATTAAGTTTTTTTCTCTCGCAAAAACCAACAAAAACCACGCTATCATAATATTATTACTTTTATTCTTATAATTTTTACAGATTCCAAAGGAGGAAATAGCGGAGAATAGAAATTTGGAGCAGTATTACCTTCGCATAACTGAGAGTGGAACAACCTTTGCAGAGAAAATCGAAATAGACGAGGAGAAAGACCTGGAATATTTTCATGTTCCAGCTCACAACGGAGTGAGAGAGGCCTCTGACTATTTGTACGATTTTACAAATGTACGTGTATCCCTGATAATTTGGCGTCTCTTTAATAATAGAGTCAAATAGACCATATTCTTATTCTCGATGTTGGACTAGAACTAGGTTTCAACGGAATGCGGGGAGTCTTTTCAAATGCAAATGACATTGATCTCTTTGTAATGCTATTCCCCTGCATAACTGCCTCCGTTGCAAGCTAGTTCCAGTTTAATGTCGAGAATACATGTTTCGTAGATTTTAAGTTAGTTTTAACATAGTTAATAGGCTGTTTATGAAGCGCGGCAAACATCAAAGGAGCAAACAAAGATGCCAAGATTTATGTTGGAAGGTCCACGACAGTGCACAATCTTTTGTTTTGCTCTCATACTCTATGCATGAATTACGTAACAAACACGTTTCTACTGGCTAGTTCCTCAGTACGGAGTAAACAGCTATTGAGTTCTGTGCACGGTCAAGGCCAGAAATGCGAACAAAAACGTACAACAAAGAACTTTGTCGGGTTTCACAACTATTTCCTTCTATTAAGAATGGTTTTAATTTAAACTAGCAACAAATTGTTTCGTAAATCAATGTGACCCATATGTATGGGCTCCTGATCATGTGGCCCAAATAAAGTCAGTCGTCTAAGCTATCACCATTTTCGTGTAATATATTCTATTTAAGGACATGTCTGTGCGTCGGGTGAAAAATAAAGCCATTTGCTATCTGGGACCACTTCCGGACGACTTGCCAAATCCAGCCCACCTCAAGGCTGAGTTGCAAGGGGTATGTATGGTTAAGAGATTAAGAAGTGCGTTTCCACAAGTTACCGATGAGGAACAAAATGCACCAATTTGACGTAATACGTCAAACACGAAAGACTGCGTTTGACCACATTTCCAAACACCGAGAAGAGAGTGTTTTCGAAGCGTTTTAGAAATAGGGTCAAACACTGTCTTGAGTGTTTGATATATCTTCTTAATCGAAACTAGAACTAAGAGGAAAGTGGAGAATTAAAATCGTTGAAGGCTATGCTAATTCAGATCAAATATCACGGTAATGGTTTTCCTTTGTTTCAACTCGATGAATTACCAATGAGTTTAGGAAGTCTTGAACCCTTCCCGGTTTCTTCTCCATTCTTCTGCTCAGTTCATTTCAAACTGTATGCTTATTCACCCTTACGGAAAAGTGCATCAACTGAGTACCCAGGTAACTGCAAACGTTTGAAAATGCGTTGAAATCATTAAACTCACCAAGGATGTCACAACGTTAGTTCTCTCATATTAGTGTGAATCAATAATTAAGGTTTTCAATTTGTTTTGGTTTTCAGCTTTCCCAAGTTCCCCCCTATGAGAACAAAGTCATTGTTCAGAACTATTGGGTCGTATCAGAGCAGGTCGACAAAATCTTTCTCCGACGAGAAGTGCAAGAATTCTGTGGCCAATTCCCAATCTATCGCTTGCAAGAAGTTGACTTTAATTCTACTCGCGAGGCAGAG
>Ga0126338_10002134_pt1 | contig 13408 bp, 11 predicted proteins | sample OrbCmetagenome_2_FD_92529 | JGI IMG/M metagenome (GOLD analysis project Ga0126338, IMG submission 92529) | Coral microbial communities from Petempiche,Puerto Morelos, Mexico - Orbicella C C metagenome | ecosystem: Host-associated > Invertebrates > Cnidaria > Coral | place: Petempiche,Puerto...
ATAGGGTACCCAGTATCTCGCAGTCAACCTCGTAGCAACTTAGGATGGGATTTTTCCGCTAAAAAGCACAGACGCTTATCAGGACAAAAGGTGTTTCTAAACGTAATTTCTTCTGTTTTAACCGCTGCAAAAGTGTAAATACGTTGTTATTAGGTTATCCTTGTGTTTTCTGTTTTCTTAATGTTGGTGATGGACAGCCTACTAGTCCGAGTCCGGAGAAGAAAAGGTAATAAATTCACTGAAATTCTGTTGCTTATTTGGATAATTAATTAACGCTTTATATTAGATCTAAGGCGATGACTATTGACGACTATTCATCACTATTGGTCACTATTGGTCACTTTTCGTGACTGTTCGCCACTATTCTCACTATTCGAGACTATTCACACTATTTGGGATTATTCACTATTCGCTATTCGCGACTATTCGCTATTCGCTATTCGGGTTTTCCAGACACCCTTCCATTCCAGGGGGCCCATTTCTCCAAGGTCCTGAAAAGTTTTCACACTCGGAAAGCTGTAGGAAAATCTCAAACCTTATGATTACAGAGTTGCTTTATATACATATTCTTAATATGACCAGAAGTTCCCTTCATACAAGAGGTTTCGGGCATATAAACCTTTCTGTTTTTAGATACAGATTAATTTAACTAAAAATGGCTTTGCAGACCCAAAATGTTTCTGGGGTTTTTGAGAAACAGGCCCCAAGACCCTTCACTTCTCTGACTACATGTACATTTTGTAAGAATAGTGCTGTTTCTTGAAACAAGATTGATATAAAAAGTGATGACCAGTATGTGCCCTTTGGCTGCATTTGATTGACTTTATTTTGGAATAACACATTCCAGAACAATTTTAAGAATAGTTATTCTGTCCGTGCATCAATTAATCATTCTTCTTGTGGAATGATCTAAGCCATGGATCCTTGTGCAGTTTTTGTTACATTTTGGAAGCAACTCTTTCATTGGCTCATAAAGGAACAATCAATCAATCCATCAATAAACTTTATTTAAGTGTCTAAAACTTCTAGTCCTCCCAGAGGCCGACTAATCGGGGACACTCCTAATAAAATTACTAATAAATTAAGTTAAGTTAAGTTAAGTTAAAATTATCTATCACTTGTTACAGTATATATACAAATCTAGAATTCCATTTATATTTTACACCCCTCTAACTTGCACTTGAACCTTTGATCTGTATGTGTACCACCACGATGGCAATACCCAAAAGGCAGACTGTGTATTTACTACAAACCAAAGTTAACACCTTCTTTGATGGTTTAACATATATAGTATAACATGCATGGGTATTTTGCAAGTTCCATAGTATTAAAAAATACGAGCAATGAGCAAAATGTTTGTGTATATGTTAAACAATCAAATAAGGAATTTATTATACTATCATATCATTTTGTAGTATTTTGGCTTCTAATTTTTGAAATACATGCTATTTTGCATGCTCTGTTGACCTGATATGGTAAAATGGTGTAAAAGTGGAATAATAATAGTAATGATTCTCACAAACCTTGGCAGTTGTTATTGAACACAACACTTCACCTCTGGCTGCACTCATAAGTTTACCAAATGCAACCACTACATTGTGAACAAGACGGAGACGATTATTCTCAGCCAATGTCCCTGAAAAAAAAAGATTAGTTTTAAAAACTAAAACTCCAGATGTTGTTATTATAGCATTATTAATTTCAGGCTCACAGATAGTTTGTAATGTAAGCCGAAAAAATTTTACAAGCCTAAAACTGATTTGTATCTCCTCTTCCCTCCACCTTAACACAATGTTAAAGGTTTTGCTTATCATATGATTTGTGCAATGAGCCACCTTGGCTAGTTAGATTGCAATGTCCACCCTGATACATGTTTCAAGTTCACTCACCAAACAAATTGACTGTAAGATCAGAGTATTTCTGTGATTTCAAGACATCAGTGAGGAGTGCTAATAAAGAAAAGCAACAAGACCAAAATGAGTACAGACTTAAAAATAAACTAAAATAAAAAAACAAGCAGAATACACACCATCACAAGAAAGTAATACTTGATAACATCCTGGACTTGTTTCCACACAAGGTAAGGTAATATAATTATTAGAAAAAAATTAAAAGTGTAATCAAGCAGCCAATCACTCCATACTCCTTATCCTTACATTAAGGTTTATCTTAAGCTTATCCTAATATCCAGAACTAGGACCAGTTGTTCAAAGGCTGGCTAACATTATCCACTGGATAAATCACTATCCAGTGGACAGTGGACAGTGTTTTGTTGCCATTTATCCACTTGACAGTGATTTATCTGGCCCATGTTGTGTGAAAAGTGGATAACGCTATCCACTGAATAAATCACTATCCAGTGGATAGCCCAGTTTGTTTTGTTTGTTTTGTTATCCACTGGATAGCGATTTATGCGGTGGATAGTGTTATCCAGCCTTCAAACAACTGGGGCCAGGTTGATAACGTTATCCACCCTTTCAACAATGAACCTGGGTGGAGAAGGACAAATTGTACCCAGGAACACAACACAATCACACCATCTAGGGTTTAAACCTGGACTGCTTGATCTGGAGTTTAGCTTGGCCATTGTGCCTTCCATTTTACTTGTATTAAACTCACATTGTTTCTTGTATTTGTCCAGAGTAGGATTTGCCAGATACTCAGATAGTTTGTCATTTGTTCTTATAAGCTCATCAACTTTGCTTAATTCACTCTCAACTTGCTCCAAATTTTTTTGTTTGGCTGCTGCAGAATACATTGCATGAGCATAACGACCTTCGATGCCAAACACTTGAATAGGTGGCTGCAAAAGAACCAGTTGCATTTTAGCCTAACTAAGCCTGCCTCACACTTGTGAGATAAGCACAACAGTAATGAAATAAGTATACGTGCAAGCACAAAAAAAAAAGGAACATGTTTCTTTTGCGCTTATGCTTGTGCTAATAAGTGCTAAGCTTATCTCACAAGTGGGAACCCGCTTATTTCACTAGTGCTATGCTTATCCCATGAGCGTGAACCAGGCATAAGTTTTCTTAGTTTAGAAATTGCAAAACTTTAGACTGCAAGAGTTGAGAGGCTTCACTAGGCTTGATTACCAGCCACAGTTCTGAGAGAGGAACAAAGTCCAGTCTTAGGAGAGAGGTGGAAATCACTTTTTAGGACCTCAAAATGATCTTGACAGGTTTAAGATTTATAACAAAAATACGAAATCACCATAAGTAAGTAAGTAAGTAAGTAAGTACGTAAGTACTTTATTTAAGTGTCAATGTATTTAGCTCATGTGGGCTAATCGGGGACACTGTATTAACTCTACCTAAAAATTTTCAATTACAGTATTATAAGATTCTCTTAACCAATGACAAAGAGTTTCATAGAATTTTATCAAAGAAACATTGAGCATTACTAGACACATTAAACTTGAGAGTAAGCTCCAGCATTTCTTACATGGATTTACTTGTAATTAACGTGCATTGTGAGTACAATATAACTTCACTGGGTATTCGAGACTGTTGCTACAATGCAGCTCAAAAAACATATAGCTTCTTTCGAGTACTCCGCAGTAAAGACGTCAATTTATCTAGTACATCAGAATCATCTGTAAAAAACAGCGCCATAAAACAGGATCAAAATACCGGTACATGTACCTACCTTAGCGGCGAGCTCAGCATACCGAGCCGACGAAACACTCAGATTCCGAGCCTGTTAGTAACAAAACAAATTGAATTAGGTGGAAAAGAACACACCAACTCATATTCTAAGTATGAATTTACTCGGACTGTGTCAATTTAAAATGAACTCACCAAAAATGGCACTCTTTCTAGCACTCGACATCCCTTCACTATAGCCGCCATCTTGGTTGGTGTAAGTAAGACTCCCGGATGTGATATTTGTCCAGTCGTGCCCAGGTTGTCTCAGCTCTGAGTATGAAGTGAACACGGGGAAAACTGATGCGAAAACTAAGGCCCCGAAAGATCAGTTTGGATGGAAGAATGCCATACGATAATTTATCATAAATTATCTGATTTTGACTGTTGGCCATCCAAACTCAGTGAATGAAGGGTTAAGCACTTGACCTTAAATAATTTTAAAAGTAGGATTGATTGTACAGACAATAGCTATCATTTATTGTGATGTACAGAAATACATGTTTTGAAAAGTTTCATTATTAGTGTATTGTAATTTTATCAACCCTTTTTTGTCACATTCCAAGTGGTTACAGTGTCCCCCTAATGATGGTTAAAACAGAGCTGAGAGACCCAGAAAAATGTTCCTGTCTCCTGAATAGAGGTGTTCCTTCAACAGGGGTTAGTGATATAAAAATGATATGAACATTTGTTTCAGGACCAAAAGTTGTGTCCCCTGAATTGAGGTGTCATCCCCAGACAATACCAGGACACTTGCCTCCCCGGGTGTAATACCCCAATTATGTAGCTATAAATGCAGTTGGATGATACATGACTCCCTATAAGGTAACTTGCTTTACAGCTTACTTCTGATTTCTTGCTTACTCAAGATCTATCCATAGTTTTCTTGAGATGCCCATGAATTTCTTGAGCTGCTTTGCTAATTGGAGCTGCTTTACTTGCTTGAGTTGCTTGGCTTACTCACTGCTTAGCTCACTCAAGTTGCTTAGCTTACTTGAGTTGTTTGCTTCACAAGCATCTCAAGTAAGCAAGGTAAATATGTACACACATAGTTACACAGCTATCACCTTATCACCCTCTTTCCATTTCAAACTACCATGTTTACTAAAAGTATGATTCGTAATGGGAATTACCCAAGGTTGGTACCATTCAGGGAGTAATCAGGCGAGTAACTTTAAAATGGGACGAGCATGTAGTCCAAGGTCGATTTGAAATTATGAGCATGATTACTCCCTGAAATGTACAACATGAGGTCCAATTACTAATCAATAATATTTGTATCAATAACAAAATTTCAAAATTTAAGAAGTCTTTAGATAACTTCTTTAGAGCAAAAAAGTGAGTAGCACCTTCCAGAACTGTAAGACATATTAAGAAGAAAGGCATTAAAGTATACGTAATTGACATGCAAATCATGTGGGTATCCAATTACACAAAGTTGTAACTGGATACCTGTAACTGGAAACCCACACAATCGCGCACCAATTACGTGACAAATAGGTGCGTGGAGAACCAATCACAATCAAGAATTTTGTTATAGATACGATTAACAAGGTAAAGTGAAAGGGTTTCTCAAAGGACAGATTTCAATAGCACCCATCCTCAGAGACCCAGGGGCTGCTTGTCGAAACAAAGCGATATTTTGGGCAAGAGATACTTTCGGGCAAAAATTTACTTCAAGAGCGGGGCTCCTCTGCTCTTGAAGTAAACTTTCGCCCAAAAATATCGCTCACCCAAAAATATCACATCGTCCCAACTAGCAGCCCCTGCAGGGTCTGCAAGGATGGATACAAGCACCCTTCTATTTGGACATACTCTTGTTTCTGCACAATTTGTACACATTGATAAGCTCTTTGTATCACATTGATACGCTCTGACCAGACTGAGGCTTCTCCAAACCTCCAGGAGGTACGATGCTTCCTGAATAATTACACTGGTCACTACATAGTCAGAAACTCAATTTTTACTTGAGAACTTCTTTTCCCCTATGTTTGAGTTGGAAACATTGTGATATGAATAACCTGGTTTTCACTAGCAAGGCAAAACCATCTCAAGCATATAGAGCCCTTGCACAAGTGCAAGCTCAAGAATCAAAATTTTTCCTTTCCTTGGGCTTGCATTCACGCTAAGCCTTACACTCACCACATGCCATGTGAAAACATGACACAGCATAAACACATGGCAATCTTCTATGTTTGGAATATGTTTGAATGAGAAAAAATCGTCCTTAGGTTTGTATTGGCATTCATTTTCACTTGACCTTATCTTGTTCTTGGGCTATCAGTGCACACACAAACAATGTTTTCTAACATACTCGTCAATGAAATTTTACTATTAAAAGAAGGTAAGAGTTATCTGTAAATGCTATTCCAATAATACAGCACATTTGAAAGTTCTAAAATGTGAAATAAAACAATCAATATGTTTAAATTTAATTGTTATTGGCTTCATTCACATGGAATTCCACCACTCCTCGTCTAGGTCATCATCAACTTTAAACAAATCTTGAACCTGCAGAGAGTTGCACTGTCTGTCTTGGCTTTTACTCCCTTGCTCACCTAAATCACCATCACGTCCACTGTTGTCATTGTATTTATTATCTGGTGTGACGGAACATGAGAGAGAGTTCTCTGCCAGGGTGACACAAGATTGGTTTTGTACTGAGGGGCTAGGCATAAACTTTGCCCATTTTGATGAACTGAGAGAAGGCTTCTCTTGTGTACCACCCACAAAACTCGACATCTTTAATGGGGTGGGATCTCGGGTAGCTTTAGCAAAATAAATATTGCATTTGGCATGGCTAGTTTGGGTATTTGACCATAAATTTCTGTAAGGGAGCACTCCGCCGCTATGAGATGGATATATATAATGGCATTCCTTAGATGCTACATCGTAACATCCAAGAGTATAAGGTGAGGGCTTTTGCATCCCTGTATCTGAGTAAAATTGTTTCTGAGAATGATGTTGAGTTTTTTCAGTAGCATTATTGATATTTAACCAGTCTGTATCAGTAATACTGCCTTGTTCCTTTTTATTGTTGTTTTTAGATCTTTTTCCCGTAGGATAGGTGCTTGATCTACCAAAATGCCATTTTCTCTTTCCTCTTGATGAAGCTTTATCAAATACATCCCTTTCTGTTGTCACATTGAAGCCATTGAAATAATCTAAACCTATAGAAATACAGCAAAACAAATAGAGGATATTACTCGGTGGTGAGAAGATATGAATTTTATGTTCGAGTGGCGAGAACTATATCTCACAAGTGGGTGCAGCGAACGAGTGAGATATTGTTTTTGTCACAAGAACATAAAATTCATATCTTCAAGCTAACGTGTAATGTACTTTTTATTATATAGACATGCTGATGACGCTGTTTTTGATGATTTTCCGAAGATTTCCGACCACTTTCTGAAGATTTTCAAAGATTTTACAAAATTGTTCTGAAGGCCAGACGAACGTTTCCAAGCATATTCCGAACATTTCCGAACATTTTCCGAAGATTACCGAAGATTGCCCAAGAAGATCCAAAGATGTTTCAATCATACACCAACAAATTTAAGTGGAGTTAAAGGGACAAAAGAGAAATGTTATCAAACATGATATCTTCACATGTGAGGATATCATATTGTTTTTATCAATTTGTTACCACTCGGTATACCACTGACTTTTATATGATAATAGATCTTAACATTTGCTTAGGGAGAACTCCCATATGAAAAGGACAGGGGTGCTCATTGTGCATGTACCTTTTAGCGGTTAAAAAAGCAGTTTTGGTACTGCTTAGGATGTTTAGCCTCAAAAGGTCCACAGCTGGAACTTTCATAGTACCTTGCAGGGTCTTGAGCAGAAACAAAATTACAGGAAATTATGTGTTGTTTAAGGGTACATTCCTTTGAGATGATCTGGATCAGGATCGGTGATCTAAGATCACTCGGATCGTAGTTCATCAAAGGAACCGATGAATCCATGACCAGAGTGGATTCATTGGTTCCTTTGATGCACCATGATCCGAGTGATCTTGAATCACTGATCCTGATCCAGATCATCCCAAAGGAATGCACCCTTAGACTTGTTACCTCTTTGGGGCTGAAAAAATTTCTGAGGCCATGCCCACAAAACAGGATCTTGGTACAGGTCTCCGAGGGATTCTTTTCAAAATTTCCAAGAAGCACCCTCACCCTTTTTATATGGGATTCCCCCCCCCCCTCCCAGGAAAATTTGGTGATTATTTTCAGACTTCTGTGAGTACACAGACATTGCACTCTCTATCAGGTTTATCTGTGCCATCAAATTTATTGAGAGCTTAAACATCCCACGGCACGATAAGAACTGATGGTTATGATGATGGTGATGATCGTGATGAAATTAATGATTGTAAGCCCTAAGTTAATTTTGGGTCAGTTGGCTTTTTTGATTAACTTATGTTTGGGTGAGCAAATTTTCATGGGGAAGGGAGAGGGCTTCCCTGTGAGCAGAGTTGCTTTGATCTTTCCTAAATAAGGAATGATTGAAGCGACCCTGCTGGCAGGGTAGGGAAGAGCTTGACTGAAATTTTACAGCAAATCATTGGGGACAAACTTGGTCACTATGTTGTAGCACTTGGTGTTTTTTTAAGGGTACTGTTTGAAACCTCTGAATTTGCTAGTCAGAGTTTCGTCAACTTGCAGGACACTTACTAAAAAAAGCAATACTCGCATGACCCAGTAAACCAGGCATGGAGGGTATTTTGGGGTTTAAAGAAGGGAGAGGGATGGGGTCAGGAGTTAAAGACAAATTTTAAGAACGCTTTGCATTTTATCATTTAGTCGTCATGAAATTTAATAATCTGAACTTACCATTATCATCACTAGAATTGAGCTCTAAGAACTTCTCCCATTTGCTCAATCCCGTGTTATCCCCATGATTTGTGATTTGGCTGTTGTCAACACTGCCTATAATATTGGTTTTCTCTGAACATTTGCAGAAGTCAGCACTTTCAGTACTGCCATAAGCCAAGTTTTCTGCCTTTTGTGCTTCTCCGCACTTCATATTTAATTTCTGGACATGTTTACGGCAGTCCAGACCACTGCCTTGGGCATAAACTTTTTTGACTGACTGCTTCTCTCCACAAACTTTGCATGCCCATTTTTTACTCTTCTTTACCTTTCAAAAAAGTCGTAAAGCAGATTAGCCAGTGATCACTATTTGAATACTCACAGATACTCAGGATAAAATTAATGCAAAATATAAACTTAACTTAAGCTTAAATCCTATTTACAAAAAGCAAAAAGCTTTAACATTTGTCGGACACCAAAAATGCTTCTTTTTTTCTAAAAGAAATCCCCGTTAAGCTTAAGCTTTATTTCAAGCTTACATTGCGAAAATCCCTAAAGAAATGGTAACGAACACTATAGATATCGCAACCATCGGCATCTCCAAATCACCGGGAAATTTTGGTCCGCTCGTTGGCAAATGAATACTTACTTGATGGACCTGAAAAGTCATGCAGGAAAAACACCTGAGGATAATAAATTCTTGTACCATACTTATAAGATTTGGAATAATTAAGAAGAGCGTAGGCTACCACAAAATAGTCAAGGATTTGTCGTGCGATCTCGTTGATCGGGACTGTCAGTTCTACTGTCGTTGATCGGTCTGTCGTTCGGAGTTCAAATATGGCGCCAAGTGAGCCTCTACTTCATTTATGTTGAACGAAATGTCACCATTTTATTCTAGCCCAGTCATTCATTGCGATCATCCGGGGGTAACTTGTTGATATCTGACAGAGTTGTCCTGTTGGTGGATCTCGCTTCAAATCAGAACAGGTACGTGAACTCAATGAATTAGAAAGAGTCTCCAGTGTAACCTGCATGATAGCGATTCACTATTTCCAAAATTTAGAAATTTTGCGTTGCGTGTTTTGACCCAGTCCAAAACACAAATTGTCTTTTCATTTCATCGAAGCTGCTTGTAGCTAATATCTAGGCTTAGCTGTAGACTAAATGAATCTGGAAAATCTTTGATGCTAGTTTCCTTTTCTGTAATCTATATTTCTTTGTGTCGAAAGAAAATCTCCAATATATAAGCTTGCATGTGTTGCTTTTCACTTTTTCACGGCCGGGTATTTACTGACCGTATCGTATTTCACCCAGGTCTTGATCACTTTGAAATAGCGTGCAAAATGTCTGATGGTCCAGCAGTAAACAGCGAGGAAAAAGACATGATTGACTCGTCTTTATCATCCTCGGGCGGCCAGAAACCTCTCATACACCATGAGAGAAATCGTTGTCTTCTTGGCTCGGTAATAATTACGAGTTTGCTTCTTATTTGGGGCGTTTCTTTGCTTCCTACCATTTTTTACGGGAACAAACTGCCAGCTCCACACATAAACATGAGGTGAGGCTAAGAGCTAATATTTCTTTGCACGATTTCTACAAACGTGAACTGTGTTTATAGAGAGTGTACTTTTGTGAGGATGCAGGGATAATTTTGATCTTTTAAGAGTACTTCAAGGGAGATGTTTTCCTCGAAAACAGTCAGTCAATCAACCTATCAATCAGTTTGTCAGTTGGTGAATTTCATTATGTTACTTCAATCTAGATCAACTTAATTTTGTAATTAGAGTGAATTTGTATCACCGTTTTTTATATGCTAATGAGAATCACTAAATGGCAAATGAGGAAAACAATTAAAAAAGCACGCACCAAACTGAAACCAAGTTATGGCACTTTCCATTCGGTGAAAAATTCTGGTTTGAATTTCTGGAAATTTCCATTGACGAATGGAAGAGCATTTCTGGAATTTAGGAACACAAGAACAACCTTGCGAGGTGTATCCAAATTTTTGAAAATTTCTCACTGGGAATGTCGTCCTAAATTTGATTTTCCTTCCGGTACTTTTGGTTGAATAAATTCCCAGGAAATACATCCGTACCATTTGTTCCCATTTCTAAATTTTGGGAATTTAAGGTTGAATAGAAAAGAAAACTCTCCTAGCGCTTCAAATTCCTAATTATGGACATTTATTCAAAATAACAATTAGCTTTTGAGATATTGTTTTCTTTCGATGCTTGCATTGTGGCGTGCAAGTACCGGTGTGAGTGTTTCTCAGCCACAGGCGTCAGAAAGGCGGCCATATAATGTAATGTTACATCAGAAAAATGGCAAGAATATTCAAAAGTACAACATGTATTTCGTGCACCTTCATTGTTTTTTCCCTTGCAAAGAATATTGTGGTTCAGATTTTAAACAGACCAGTACATTCCAACGGCAAAACAATTTCATACGTACCCAAACTGGTCATTAAAATATTATGTGCCTTATTAGCTTATAAGGAATGGGTTATACGAATTCACTCTGTTGAGTAGGTTAATTGGAGAGGTCTAAATTAATGGAATAAGTAGAAAAGTTAAATTAAAAGGGATATGGGATATTTTGGCCAAAAATAAACAGAATATGGGACACTCAAACCCCCTTCCCCTCTCCCCAAATGGGGTCTCAAAAAGGGACGTCAGGCATTTGAATCATTGATGTGCTTAGGGAGGTGGAATATCAACATCAGTGGTTGTTATTGGGATAGAGAATTTGATACCATGTGGGAGGGACTGTTGGTCGATATGTCAGCCATACTCAACTGACATACATATCGAGGGGATAAGTTTCTAAAGAAACTGTGGTGCTGCGTTGGAGGGGAGTATAACAAGATAATTTGGTTTTATCAACTGGGTTGATAATGTGAATTGGCCCCCATAAAGAGATTTGAAAGCTGACGTTTCGAGTGCTAGCCCTCCGGATTCGCTTAGACGAAGGGCTAGCGCTCGAAACATCAACTTTCGAATCTCTTTGCAGTGGCCAATTCACATTATCAACCCAGCTGATGAAACCAAATTATCTTGACATACATATCGGCTGACGTATTGGCCGATGCCCATCCAACTCTCAACTGACACTCAACTGACTGTCGGTTGATGTATTGGCGGTGTATCTTTCAACACTCGGCTGATACGTGGCCAACGTCTTGACTAAGCATCGGTCAATATATGGATGGTTAGTGTCCACCAACACTACCCATAGTAAACATTACCCATCATAGGAAAATCCTGTTCTTTTGTGACATTGTGGCTAAATACGAAGGGCCTTCAAAGCCTATGTACGTGCCATGTTTGAAGCTCTCTTTCCATTTCCCCCACAGACACAAACACATAGACACACCCTCATCCCTCCTCAAAAAATATTATGAGCCCTCCAAATCTGAAATGAAGAAAACCCTGCAACAGTGAACCCGTTTGCTCAAATCTAAGATCATTAGACTTAGCTTGAGAACAAACACAGTTTCCATCAGATCTGTTATCCTAGTTTTATTTTTCTCCTCTATCAGCAATCAAACTATGCCAGTGCCTCACTACCCGTGTAGCCATCCTCTTATATTAAACAAAAAAACAAAGATGTGTGAACCTCCATGTCCGTGGGTGACATTAACCTCTGCTGAGGACTTTGCCATGGAAGTGGTGGACAACTTATCTATTTCTGTGAGCTTGTTGGGTTTTATCATAATCCTTGCCACTTGGATCAGGATCAAACAGCTGTGAGTTTAATGGCCATTTACTTTAAGTAGTAGTCTTGATATTGGAGTATAAAACAATTCTTCTCATTCTTGTCATTTGTTACAAAAAAAGGTAAATACAGGGCTTGAAATAGTCACTGCTTTAAAGAATTAAAAAGTTAAGATCTAGAGTCTATGGGGATTGACTCCTTGGTAATGTTGGTTGTACCAAAAATTCTTTATTTATGAAGGGTGCTTCAAGGAGGATCTTCAAAGACACTTTCATGCGATATTTACAGCCAAGTTCAAGTATGAAGTTACTGTGTTTGCATCGTCTTTTGCCAGTGTTCCAACCACATGTACCTTTGTCTTCTGTTGTGGTCTTGCAAAATCAATTGACAAGATTTATTTTCTAAATTTTGTGATATTTTTGGGTTCAATCTGTGACATCACTGAAGTTCTGTAGAAAGAGATACATGTACTTGTCTGTTTATCCAGGACAAAATGTCGCTTAATGGTTGATGCTTTTACAAGCAATTTTCTGACTGAAAAGCTAAGTTTTATTTTGTTGCAGGCGGCGTTTTCCTCATATAATTCCATTGTACATTCAAGGCTTACAATCAGCCATTGGTAAGTTTAAATTTTCACTATTGTTCTTATTGCAAACATCAACAAATGTTATGGGCGGCTAGCCTTTCTGATATACGGTGGAACTCAGTTAAATATGTGTTCTAAAGGGACAATGGAAGAAATCTTAAAAAGTATTGCATGTCTGTTTTAAAGTGGTATCTTAAGGGGTCAAATTGAGCCACACCCAGATTGGTCTCCCTTAGTAGTTTAATTCAATTTTTTGACAAGCATCCCTGACCTTTTCACAATGTCGCGTATCTTGTTTATTTCACTTCCGCTTAACGATTATATGTCATAGTGACGTGGTGTCATGCATGAGTGCACGAACCATACTTTCCACTTTTGTAGTTCTTGGAGATGCCATTAAAGCTCTATGTCTTACGGATCTAAGTGTTCGTCGTCTTATAGCGTACTCAAGACGTTACATGGTGTCAGAAGTATTTCGGATCGTTTAACGGCGACTTCCTTGGAAACACTGAGCTTCCTACGCTGTCTGTGTATTTCTCCCTAGAGAAATTTCAAGTTCTTCAGCCGTAAACAACTCGAACCTCGCAAAACATGCCTGACGAAGCACCTCAGCCAGCTCCACAACCTCAAATCATTCACGTTGGCTC
>Ga0126338_10002136_pt1 | contig 13402 bp, 2 predicted proteins | sample OrbCmetagenome_2_FD_92529 | JGI IMG/M metagenome (GOLD analysis project Ga0126338, IMG submission 92529) | Coral microbial communities from Petempiche,Puerto Morelos, Mexico - Orbicella C C metagenome | ecosystem: Host-associated > Invertebrates > Cnidaria > Coral | place: Petempiche,Puerto...
GGAGATGTTACATAATCAGCTTGTGTAGTTCGATTCATTCTATCACCTTTCAGGCATAGTCATAATGTAGAGTGTTTGATAATTAGCATGCATTGTCCCGCAAACCCAAATATATGCAGAGATGCTTCTGGAACTTTCTATTATTTACATAAGTATAAATACTTGTAAGTTTTAGCTGGGCATTTCATTCTTTATCAGTGTGTGTGCAAGCAATAAAACTTTTGCCATCCGGAGTAGTTAACAGAGCGCACGTTCGTTGTCGAGCTTGTAGGCCGAAATGCAGCCCCAGTTCATTTTGACTGAAAGAGTAGCCCAGACCGCCTTACGCGCATCGTGGTTTTGAGCAACTTTGGCTCGATTTAATCGAACTTGGGGGATATTTTACAGTCCCGGAAACTCTAAACTAACTCTTAATAGCCTTAGTTTTCAGTAAAATGGACACAGCTAAAAGGAGCGCACACTCGGTGTCAAGCTTCGAGGCCGAAATATAGGCCCTCTTCATTTTAAGACTGAAAGAGTAGCCGAGACCGCCTTACGCGCATCGTGATTTTGAGCAACTTTGACTCGATTTGCCAGAACTTGGGGGATATTTTCCAGTCCCGGGGACTCTAAACTGATTCCCGATAGCCTTAGTTTTCAGTGCAATTGACAGAGGTAAAGGGAGCGCACGGTCGGTGTCCAGCTTCTAGGCCGAAATATAGCCCCACTTCATTTTAAGACGGAAAGAGTAGACGAGAGCCCGTTACGCGCATCGTGATTTTGAGCCACTGTGGCACTATTTTCCAAACCTGCGTGGATATTTTAAAGTCCCGGGGACTCTAAACTAACTCCCGATGGCCTTAGTTTTCAGTGAAATAGACACAGGTAAAAGGAGCGCACGCTCGGTGTCAAGCTTCTAGGCCGAAACATAGCCCCTTTTTATTTTAAGTTAAAAGAGAAGCCAGGACCGCCTTACGCGCATCGTGATTTTGAGCAACTTTGGCCCGATTTGCCGAAACTTGCGCGATATTTTCCAGTCCCGCGGACTCTAAACTAACTCCTGATGGCCTTAGTTTTCACTGAAATGGACACAGGTATAAGGAGCGCACGCTCGGTGTTGAGCTTCTAGGCCGAAATATAGGCCCACTTTATTTTCAGACTGAAAAAGAAGCCGAGACCGCCTTAAGCCCATCGTGATTTTGAGCAACTTTTACTTGATTTGCTGGCTCTTGGGGGATATTTTCCATTTCCGGGAACTCTAAGCTACCTCCTGATGCCCTTAGTACACATTGAAATGGACTCAGGTAAAAGGAGTGCACGCTCGGTGTCGAGCTTCTGGGCCGAAATATAGCCCTACTTCATTTTAAGACTAAAAGAGTAGAGGAGACTGGCTTACGCGCATCGTGATTTTGAGAAACTTTGGCTCGAGTTGCCTGAACTTGGAGGATTTTTTCCAGTCCCGGAGACTCTAAACTAACTCCTGATGGCCTTAGTTTTCATTGAAATGGACACAGGTAAAAGGAGAGCACGCTCGGTGTCGAGCTTCTAGGCCGAAATGTAGCCCCATTTCATTTAAGGAGTGAAAGAGTAGACGAGACCGCCTTACGCGCATCTTGATTTTGAGGCACTATGGATCGATTTGTCGGAAGTTGGGGCATATTTTCCAGTCCATAGGACTCTAAACTAACTCCTGATGGCCTAAGTTTTCAGTGAAATGGACACAGGTAAAAGGAGCGCACGCTCGGTGTGGAGCTTCTAGGCCAAAATATAACCACACTTCATTTCAAGACTGAAAGAGTAGCCGAGACCACTTTACGCGCATGGTGATTTTGAGCCACTTTGGCTCCATCTGCCAGAACTTGGGAGAATTTTTCCAATCTCCGGGACTCTTAAGCATCTCCTGATGGCCTTATTTTTCAGTGAACTGGAAACAGGTAAAAGGAGCGCACGCTTGGTGTCGAGCTTCTGGGCCGAAATATAGCCCCACTTCATTTTAAGACTGAAAGAGTAGCCGAGACCGCCTTACGAGCATCGTGATTTTCAGCAACTATGGCTCGATTTGCCGGAAATTTGGGGATATATTCCAGTCGCGGGGACTCTAAACTATCTGCTGATGGCCTTAGTTTTCAGTGAAATGGACACAGGTAAAAGAAGCCCACGCTCGGTGTCGAGGTTTTCGGTCGAAATATTCCTCCACTTCATTTTAAGACTTATAGAGTAGACGAGACCGCCTTACGCGCATCGTGATTTTGACCAACTTTCGCTTAAATTGCCGGAAGTTGGGGGATATTTTCCAGTCCCGGGGACTCTAAACTAACTTCTGATGGCGTTGGTTTGGAGTGAAATGGACACAGGTTAAACGATCGCACGCTCGGTTTCGAGCTTCTAGGCCGAAATATAGCTTCACTTCACTTTAAGACTGGAAGAGTAGCCAAGACCGCCTTGCGCGCATCGTGACAACCTTTGGCTCGATTCCTGGAACTTAGGGGATATTTTCCAGTCCCGGGGACCCTGAACTAACCCCTGATGGCGTTGGTTTGCACTGAAATTGACAAAACAAAACTTTTTGAACGCTCACTTTCGAACTTCTGGGCCGAAATGTAGCCCCACTTCCATCCCCGCATCGTGATGTTGACCACTTTTGGCTCCAATTCCCGGAACTTCGGGGATATTTTCTAGTCCCGGGGACTCTAAACTAACTTTTGATGGCTTTGGTTTGCAGTGAAATAGACAGGTAAAACGATCGCACGCTGAGTTTCGAGCTTCTGGGCCGAAATATAGCCCCACCTCACTTAACAACTGAAAGAGTAGCCGAAAACCCCTTGCGTGCATCGTGACTTTGACCAACTTCGGCTTTATTACGCGGAACTTGGGGGATATTTTCCACTCCCGGGGACTCTAAACTAATTCCTCATGGCCTTGGTTTGGAGTTAAATGGACACAGGTAAACGCTCGCACAATCGGTTTCGAGCTTCTAGGCCGAAATATAACCCCACTTCACTTTAAGGCTGAAAGAGTAGCTAAAACCGCCTTGCGCGAATCGTGATTTTGACCAATTTCGGCTTGATTTCCCGGAACTTGGGGGATATTTTCCACTCCCGGGGACGCTAAACTAACTCATGATGACCTTGGTTTGCAGCGAAATGGACAGAGCAAAACTTTGTGAACGCTCACTTTGGAGCTTCTGGGCTAAAATATAGCCCCACTTCACTTTAAGACTCATAGAGTAGGCGAGACCGCCTTACATATATCGTGACTTTCACCAACTTCGGCTCGATTTCCCGGAACTTGGGGTATATTTTCCTGTCCCAGGGACCCTAAACTAACTGCTGATGGCCTTGGTTTGCAGTGAAATAGACACAGCAAGACTTTTTGAACGCTCACTTTCGAACTTCTAGGCCAAAATATAGCCCCACTTCATCTTAAGACTGATAGAATAGCCAAGGCCGCGTTACGTGCATCGTAATTTTGACCAACTTTGGCTCGATTTCTCGCAACTTAAGGCATATTTTTCAGTCCCAAGGTTTCTAACGTACCTCCTGATGGCCTTGGTTTGCTGTGAAATGGACACAGGTAAAACGATCGCACGCTCGGTTTCGAGCTTCTAGGCCGAAATATAGCCCTACTTCACTTTAAAACGATAGAGTAGCCGAGACCGTCTTACGTGCATCGTTATTTTGACCAACTTTGGCTCGATTTTCCGGAACTTGGGGGATATTTCCTAGTCCCGAGAACTCAACACTAACTCCTGATTTCCTTGGTTTGCAGTGAAATGGACACAGGTAAAATGGTCGCACGCTCGGTCTCGAGCTTCTACGCCGAAATATAGCCCCACTTTACTTGGAGACTGATAGAGTAGCCGAGCACGCCTAACGCGCATTGTAATTTTGACCAGCTTTGGTTGAATTTCCCGGTACTTGGGGGATATTTTCCAGTCGCGGGTACTCTAAACTAACTTCTTATGGCCTTGGTTTGTAGTGAAATAGACACAGGTAAAAAGATCGCACGTTCGGTTTCGAGCTTCTAGGCCGAAATATAGCCCCACTTCACTTTAAGACTGAAAAAGTAGCCCAGATTGCGTTGCGCGCATCGTGATTTTGACCAACTTCGGCTTGATTTTCCGGAACTTGGGAAATATTGTCCAGTCCCGGGGACTCTAAATTAACCCCTGATGGCCTTGGTTTGCAGTGAAATGGACAAAGGAAAACTTTTTGAACGCTCACTTTCGATCGTCTGGGCCGAAATATAGCTCCACTTCACTTTAAGACTGATAGAGTAGTGGAGACCCCCTTGCGACTCTTGGGCGATATTTTCTAGTCCCGGGGACTCTAAAGTAACTCCTAAAGGCCTTGGTTTGCAGGAAAATGGACACAGCAAAACTTTTTGAACTCTCACTATCGAGCTTCTGGGCCAAAATATACCCCCACTTTACTTTAAGACTGATAGAGTAGCCAAGAGCGCATTATGCGCATCGTGATTTTGACCAACTTCGGCTCGATTTCCCGGAAATTGGGGGATGTTTTCAAGTACCAGGGACTCTAAACTAAACCCTGGTGGGCTTGGTTTGCAGTAAAATGGACACAGCAAAACTTTTTGAACGCTCACTTTCGTGCTTCTGGGCCGAAATATAGCCCCACTTCACTTTAATACTGAAAAAGTAGCCGACATCGCCTTTCGCGCATCGTGATTTTGACTAACCGGCTCCATTTCCCGAAACTCTAGACTAACTTACTTCGAGCTTCTATATTTCTGGCAGAAATATACCCCATTTCACTTTAACACTCATAGAGTAGCCGAGACCGCCTTGCGCGCATCGTGATTTGGACCAACTTCGGCTCTATTTACCGGAACTTCGGGGATATTCTCCAGTCCCGCGGACTCTAAACTAACCCCTGATGGCCTTGGTTTGCAGTAAATTGGACACAAGAAAACGTTTTTAACGCTCACTGTCGAGCCTCTAAGCCGAAATATAACCCGACTTTACTGTAAGACTCATAGAGTAGCCGAGAGGGCCTTGCGTGCATCGTGATTTTGACCAACTTTGGTTTAAATTCACGGAACTTGGGGGATATTTTCCAGTCCCATGGACTCTGAATTAACTCCTGATAGGCTTGGTTTGCAGTGAAATGGTTACAGGTAAAACGATCGCACTCTCGGTTTCCAGCTTCTAGGCCGAACCATAGCCCCACTTCACTTTAAGACTGAAAGAGTAGCTAAGACCGCCTTGCATGCATCGTGATTTTGACACATTGGCCTCGATTTCTCGGATCACGGGGGATATTTTCCAGTCGCGGGGACTCTAAACTAACTCCTGATGGCCTTGGTTTGCAGTTAAATGGACACAGATAAAACGATCGGACGCTCGGTTTCGAGCTTCCAGTCCGAATTATAGCCCCACTTCACTTAAAGACTTAAAAGATCGCCGAGACCGCCTTCCGCGCATCGTGATTTTGACCAACTGCGGCTCGATTTCCCGCAACTTGGGGGATATTTTCCAATCTCGTGGACTCTGAACTAACGCCTAATGGCCTTGGTTTGCAGTTAAATGGACAGAAATAGAACGATCGGACGCTCGGTTTCGAGCTTCTAGGCCGAAATATAGCCCCGCTTCACATTAAGACTGAAAAAATCGCCGAGACCGCCTTCCGCGCATGGTGATTTTGACAAATTTCGGCTCGATTTCCCGGAACTTTAGGGATATTTTCCAGTCCCGGAGACTCTAAACTAACACCTGATGGCGTTGGTTTTCAAAGAACTCACAGCAAAACTTTTTGAACGCCCCTTTTCGAGCTTTTGGGCCGAAATATAACCCCATTTAACGTTAAGACTGATAGAGTAGCCAAGACTGCTTTACGCGCATCGTGATTTTGAGCAACTGTGGCTGACTTACCCGGAACTTGGGGGATATTTTCCAGTCCCAGGGACTCTAAACTAATTTCTGATGAGCTTGGTTTGCAGTGAAGTGGAAACAGGTAAAACGATCGCACGATCGGTTTCGAGCTTCTAGGCCGAAATACAGCCCCACTTTCTTTTAAGAGTGCAAAAGTACGCGAGACCGCCACTCGCGCATCGTGATTTCGACAAACTTTGGCTCGATTTCGCGGAACTTGGGGGGTATTTTCCAGTCTCCAGGACTCTAAACTAACTTCTGATGGCCTTGGTTTGCAGTGAAATGGACACAGGGTAAACGATTGCTCGCTCGGTTGCGAGCTTCTAGTTCGAAATATAGCCCTACTTCACATTAAGACTGAAAGAGTAGCGGAGACCGCCTAGCCCGCATCGTGATTTCGACCACTTTCGGCTCAATTTCCTGGAACTTGGGGGATATTTTCTAGGCTCGGGGACTCTAAACTAACTCCTGAGAGCCTTGGTTTGCAGTGAAATGGACACAGCAAAACTTTTTGAACGCTCACTTTCGAGCTTCTGGGCCGAAATATAGCCCCACTTGACTTTAAAACTGATAGAGTAGCCGGGACCGCCTTACACGCATCGTAATTTTAACCAACTTTGGCTTGATTTTCCAAAACTTGGGGGATATTTTCCAGTCCCGGGGACTCTAAACTAACTCCTGATGGCCTTAGTTCGCATTGAAATGGACACAGCAAAACTTTTTGAACGTTCTTTTTCGAGCTTCTGGGCCGAAATATAGCCCCACTTCACTTTAAGACTGATAGAGTGGCCGAGACAACCTAACGCGTATCGTGATTTTGACAACCTTCGGCTCGACTTCCTGGAACTTGGGGGATATTCTGCAGTCCCGGGGACTCTAAACTAACTCCTGATGGTCTTGGTTTATAGGGAAATGGACACAGCAAAACTTTTTGAACGCTCGGTTTCGAGCTTCTTGGCAAAAATACCGCTCCTCTTCACTTTAGGACTGAAAGAGTAGCCGAGACCACCTTGATCGCTTTGTGATTTTGACCAACTTTGGGTCCAATTTTCGGAAGTCGGGGAAAATTTTACAGTCCCGGGGACACTAAACTAAGTCCTGTTGGCCTTGGTTTGCAGTGAAATGGACACAGCAAAACTTTTTGAACGCTCACTTTCGAGCTTCTCGGCCGAAATATAGCCCCACTTCACTTTAACACTGAAAGAGTAGCAGAGACCACCTTGCGCGCATCGTGATTTTGACCAAGTTCGGCATGATTTTCCGGAACTTGGGGGATATTTTCCAGTCCCGTGGACTCGAAACTAACTCCTGATGGCCTTGGTTTGCAGTGAAATGGAGACGGGAAAACGTTTTGAAGGCTAACTTTTACGCTTCTGGGCCGAAATGTAGCCCCACTTTACTTAAAGACTGATAGGGTAGCCGACACCGCGTTACCTGCCTCGTGCCTTTGACCAACTTCGGCCCCATTTCCCAGAATTTGGGGGATATTTTTGCAGTCCCTTATGATGGCCTTGGTTTGCAGTGAAATGGACACAGCAAAACTTTTTGAACGTTCAATTTCGAGATTCTTGGCGGAAATACAGCCCCAGTTCACTTCAACACTGATAGAATAGCCGAGAACGCTTTAGGGGCATCGTATTTTTGAAGAAATTCGGCTCAATTTCCCGGAACTTGGGAGATTTTTTCCAGTCCCGGGGTCTCTAATCTAGCTCCTGATGGCCTCGGTTTGCAGTTAAACGGGGACAGCAAAACTTTTTGAACTCTCACTTTGGAGGTTCTGTGCCGAAATGTAGCCCCACTTCACTTTAAGACTGAAAGACTAGCCGAGACCGCCTTGCGGACATCGTGATTTTGACCAACTTCGGCTCAATTTCCCGGAACTTGAGGGATATTTTCCAATCCCGGGGACTCTAAACTAACTACTGAGAGCCTTGGTTTGCAGTGGACTGAACCCAGCGAAAGTTTTTGAACTGTCGGTTCCGAGCTTCTAGGCCGAAATATAGCCCCACTTCACAAGTTTGGCTTGATTTGTCTGAACTTGGAGGATATTTTCCAGTCACGGGGACTCTAAAATAACTCCTCATGGCCTTAGTTTTCAGTGAAATGGACACAGGGAAAAGGAGCGCAAGCTCGGTGTCGAGTTTCTAGGCCGAAATATAGCCCCTGTTCATTTTAAGATTGAAAGAGTGGCCGAGACCGCCTTACGCGCATCGTGATTTTGAGGAACTTTGGCTCGATTTGCCGGAACTTCGGGAATATTTTCCAGTCCCGGGACTCTAAACTAACTCCTATTGGCCTTAGTTTTCAGTGAAATGGACACAGGGAAAGGAAGCGCATGCTCGGTGTCGAGCGTCTAGGCCGAAATATAGCCCCACTTCATTTTAAGACTGAAAGATTGGCCGAGACCACCTTACGCGCATGGTGATTTTGAGCAACTTTGCCTCGATTTGTCGGAAGTTGGGGGTTATTTTGCAGTCCCGAAGACTCTAAACTAACTCTTGATGGCCGTAGTTTTCAGTGAAATGGACACAGGCAAAAGGAGACCACGCTCGGTGTCGAGCTTTTAGGCCGAAATATAGCCCCACTTCATTTTAAGTCTAATAGAGTGGCCGAGACCGCCTTACGCGCATCGTGATTTTAAGCAACTTTGGCTCAATTTGCCGGAACTTGGGGTATATTTTTTAGTCCCGGGGACCCTAAAATAACTCCTTATCGCCTTAGTTTTCAGTGAAATGGACACACGCAAATGGAGCGCACGCTCGGTGTCGAGCTTTTAGGCCGAAAGATAGGCCCACTTCATTTTAAGACTGAAAGAGTAGCGCAGACCGCCTTAGGCACATCGTGATTTTGAGGAACTTTGGCTTGATTGCGGGAACTTGGGGGATATTTTCTAGTCCCGGGGACTGTAAACTAACTCCTGATGGCCTTAGTTTTCAGTGAAATGGACACAGGTAAAAGGAGCCCACGCTCGGTGTCGAGTTTCTAGGCCGAAATATAGCCCCATCTGATTTTAAGACTGAATGAATAGCCGTGACCGTCTTACGTGCATCGTGATTTTGAGCCACTTTCCCTCGATTTGCGAGAGGTTGAGGGATATTCTCCAGTTCTGGGGACTCTAAACTAACTACTGATTGCCTTAGTTTTCAGAGAAATGGACACAGGTAAAAGGAGCGCACGCTCGGTGTCGAGCTTCTAGGCCGAAATATAGCCCCACTCTATTTTAAGACTGAAACAGTAGGAGAGACCGCCATACGCGCATTGTGTTTTGAGCAAGTTTGTCTCGATTTCCCGCAACTTGTTAGATATTTCTCACTCCCGTGGACTCTAAACTAACTCCTGATGGCCTTAGTTTTCAGAGAAATGGACACAGGTAAAAGGAACGGAGGCTCGGCGTCGAGCTTCTAGGCGGAACTATAGCCCCACTTCATTTTAAGACTGAAGGAGTAGCGGAGACCACCTTACGCGCCTCGTGATTTTCACCAACTTAGGCTCGATTTCCCGGAACTTGGCGAATATTGTCCATTTCCGGGGACTCTAAACTAACTCCTGATGGCACTGGTTACCAGTGTAATGGACCCAACAAAACTTTTTGAACGCTCACTTTCGAGCTTCTGGGCCGAAATATAGCCCCATTTCACTTAAAGACTGATAGAGTAGGCGAGACCGCCTTACGCGCATCGTGATTTTTAACAACTTCGGCTCGATTTAACCGAACTTGGGGATATTCTCGAGTTTCGGAGACTCTAAACTAACTCCTGATGGCCTTGGTTTACAGTGAAATGGGCACAGCAAAATTTTTCTATTTTCAATTTCGAGCTTCTCGGCCGAAATATAGCCCCACTTCACTTTAAGACTGAAAGAGTAGCCTGGACCGCCTTACGCCTCGTAATTTTGACCAACTTGGGCTCTATTTTCCGGAACTTGGTAGATATTTTCGAGTCTTGGGGACTCTAAACTTAATCCAGATGGCCTTGGGTACGAGTGAAATGGACGCAGCAATACTTTTTGAACGGTAACTTTCGAGTTTCTGGGCCGAAATATAGCCCCACTTAACTTTAACACTGAAACACTAGCCGAGACCGTCTTACGCGCATTGTGATTTTGAGAATTAAGGTTCGATTTCCCGGAACTTGAAGGTTATTTTCCAGTCCCGGGGACTCTAAACTAACACTAGGTGGCCTTGGTTTGCAGTGAAATGAACACGGCAAAGCTTTTTTAACGCTCACTTTCGAGCTTTTGGGCCGAAATATGCCCCACTTCACTTTAAGACTCATAGAGTAGCCGAGACCGCCTTACACGCATCGTTATTTTGACCAACTTGGGTTCGATTTCCCGGAACTTAAAAGATATTTTCCAGTCCCGGAAACTCTACACTAACTCTTGATGGCGTTGGTTTGCAGTGAAATGGACACAGGAAAACTTTTTGAACATTCATTTTCGAGTTGCATGGCCGAAATATAGCCCCACTTCACTTTAAGACTGATAGAGTAGCCGAGACCGCGTTAAGCCCATCGTGATTTTCACCAACTTCGGCTCGATTTCCCGGAACTCGGGGGATCCTCACCTGTCTTGGGGACTCTAACCTAACTCCTGATTGCCTTGGTTTGCAGTCAAATGGACACAGCAAAACTTTGTAAACGCTCACTTTCGAGCTTGTGGGCCGAAATATAGCGCCACTTCACTTTAAGACGGATACAGTGGCCGATAAACCGTCACGAGCCTCGTAATTTTAACCAACTTCGCCTGGATTACCCAAAACTTGGGAGCTATTTTCCCGTCCCGAAGACTCTAAACTAACTGCTGATGGCCTTGGTTTGCAGTAATATAAACACAGGAAAACTTTTTGAACGCTCACTTTCGAGCTTCTGGGCCGAAATATAGCCCCACTTCACTTTAAGACTCATAGATTAGCCCAGAAGCTCAAAAGTAAGCGTTCAAAAAATTTTGGAGTGTCCATTTCACTGCAAACCAAGGTCATCAGGAATTAGTTTAGAGTTTCCTGGACTGGAAAATATCGCCCAAGTTCCGGGAAATCGAGCCGAAGTTTGTCAAAATCACGGTGCGCGCAAGGCGGTCTCGGCTAGTCTATGAGTCTTAAAGTGGAGTGGGGCTATATTTCTGCCTAGAAGCTCGAAAGGGAGCGTTCAAAAATTTTTGCTGTGTCCATTTCACTGCAAACCAAGGCCATCAGGAGTTGCTTTAAAGTCCCCGAGACTGGAAAATATCCCCCAAGTTCTGGGAAATCAAGCCGAAATAAGTCAAAATGACAATGTGCGTAAGGCGGTCTCGGCTACTCTATAAGTCTTAAAGTGAGGTGGGGCTATAATTCGGCCTAAAAGCTGGAAACCGAGCGTTCAAAAAGTTTCGCTGGGTTCGTTTCACTGAAAACCAAGGCCATCAGGAGATAGTTTAGAGTCCCTGGGACTGGAATATATGCCCCAAGTTCCGGAAAATCGAGCCGAAGTTGGTCAAAATCACGTTGTCCGCAAAGCGGTCTCGGCTACTCTATAAGTCTTAAAGTGAAGTGGGGCTATATTTCGGCCCACAAGCTCGAAATCGAGCCTTCAAAAAGTTTTGCTGTTTTCATTTCACTGCAAACCAAGGCCATCAAGAGATAGTTTAGATTCCTCAGGACTGGAAAATATTCCCCAAGTTCCGGGAAATCGAGCCAAAGTTGGTAAAAATCACGATTTGCGCAAGGCGGTTTCGGTTACTCTATCAGTTTTAACGTGAAGTGGGCCTATATTTCGGCCCAAAAGCTCGAAAGTGAGCATTCAAAAAGTTTTGCTCTGTCGATTTCACTGCAAACCAAGGCCATCAGGAGTTAGTTTAGAGTCCCCGGGACTGGAAAATATCATCTAAGTTTGTAAAAATCACGCTGCGCGCAAGGTGTTCTCGGCTACTCTATGAGTCTTAAAGTTAAGTTGGGCTATATTTCGGCCGAGTAGTTCGAAACCGAGCGTTCAAAAGGTTTTGCTGTGTCCATTTCACTGTAAACCAAGGCCATCAGGAGTTAGTTTAGAGTCCTAAGGACTGGAAAATATCCCTTAAGTTCCGGGAAATCATGCCAAAGTTGGTCAAAATGACGAGGCGCGGAAGGTGGTCTTGGCTACTCTATCAGTCTTAAAATGAAGTGGGGCTATCTTTCCGCCCAAAAATTCGAAAGTGAGCGTTCAAAAAGTTTTCCTTGAATTATTTCACTGGTAACCAAGGCCACCAAAAATTACCTTAGAGTCCCAGGGACTGGAAAACATCCCCCAAGTTCCGAGAAATCGAACCGACGTTGGTGAAAATCACGATGCGCGTAAGGCGGTCTCGGCTACTCTATCAGTCTTAAAGTGAAGTGGGGCTATATTTCGGCCCAGAAGCTCGAAAGTGAGCGTTGAAAAAGTTTTCCTGTCTCTATTTCACTGCAAACCAAGCCCATCAGGAGTTAGTTTAGAGTCCCCAGGACTGGAAAATATCCCCCAAGTTCCGGGAAATCGAGCCGAAGTTGGTGAAAATCACGATGAGCGTAAGGCGATTTCGGCTACTCTATCAGTCTTAAAGTGAAGTGGGGGCTATATTTCGGCCCAGAAGCTCCAAAGTGAGCGTTAAAAAAGTTTTCCTGTCTCTATTTCACTGGAAACCAAGCCCATCAGGAGTTACTTTAAATTCCCTGGGAATGGAAAATATTCCCCAAGTTCCGGAAAATCGAGCCGAAGTTGGTGAAAATCACTATGCGCGTAAGGCGGTCTCGGTTACTCTATCAGTCTTAAAGTGAAGTGGGGCTATATTTCGGCCTAGAAGCTCGAAAGTGAGCGTTAAAAAAGTTTTGTTGGCTCCCTTACACTTCAAACCAAGGCCATCAGGAGTTAGTTTAGAGTCCGCAGGACTGGAAAATATCCCAAAAGTTCTGGGAAATCGAGTCGAAGTTGGTCAAAATCACAATGCGCGCAAGGCGGTCTCGGCGAGTCTTTTGGTCGTAAAGTGAAGTGGAGCTATATTTCGTCTCAGAAGCTTGAAAGTGAGCCTTCAAAAAGTTTTGCTGTGTCCATTTCACTGCAAACCAAGGCCATCAGGAGTCCGCGGGACTGGAGAATAGTCCCCAAGTTCCGGGAAATTGAGCCGAAGTTTGTGGAAATTACGAGGCGCGTAAGGCGGTGTCAGCTACTCTATCAGTCTTAAAGTGAAGTGGGGCTATATTTCGGCCCAGAAGGTCGAAAGTAAAAGTTCAAAAAGTTTTACTGTGTCCATTTCACTGCAAACCAAGGCAATCAGGAAATACTGTTCGAGTCCCCGGGACTGGAAAATATCCCCCCAGCTCCGGGAAATCGAGCCGAAGCTGGTGAAAGTTACGAGGCACGTAAGGCGGTCTTGGCTACTCTATCAGTCGTAAAGTGAAGTGGGGCTATATTTTGGCCCAGAAGCTCGAAAGTGAGCGTTCAAAGAGTTTAGCTGGGTCCATTTCACGGGTAACCAAGGCCATCAGGAGTTAGTTTAGAGTCCCCAGGACTGGAAAATATCCCCCAAGCTCCGGGAAATCGAGCCGAA
>Ga0126338_10002138_pt1 | contig 13399 bp, 8 predicted proteins | sample OrbCmetagenome_2_FD_92529 | JGI IMG/M metagenome (GOLD analysis project Ga0126338, IMG submission 92529) | Coral microbial communities from Petempiche,Puerto Morelos, Mexico - Orbicella C C metagenome | ecosystem: Host-associated > Invertebrates > Cnidaria > Coral | place: Petempiche,Puerto...
CCACCATATTGGTCCTAACTATGTAAATCATAGCAAGCAATTCAAGAATTTCGTTGAGTGGCAACCTAAATGTAGTGTTGGGCTCAAGTAACGAAAATCTTATCGTCCACAGAAATTTGCATGCATCGTTATTACGTAATTTGTCAAATATAACTAGGAAATCTTCGGAGACATTAAACGTAATTGTATGTAGTCTAATTATGCTCTCAAGTATACCAAGAAATTCACTGTGTGATGTGCCAAAGCCTATGTGTTAGCATACCTTAATTTTTGAAATAAAAAATTGAATTTCAAGGATTCATTTCTTATTGTAGCGACTCGTGATGTTTATAGGTAATAACAGTAATCAGCGCCATCATCGTCATCATATCATATTTAACCAGGGTAACTAAAAATAGAAATGAAATAACAATAAAAATCCTAAAAAGATTACAATATATGTAGTAAAAGATAAAAAACTATATACAATTATTAAAAATTCTAAAAACTATTACTAAGTCCTTAAGCATGGTTTTAAATTAATAGAGATTTAATTTCTTTCAAGTATGACGGTAGATTATTAAAAACGTGTGCTCCGAAATAATAGCAACCTTTCTTAGCAGTTGCTGTGTAAACTGAATAATTATCTGATGATTTGACAAAATCTTCCTTGAACAGATCTGGAGCATTGTTATGGACACATTTAAATACAAAATGCATAGTAGAACGTGCCTTAAGTGACATCCAACTTGGGCCCCATTTATATGGTCTCGGACGGCCGAGGTAACTTTTAGCTTATTTCTTTGTTAAATCAACCAACCGTTTACATTAGGATTGCAATCCCGTCTCGGGAGGCGAGACGACTCGGGTAGGCGAGGGCCGCCAAGCGGAGCGCCATACTCATAGAACCCGTGAATCGCTCAATAATGGCTAGCGGTATTGCTCATGGGCACGTACGCCCGACTACGGCGGCGGCGACGACGTCGCGCAACATGGCGGCCATACTCCAGCTATTAATTTGACCGAGAAATGTAGACCTTGGTTTACAGCATACATCTTTGGTATTGGACATCCATGTTATGATCAATTGACACTTGTTAAAGTCTTATTAGCCCATTAAGGTTATTTCGGGCAGCCATGTACTCTTTATTTTAACTGATTTTTGTTGATATAAGTAATTTCTATGTACAATAAAGTTGTTGTTGCAAGGTATCCACTGACCAGTATCATTTGACCACTTTGTGGGGCTCAAGTTTTGAGCTCATGGTGATCACGCGTTGTTTTTAAGTTGACCGCTGACCAAGTACTGGTTTTTCGATTGGATCGCTGGCTCAAGCCAGGTTTACTTACTGTAATCAGGGCCGGGTTGTTCGGAAGCCAGTGAACGATAACCCAGGACTAAAAGTTAACCAAAATATAATTTCTCTTGCATGAAAATGTTTTTCACTGTTTATGTTTTGTGTAGTTTGAGATTATTCAAACTTAGAAGGCCAAACTATAAATAGAAAACCTCACCCCACAGTTTCAAAGACTAAAATCAAAATTCCTGCTTATCCTGGGTTGGCTTAATCGGGCTTTGAACAACCCGCCCCAGGAGCTCCGCTTTTAGGCTTGGCTAAATCTATATATTCGTTATAATCCATCAAATATTTTCGCTCGCGCGCGATTGCTCTAAACACGTCACGTGACTGAATATTTCTCAGCTAAAACGGGAATATCCGAGTGATATTCCCAAATTTTCAAAACCGCGCGTGTTGCGAAAAATGTTTGAAGGATAATAAACACAATAGCCTCCATTTTGCGCGAAAATATGCTCGGGCATTCGTCCTTGGACATTATCTGTTCCTCAAAGCTCGCAGTTTTCCTTGAGCTACGCCCTGGGAAAACTGTTCGCTTCTCGGAACAGATAATGTCCGCGGACATATTTCCGCCCGAAATGGAGGCTATTGTTTACATAATAGGGCTATTTTCTCTAGAACTTCATAGATGGTCTATCAATGTATTCGGCGCCTGCAACTGGTTGGAAGTTTAGAGCCAATACCAGTGGTGTTACTTGTTTGTTCTATAGAGGAAATAGACTAATGCTCTCAGTAATTTGCCGACCTAAAAGAGATTCGTGTTTAAGACACGTCACCTTTGTAATTAAGTCGATGGAAATTCTCATTCTATTGTCTTTTCTGGCGAAAACATCTGCCGTTTAAGTGAAAAGCCAGTTGATAAAGAAAACTACTTTGGTAAGACTTATTATCCCCAACTGAACTGAAAAACTATAAACAATTATTTGCGTTTTCCTTTTTAAGCTTTGTGCTTGTTTTCGTTTGATAACCCTAGCGTGCCGTATTCCCCAAAACACTTTCTATAGGCACGCATTGTCCACGACAGATATTCCTTACTTTTTCTAAAGTATTCCCTACCTTAAAAGAAACAGATAAGCCTGGATATTAAAAACATCTAAATTATTCGTGAGCCTAAAGTGAGAAATTATATTCGTAAAATTTATCTTTTCAATAAGCATCTTAACACAAGGTAAAAAAAAACATTGTTATTGACTTTTTTAGAGTGAGTATTAAAAGAAATGTGGTAAATTGCCTCTGTTTGTCTGTCGGAGAAACTTCTCGGAAGAATATTTTCACTGACTGATGTAATTCCCATAAATGTATTTTCTTGCTCTATATTGATAATTGTCATTGTCGATAGCCACATACATTAGAGGGTAACTGAATTTCTTTTAGACATATTTACAAATGATTAATATTTCATCGCAAAGTTAAAGAGGGGTCATCACACAGAATATCTAAGTTTTTTTTTTTCAAAAAAGTCGGAGGTGCAGACATGATGTGGCGTGTCACCCTTCACTTAGTCTTTGTTTTTGTGTTTTCGAAAGTAATCGACTCACTCCAAGAAAGGTATTGCTTTTATTCCTTTATTCTTATGTCTTAGTGCCACATTTCAGCCTTGTAAGATTTTCATAGACCATTGTTGTCACTTTCCCTCTGCCTCGTTTTTCAAGACTGATGAATTGGAACAAAATCAAGCTGTGGGTTTGAAAATCAGGGACGATATTACCTCGAACAGTTAATCGAAGACAAATGTTGTGAAGAACTCTTCGTGAGGCAAATATTTTAAAGGTATCTAAAAAGAAATATGCAAAATCTGTTTTAATCCAGCCATTGAGTCGGTTCTCATTTAAATTCAAACGAGACCACCATCAGGAAATAATAAGGACGATATGTTCTTTGATTTATTTTTGGATGAATATTCAAACTGTGCAATTTTCCACCATGACTATTACCAATTGAAGACCAAGGAAAAATGAAACAGACTGAATCACGAAAAATGATGGGTTGAAAACAAAGGAAATGTGTTTTTGGCGCAGTAAAAACAATGGAAACGTGCTGGCGTCACACTCTTGAGTGGCGTTAGTGTAAAAACAAAAGAAATGTTGTGGTGCGCAGTCAAAACAATAAAAATGGTACGTTGGCATTGGTGGTATTGGTGGGCAAAAACACTACAGTTGTGGTGGCGGAGGAGTGAACACAATAGAGATGTGGTTGTGTGGTGGTGGTGGCTCTGACAGTGGAGGTAGACGTGGTCGAAAACGATACATTTACTGAGTCCGAGAAACAATGATTGCTCATACAAGCAAGTTTAAGGATAACGAGAGTCTCTTTTCATACTTTCTCAGAGGCAAAGTTGACCATCCTCTGGAAATTCTACTTGATCAAGAAAAGTATGACTTTAGGATAAGACCAAATTACGACGGTGAGCCAATAAATATTCCATACATCATTGGTTTTTGTTGTTTCGCAACATTAGATATTGCAATGTTGATTCAGCAGGTAATAAAAGGGACGTCATTTTCTAATACTGTAACTACAGGTCCCAGGCCCCAGCTGGAATCAATGGTATGTAGTTGAAAAAAAACAAAACTGAAGAGTTAAGAACAAATAGTTTTGATTTAAAAGTCTGTTTGCTCTTAGCTCTTGGATTATGGTGCAAAATGCAAGCCAAAACACGGCGTGAGACACTTCCAGACTTCACAGGAGAAATCTCTTGTTTTTTCCACTGAATTTCTTGAAGACATCACGTGAAAATCCCATTGTGGGTTTTTTCAATCTGTTGTCTTTTCTCTATTTCCAGGGGGGCCTGTTGTTGTCACAGTTGGTTTTTACTTGTTGTCTATCAACTCCATCAATGTAGTTGATATGGTTAGTATATACTTCATGATCATTATTGTTCAATTTTGTTTTTTACAGTGAAAAACTGGGTCTCTATGAAATTATCACATTCGTATTTTTCGCCGCCGGCGCAATGTGGCGACATATCAGGGACTGTTTTACAACGTCACCGGCGCAAATTTAGACTTCAGTTAGAGATCCGGAGCTAAAACAATGGAGAAAATGGCCGGTTGCTGTCGAAGAAAGGTTGCATTTTGTATGTTTAATATGCAACATGGTTAGTTTTAGCATATGGCTTTTACAGAGGTCAATAAATAGATTTTGTCATGCTTGCCTCTGTAGTCCGTCTATAAATGGGGGATATTTTACTCCAAAATGTGACCATTTCAGACATAAGTTAATATGGGAAGTGGCTTTTTATTAGCACAAAGGCAAGAATTTTCTCGATCTTATAACGCGCAGTGTCTCTTTTAGCATACGGCTTTGATACTAGCAAAAATTTTCATCATATTTTGACCGTTGGAAGTTTTGGTTTTGACTGAACTTCAGCTCTTTCGGTGTCTTAAGGTGAATTCTCTTTGTTGAATCCCATGAGAGGAAAACTGTCTATCATTGTACTCTTGGTTCTTGCCTCGACAAAGTGTGGCGTACTATTATTATTATTATTATTATTATTATTATTATTAATATAAATGATAATATTTTTTAATAATTACTAATAATAATGTCTTTATTCATTCGATACAGTACATATCAAACGTTACATGAATTTTAAAAAGGATTAAAATAAGGCACTTACAGTAAGAATTTCTCATATTGCTAAATTGTATTTAAAACTAAGCCTACTTATTTTTATTAACTATTTAAATCTTGATGTTATAAAGTATACATAAAAATATTAACTACTTATTAACCGAAAGTGAGGTCTTTACGGGAAAATCCCAAACCGAAATTTGGCGCCTTTTTTTGGCCAGTTACGTTGTTTTGACTAAAGGAGCCGGACCCACCTGAACTGTTGTCCCACGTTGGGATTTACTTTGAACCTGCAACCGTTCGATTGACAGCAGTTGAAATCTCTAAAGAGACAAGAGTATTTCAAAACCTACCTCTGAAAACAAACAGTACACTTAGACATGCAAAGTATCATTTGCGGGACGAATAATCACTGTCAGGCTCCGTCCACACTACGCCGGAGAAATTTGAAACGGAGCTTTGTTTCTCCGGTTAGGCCTACCATCCACACTAATCCGAAAACGGAGCTTTTAGAAAACGCTCTCGAAAACGGAGGAAATTGAAAAGGAGCTTTACGTTTTAGTGTGGACGAAAAACATTTTGAAAACGGAGCTTTTCGAAAACAATGATGTCACCATGTTTTCAATCGAATTTGAAGCTTTAAAGTCTGTTTCTACGTTTAGCAATAATTCCACCTCGTCGTCCGACCACTAAAAGTTGTTGTTTATGTTGTTTCCCTCGGATCTGTTCTTTGTTCAGCTGGACATTTTTCTTTGACTTCCGTTCAAACAGATTTAAAATATGGGGAGAACAACAAGCGGTGGAGCCATGTGGGTTCAACTAGTACCTTGATATACGCATGCTCACGGTTCTGTCGCCTGTGGTTATGGCGTTTTCAAATTTCTTCGGCGTGGTGTGGAGGCAAAACATTTTATCAGTTTTCTATTATGTATGAAGTGAAACCTCCGTTTTCAAATTCCTCAGCGTAGTGTAGACGGGGTCTAAGTGCATGTCGCATTGCGCGTGGGCGCTTACCCTTCGTAAAGCGTCTCCGTTTTCCCAAGTGATTTGGCGTTGCATCACGGGTATGACAACTGCTTTGTTTATTACAAATGCGTGATTTAATTGTGGCATAACATATCATGACAACAAAAAGAGTATCAAAAATTAACGGTGTAAACTGGCCCAAAGATAGTGCGGAGACGGTAAATGTATTTCTTGTTTCTTTCTTTCTTGTTCGTTTTCAACACTTTGCACAGGATTTCACGTTTGATGTTTTCTTAAGGCAACAATGGATCGACAAAAGACTGGATCATGGAACCAATCAGACGTTATACCTCAGCAATCATGTGAATGACCTTATTTGGATACCTGACTCGTATTTTGTGAACGCCAAAAATGGTGAAATGCATGATGTCACAAGCAGCAATGTGATGATCATGTTGGCTCCGGGGGGATTGGTTAAGTACAATGCACGGTACGTACGGAGATAACGTAGAGGAAAGCATTCATTAGGGACTAATTGGTCAAGTACATGCATGGGAGAGATTGACAAACCCAGATTATTAGGAATTTCTACAAAAACTCTCATGTAGTCTTTAATTACCATTAACTTTCCGTTTCCCTTCAACAAACTTTGTAAACATTCAATAAAGAGACGTCCTCACTGTGACGGATGTTTACAAGTGGTGGCCGACCAAATTGATTTTGAATGATAATCCCGCCTCTCCCAAAGGCATTACGTTCATAATGCAAAGCTCACTATGACCGAGTTGAGTCTTCATTTTCGTTTTACTTTCCCTTAAAACACCTTCGTACAAAAACAATTCGTTGCTAAGTAAGTTCTGTTCACCGTATTTACTCAAAATAGCGCCTTTTCGCTCGCTAAAATCGCGGACTTTTTGATGTGACGCTACTTCGAGAACGTGGCTTGATCAGGGGTAGAGCTTGTTAAAAACAGGTAACATTAAGAAACATTTTAGAACGTTATCTTTTAACCCAAAATGATAATAACGGGAACCAAACCTGCGTTAAAATGGTCTCTTTCTCTCTTTTTGGTATTCCAGGATCACTATCAAAGCTTATTGTCCCATGAATCTACAAGATTTTCCAATGGACGTACAAAGATGTCCTATCACCATAGAAAGTTGTGAGTGTTCTGTTTTTTGGTTTTTGTTTGATTTCACCCGTCCGGATTGGGCTGAATCTCATTTATGTTTGTAGATAAGTTCTGGATGGAATTTCATTTAGCACTAAAATGGTGAGACTAATTCAAATAATGAATTGGTATTAAGCCGACAGTTGATTCAGAGCCAACTTTCTGCTTGTAAATGTGAACAATCAACAGAAAAAAAAAAGTTTTCTTTTTTATACCAGAACTCAAAAAGCCTTATCAGCGATATTATTTTAATCTTTGCTAACGGACCTCGGTCTCATGATGTAATTATGTTCATAGATGGGTACAGTGATACGCACATCACTTTTCGATGGGAAACTTCAAGTGGAATGGACTTTGTACCCAATACCCTGCAAATGCATCCTCAGTATATTCTTACTGATATGGAACTGTCCCAGTCCTTCACGGCTTATGTTGCAGGTACGTTACCGGATACACTTAACAGAAAATCCGAAATATATTCTTCAAACTGTAGGTTAGCCCTAGTTTTTGGCGTTTTGGTGTAAATCTGTTCTAACAACGTAATATTAAAGCCTCACTAGAAGTAAAGCACATGTATGCACTTTGTTCTGTTCTTTAAAATGAAATTAAAGTTCGTATTGGCGCGCTTAAGAATCGAAAGGCTCTTAAAACTACTAATACAACTAAAAGTAAAAACATAAATAATATCAAAAAAAGGTTGCAAAATGGCTTTCTTTCTTGTAAAAAAGCTCGATCAAAATGGATCAGTTCTGATTTGGGTTATAATTTCAGGGAACAAGTCAGAGCGAGGGTGTGTCTGAACTTGGGAGAATATTCGATATGATCAGCCATCTGATGATCATATCTGACAAATTAGCAGGATGTGTTTTTATCACAATTAAAGCCAGATAGCGGAAGAAAACGACTCTTGATCGTGGTCTTCTGACAAGGCCGTGACTTTTCTTTTGTTATGTTTTTGGTTCTCCATCATCTAAATCGTTCTTAACTGTTATGGAGTTATCTTGATTTTGAATTCATGTTTTTTTTAGCCAACTGGACAGGAGTAACGGCAACATTTGTCTTTGAAAGAATCTACAGTTACTTTATCTATCATGTGTATGCACCGTCCGTGATTGTGGTCATCTTGTCGTGGGTTGGTTTTGTACTCCCACGTGACACACCACCAGCACGCGTGACACTTGCTGTCACTGCAGTTTTGACGATTGTTACTATCCTCACTATGCTGAACAGTTCTATTGCAAAGGTAGGGAGGGTGGGAGGGTAGACAGAGTTTAAAGCAGAGCCGTACTAATTTGTTCGCAAATAACTTAGTTGTGAGCTATCCTTGTGGTTCAAGTTCACTAAACTTGCATAAGACATACAACAAATGCCTCATCAGACTCTAATTTTTAATACTGAAACACTGTCGTTCTAATAGTTCTTTTTGGTTTGCAGGTGAATTACGTCAAAAAGATTGACGTGTACCTCATTTGCTGTTTCTTATTTGTCTTTGCATCCTTGGTTGAGTATTCAATAATCTTACTTGTGTTATCACAAGTGAAAAAAATGCGGAAGAGGCTGGACGCGAATGAGAAGTTGTACGGCAGTGTAAGTCAACTTGCAGTCAGACGACTATTTTTAAGGTTAAGGTTAAGTAGTTAAACGATTCTTCTACACAATTTCGCCAAGCAATGGATTGTTAAGATAATCCGAAAAGAAATAGAGAGCAGCATAGTTACTCGTTACTATTATTTACCACAGTAGCCCACCATAGAAATTTCCTGCTTCGTGTTATTTATTTTGATTCCCATTATAACTATTTTAATTTGCTTTGTTGGTAGCATTGCTGTTGGTAGTATCGTCGCAGTTTTACTCTTTCTGTGCTCACCATTTTACTCCCCAATTCTGGACATTTGTTCTCATCTCTCGCCAAAAATTTCCATGATACCTCGAACCTTTCTGGGTTTCCCATGAAGATTCGAGTTATCGGAAGTCAAAATATCCTTTGAACTCGAGGCTTGTTTAACTTCCCTGCTGCATATTATTCCTTCAGTTGGTGAGCCAGAACCAGAGTAAAATGTTAAAAAAGAAACACGAAACCCTGCAGGAGAATATATTTTTGTTCATCGTGTCAACTGTTCAGCCCCGGCCAAACGATCGCAATCGTTCAATGCAACATATCCCAAAGTTGGCTACCCTGTTTCGACGTGTTGCGAAATGTTGAGTCGACGTGGCTAAAATTTGACCATTTTCAAACTTGAGCCAACAACACCCAACATGTCGCAACATGTCCCAGCAGGGTGGCCAAACTCGCGCAACATGTTACTCCCAACAATGTTGCGATCGTTTGGTCGGGTCTTTATGCACCGATGTCTAAAACGTGTCTTCCTATCAAAAACAATTTCTAGCCATACACAAAGCATGGAAATCAAAAACAATTCCTGTAAACCATGTAATTCATATCACATTATATTCGCCCGTGCATTTCATGAGTTGGCTCACAGGGTCCTTTATTGTTCTATTAAATTATTATTCTTTACACAGGTAGAGGACAGTCCTGACAGCGACACGCATTCAAGCAGTCTCTTAACCCACAGCCGTAAGCGACTCAGGACCGCCATGTTCCTCATAAAAACTCGCATCTATACGGTTTCGTTTGTTTCTGCTCTGGATGATTATTCGCTTTATGTGTTTCCGGCTGGTTTTGCGCTTTTCAATGTTGTTTACTGGCTTGATACTTTTAAATGGATCTAATGCAGTTGCAGTCAGCAACTCTCTTCTAATTTCCTTTCTTTTAACGACTTCCAGCTCAAATCCAATGTATAATGAAACTTGCAGACTTATGAATACATGATCATCGCGGTTATACACTGTCACAACTTAGTAAGCAGCTGTGAAATTAAAGCCTGAAAAAAATGCAGGCCTGAAAGGGATTCGAACCCATGACCTCTGCGATACCGCTGCAGTGCCTACCAACTGAGCTATCAAGCCAACTGGGAGCTGGTCACTTTGTGAGTTCGTTGTATATACGATCAATCATGTCTTCATATCTTTCTTCGCAGTTCAAATGTATGATCTTTCATATATTTTTCATATATTCACTTGTATTCTTTGTATTCTTCGCCATCTACGCCGGGTATATTACGAACTCGCAAAGTGACCAGCTCCCATTTGGCTTGATAGCTCAGTTGGTAGAGTACTGCACCGGTATCACAGAGGTCATGGGTTCGAATCCCATTTAGGCCTGAATTTTTTTTACAGGCTTTAATTTCACAACTGCTTAAGCTGTGTGTATAGCTGCGATGATCAGTCATGTCTTCATACTTTCCACTTGTAACCTGTCGTGGAGAGATTATGATCTATTGCTGACGCATAAAACGAAAAAGGTTAATACGCGTGGGTAATAATTGTGATACTGTGTAAATGTAGAGAGATTTTTCGCAAACTAAGAAAATGTGAAATCAAAAATAGCTTAAAATCTGTCTTACAGATTTTTATTTTACTTTGCATGAATGTTAAATCAGAGCCAATTTCTTATTCCTGAAATTTTGGGGTGAGGTCATACGGGTAGATTTTGAGAAAAACGTAATTTAACCTACAAGTACCCAGTCTCTCCTTAGGTACTCGGTCGTTCATTTTGGCCATTTGTTGACGTTTAATTGTTCCATAGAATGGTAAAAGACTTAAGTAAACAGTAAATAGAGAAAGGAAAAACATCGTGGAACATTTTTCAAAAGAGTTAGAAGTTGGGCTGTTATAATCCATCAAAACTGTAGTAAGCTAAAGTACTCGCGAAAACAGACGATTTGCATGATGGCGTCATTTCACTACAACTAACAGAATCCTTCAGTTTTTCTGTTTGTTATGAAGGGCAATTGTTATTTAAACCCCACTGGGGCTTGAAAATTTAAATAATAAGAAAAAAAAGAAACGAATTCAGGTAGTTGTAGTTAAACAACGCTATCGTGCAAATCTGCTATTAGTACGAATAATGTCCTTTATTAAGAGTACTTAGAGCAGTGAACTCTATGTTGAATAGTAAATTAATTGTTTGTTTGTATCTCGTAAGCAGTGTAAAATAAATAAAAAATAAACAAATAAAAATGCAGTTTAACAACCAACAGAGAACAAGATGCAGCAAAACATATATACACTAGTGTAGCCCAAGGATACGAAATTGCTGCGGATAGTTTGGTCTATTTTGGGATGTCTATGAACTATCTCAGTAAACGTTTTGAGAATAGAAAACAAGTTCCTTCTCTTAAAGAGTTCATAGACATCCCAAAATTTAAACCAAAAACCTGTGCACATAGAGTGACAAACAAAGAATTGTTTGATAAAGCCAGAAGAAAAGACCAAACTTTCCGCCTAAATTACAATGCAAGTTATGAAATATTTATTATTCAGTTTCTCCAAATGGTTGAAGAAACTTAGTTTGAGTACTTGAAGGCCCGTACGATTTTAAATACTTGTCTTTTGTCACCTCAGCTACTGCACACACGAATGGACTAAAATTTCAGTCCACATTACGATGCAAGATCTAAAATATTTACGATTCAAGTTCTCAAAATGCATGTAGAATTTAAGTGCAAATGTGTGCAAGCCGGTTCAATATTCAAGCTACAAAGATGATTGTTTACACGCACAAGATGATTCGCACAGAACTATCCCACTCCACACTATGGTTTATAATTCAAACTGATGACCACATTACAGCCCTTTAATTTCATTCATTTCGAAACTAACTAAACAATCAACTAATAAACGATATATAGAAAAAATAAAAATTTCGCTGATTTTTGTCTCCGAGCCTCCAAAAGAATTATTTGTCAATGGATTAACGGAAAAAATAGGACTTGAAACAAAAAGTTTCCTTGACAACTTGATTGTCCTAAGAATGTCCCAGGAGAGGTGATGAACAAAAAAATTGATTTAAAACTGGTCAAATTATAATATATTCAGGATAGCAAATAGGTCTCACTTTGCCAAGCAACTATTTTCATTGCTTGTTTATGTGATAACTTTTACTGCACAGAAAGTTCGTCTTACAGTTAGAAAAGATCGAAAATACTTACAAGAGATTGAATCATACTCGGGCCATCCAACATGACGTCTGACACCTATTTTTTTGTCGCTGTGATGTTGGTCTCGTTGTTTACGAGTTGAAATCTCTCCTGTACAGAAGCGATTGCTGACGGTTTATGTGACACACGTCATTATTGTTTGGTAAAATACTGATAAACAAGAACAGAAATTTCCACGCAATGAAGACTCCCCGAGCTCGCAAGAGTCGTAGCAAGCATGGACGAAAACTAGGCAAAATCACCTTGGATATCGAGAGAAGTATTTGTGATAGTTTTGGAAAAGAACTCAAAGAAATTCCTGGACACTTTATGTACAATGAAGAAAACGACGCCATACAACAAGTTTTAAAGTTGCCAGATATTTCGGTGAACGACGGCTCTGAACACAATGACGAAGGCAAACGTGGTTTAAGTTTGCCACCTATCAGTGGGGAAGACAAAGGCTCTAATGAATATATAAAACATTACGGCGGCCAAACAAAACTGCCTAAAATTAACACCGACCAACGAAATAATTCTGTTGTGAACTCCCGTTGGCTAGAAAAGCATGATGTATCCACAATCAGTTGGAAAAAGGCTTTGGACGTGTTGGACGATAAAGCTCGAGATTGTGGATCAAAACAACAGAAAAGGCCGAGAAAGGAATCTGTTAAGAAATACTAAAAGTTCCCGACATGAAAATTCTAAGGAAAAAGTTTACTACAGTTAATTAAAACACATTGTAAACGAACAAACGGAACTAATGCTTGGTTCACATAAATTTCGATAAATCTGGAAGAGAGGCTCATTTGTAAAATTTTGAAGAAATAGAAAATATGTATCGTATTTCTATCGAGTTTTAGAGCGCAGTGGCTGAAGGTCGTCGACATAATGGCAACGTTTTCTGGTTCCTCTAATGTTTCGCGGAAGATTAAATTCTGATTAAATTCTGAAAAACACTAAAGCAAGGAAACTGACCGTTATGCGGCTTAACAACGTCAAAATGGCTCAATGAACCGATGAGCGCACGTGGACAACTGTAAGTTTCAAACATAGGCATGCAAGGCGTGCAAGAGTTATTATTTTGTGTGAAGTGGTGGAGATAGAACCATTCATGGCACAGTAATGATTTGGTTAATTTGACAAGTTGTTTTGGTTGCGATGTTACAACGGTCATGGTAAGATAACTAAATAGTAAGCCATAAAATGTTTGACTGAACAAACTACAGTAATCTGACACGTCTCCAGATTAATGTAGATGCCATCTTATTTTCTAACAGGCAATTTGATTCGTTCTTTGATACAACCCG
>Ga0126338_10002139_pt1 | contig 13398 bp, 9 predicted proteins | sample OrbCmetagenome_2_FD_92529 | JGI IMG/M metagenome (GOLD analysis project Ga0126338, IMG submission 92529) | Coral microbial communities from Petempiche,Puerto Morelos, Mexico - Orbicella C C metagenome | ecosystem: Host-associated > Invertebrates > Cnidaria > Coral | place: Petempiche,Puerto...
CTGGCCTTTGGATGGCAGCGAGGCTGGAGTTGACCTTGTTTTGATACAGACCTCACTGCTTTTGTTGTGTAAAACAAGTTGTTCTGATGCTAACTAGGTGCATTTACATGACAAAAGCAGTGAAGTCTGTATCAAAACAAGGTCAACTCCAGTCTCGCTGCCATACAAAGGCCAGGTCACTGAGCAAACAACTGTAAAATAGTCTATTTTGAGAAATGAGAAAAGCAGCTACTGAAAGGTCTTCTGATTTCGAGGAAGAGGAAATTTCTTTGCTCAAACTTTCAAAGCCTAAATTTAGTACTCAAAACAAAGACACGTGGGCTATTGATGTTTCTGAAATTAGCAAGCTGCATGTACGAGAAAAAGATTTCCTTAACTCAAGCCAGGGAGTGTGTTCAAAGATTATGATGTTCACCGTGTGCAAACTCTTAAAGAAAGGTTGGAAGACCTGGACAGCCTTTCCCTAAACTTCTGGCTTACAAAGTTCATCCAGGAAGTGGCTAATAAGACGGGTGGTCGCTATCCACCTCGTTCATTGTAATGTTAACTGCAAAGAATGATTACTGTAATCCTGGAAGTTAATAAACATTTGTTCAAGTACTGCATTCTTTTGCAAATTGATTTCCAAACACATGTGTTTGGATATCCTAACACGAGTGTTTGGATCTATTCTTTACCGGGTATAAAGGGGCATCCAAGTGACCCAAATGAGGCCACACAATAATTGGTTAATTGCCTCATGCATTATTAATGAGTTTGAGAACATGTAATAATATTCAACTTGAGCACCTTATTATGATTAATGAAGGGATTTAAACCCTGTGATTGGATTGAGTGTATTATTTTACCCTCTTAGGTGTAATTTAAACCTCCATGGCCAGTTCCAAATTCTTCCTGACATGCTGAATACTTAATCAGATGTAAAAATTAATAGCAAACATCATTTCTTATGTTTTCTTCTTTCCTCAGACTTTTGGAACCAAGGTTCTTTTTGTCACACTGAATGATTTGAAGAATTTTCAACTAAAAGTCATGTAACAGAACATGGAGGAAAAGCTACAGAAGTAATGGTCTTATGAGTTTAATATCTAATGTATTCTTGCTGATACTTCACATGCAAAAATACAAATTTGTAGTAAGATTTTCTCCACATCAATATGCAAAATTACAAAGAATACCTAGACTACCATTCAGTCTTGTGGCGTAGGCTTGATGCTTTCATACATACATACATACAGACAGACAGACAGGGGTCACGGAGAAACGTGAAACCCAAATGCAATAATGATAATAGTAATAGTAATAATAATAATAATAATAATAACAAAAATAAATTATTAATAAAAACCTACTAACTATATTGTCTAATAACCTTTCTCAAAACAGCTGTAAATGGAAACTATAGAATGTTACTGTTTCTGTCAAGAATATTTCGGCCAATTTGAAGGGAGATTTTGGTTGTTTCCATGGGAGCAGTTTTTTACGGTTAAATTATGTCCATTTTGATGGTGAAATTTTTATCCAATTCTTTGTAGATATACAGGTTTCACCAGGTTTGTTACATCAAAGTGGTGAGCAATAGGATATCATCAAACCCCTGGGGTACTGCCCTATATAGTCGACACACAGTGTTGGGAATACAAAATTTTCCCTCCTCTCCTCCTCTTCTAGGGGTGGCGAAAGATCGTTTAAAAACTCTGAGTCTCGTAAAATTTTAGTCGAATTTCACGGGTCTCGCAGTCTCGTTTTTTAGCAGCTATGTGCGTCTCGCAGTCTCGATTTTTCTACGAAGCTGTCTCGGAGTCTTAATTTTTCGTAAGGCTAAGGGTCTCAAAGTCCCAATTCGTTCCTTTATCTGTTTTTATAAATGACTTCTTCTCTTCACTTGATGTGGAATTTCAATGAAGCAACTTACGAATTTTCCTTTATCCTAACTTCCCCTAATTGTCTTAATTCCACAAAAAGGTACAAAACCTACCGCAACGTCCGATTTGACGCCAGAAAAACAGTTATTTTTCTCTAGGATATCATAACGTAGTGTGTTATAGTCGAATTTCTAGTTCCAGTCAGTTCCAAGAAGCTGGCTTAAGGCTGTACAAGCTCATTCTAGCTCTCAGCTAAATCTGGGGCTCGAATTTTAAGAGTCTGAACATCTCACGCTTGCACTCAAAACACTTTGAAGTCTCGGTCTTGCAATCTAAAAAGTCAAAATGTCTCGGGCTCGCAAAGAAAAACACTTGTCTTGCTGTCTCGCAACGTCTCGCGTTTACCATTCGCCAACCCTTCTTCTATTTAATGTTGTGGTTTAGAATTCCTCTTCCTAAATAACCAGAAGTGAAGATCTCCAAGATGTCTTAACTTTCATGATCTTTGGGTCAATCCTGGAAGTGCAAGTGCATTAAATTTATACACTCAACGCATCTCCAGGTATCTAATAACTTTTGCTGTTCATGCATGCATCCTGCTTCAACTCCAGACCATATAAAATAGGTGCTCAATGCGAAATTATACCTGAGCTTAAGTTTGTCAAGATTGGTATGCGTAACATCCAACTTATTATCTGATTTTTAAATCCATTTGAAAACGTCTACCAAGCCATCTTCAGTTGACTTGCTATTAATGCTGTCAGGTTACCCTGCAATTTCTTTATTTTGCAAGGCAAAGGGCCTAATTATGATATTGAGATGCAATGCGATCCGTGTATAATACGCACTGGAAATTTGAAGGTTAATTTCATGAAAAAAAAGTGCGCAATTTACACGAGTAAATACGGTAATAGCTGTTTTTACACTAGAGGACACGTTATCCATCCAGAAGGATAATGCGTCCTTGCCGTTTTTATACTAAAGACATATTATCAGTCTGGACAAACTTGGGCAAACATTTGTAGTCTGTCTGGTTATGTGTCTCTAGTATAAAGACGGACACAAGACGAATAATACCTCTAGATGAACTATCCTTCGAAATGCGTCTTGAACAGCGTACTTAACAGGAGATAGTTCACTAGATGCATAATACGTCTTGTGCCCATCTTTACACTAGAGATGCATAACCAGACGAACTACAAAAATTTAATGTTCGCCCACTTTCATCCAGATGGATAATACGTCTTTAGTATAAAAACGGCCAACGGTACGGTGGCTTGGCTGTCTACCAGGCGCAATTTAATCACAGTGTGTGTTCAGATGAGTAGTGGAGGCAAATTAGAGAGACAGACACTTAAGAGGGGGCACATTATGTGGATTATGCAATGTTATTGTATGGCTCTGTCTCACAAGGACAGGGAGCTACCAAATTTATGAATTTGATCGGCTGAAATCGATGTTGAAAGTGGTCTAGATTTGCCCATCTAGACTTATCTAGACTGGACTCTTCACCAGTATTGTTTTGCAGTGAAAAAGTTGCAAAATGCAAAATCATTGACTATTTTCATCTAACAATACTTATTTATAGAAGTGCTAAAAAAGCGGCTGAGAAAATAAATGGCACGCAATGCATGCAGAAGTGATGACATTTAACTGCCATTTCCAAAATTCTGTCTAGAAAATTGGAAAATAAACAAGCAAATGGATGCTTAAACCACCCTCGTACCCAGTGTCTTTGTTCCCTTTGACCAGCTTGTTTCGTCAAGCCAGGATGAACAGCAAGGAACGAAGACTCAAGGTACGAGACTGATACTTAAGGTAATTCCCCTAAAATAAAACTGCACATAGATTTTTGTTCAAACTTTGTCCAGTTAACATTTATCACGAGAACTTAAATTAAAAATAAAAAAGGGGGGTGCCCATACTCGTTAAGGAGCAGTGAGGCATTGAAAATGTCCCATTTTAGCGTTACTTAATGCTTATTACAAGAATGCATTCCAAGTTATTGTAAACTCTTTGTGAGCCCAGACTCATGAAAACATGCCTCAAACTACAGTCAATACTTGTGTCGGACACAAATAAACTTTTTAAGGTTACTTCAAACCTTTGCAGGGCTACATTGGTCGATACTTTTTTGGTCAAGAAAATTAAAGTCTGCGAAGGTCAAGTTTGCATACTGTGAACGCTAGGGGTTCTGTTATTTCATTGGCTCGTGGCTTTTCAAGTTGACACATTCCTCTGTGAAGGTGCGATATGTTTATAAATCTTTAGAAGGCAAAAATTCTCACTCGTTTTTCGAGAGAATCCCTTCTCTTGAAATGAATTAATAGGGTATGCAGATTTGACGGTTTTCCATGAAATTTGGTCAGAACATTCACTGATAAATATGGAACAAAAGCGTGTCGGCAAATTCCCTTATTTTCAATACTTTTCTCGTGGTGGCCTTTAACACAACAGGTTACGCAAATTTTTCGATAGTCGAACTTGACGGATCTATAAAAAGATAACCAATAGAAACAAAAGAAAATGCTGACATGTTTTTGGAGATTGAGGCTTTGTGATTAACACTGCACAGTTATTTTGCATGAACGATCGCATTTGATACCCGATTAATTCACTGGAACATCAGTCAGTCATTTTGGAGTTGACGGTCTCTGCTGCCTTTGGAAAGCAAAATCCAAAACAAAACATAATTTTATTGAAGTCTACATTTTATAACCTTTCTGTTGATATATAGTTTGTGAGGGTTGCCTTGAAAACAGCGCGCGTACAAATTTTTTTCTGGAGTGCACCTGCGAAGGTTTGAAGTAACCTTAAGTTTGATTTTGACGGACAGGTAAATCTTGTCAAAATATTGGAACCAAATTGCTTGTCACGGCTATCAAATGGCAAAATAGAAAAGACTACAGTGCAGCTGCTATTTCTCTTATTTATTCAATTTTCAAACATAGAAATCAGATCAGTCTTTTCTCACGCAAAGTTAATGATTAGTTGATTAAAATGAATGGAAAAAAATTTGGGGTGCCTGGGCATGTTAGTGAGCTATAGCCATTTTTCAACTGACAGAACTCAATATCAAGGCAAATCCACCATGTTTTCAATGTGCGCGTGCACAAACGTGTGCTTATGACGCAATAAATTATGCACAGTAAGGATGCACAATGCAATACTGGGGAATGACCTTAAACGTAATAGATGAGTGGCACTGTGGACTTGTTTTGTTTTTGTCACACAAGTTTGTCGAGGCATTTACCCCCAGAGGGTTACTGGGGTTGCACGTTTGTGACATAAAGATGTAAGATACCATTCTGATAACAATCATTGCATTATCCGCCCAAAGCTGAAAAGGACTTTCTCATCGTTAAAGCATCATCACTCCCTTTGGCTAGACTTTTTCTTTTTAGATGTTTTCTCTCAACTTCTTGTGTTGTGAAATCTAATTTAATTGCAGAATTTCAGATTTGATTGACATTGCAACAAAAGAAAAATAAAAAAAATGTTTTTTTTAAGGCCATTAGGCATGATGTGATCTTGAGGTGTTGCGGACATAGTTATGTTTGATATGATCACGACATAAGGGTCGCACATGTCGCAAGCATACGATGACAGAATTTATGTCCAATGTAAACATCAATCATGTTGGTGCGACCCCTGCCTAACTAGAAGACAATGAATAAAATGCAACAATCACTCCAGTTCTGATACCTGCGTTTAACAACTGGAAATTTAACCAACACTTTGTCGATGCTACAACCTTCAGGTAGCTCATCTTTTCGTTACACTCTTCTCCGTTGCTTTCTGGTATCTCAACTGGTTTGACAGTGAACTTCTTCAATGCTCTTCTCAGGGGATTCACTAAGATTTCTGACAGGACGGCATACGGATTTAGCAGCCGCGCACATAAATGGGAAGGGCTGATGGCCCTTCCCCTCCTATGGGTTCGGACATGCTCCCATGGCAAACTTTAAAAATTTTACAGCTGTACAGTTCTGTTTTTCTGCCTTTTGAAGTGTAACATTAGCCCAACATCCTTCAGTTGCCAAAAAGCGATCATTCTTTAGATTTGAATCATAATTCGATGTCATTAATCAATCAATAAATAATTATGTTCTACCAACAATTCATAATTTTTATTTGGCATTTCAGATTTCTTAAGAATGATTATTGGACAATAAGATTGTCACAAAACTGACTCTGGACTCTCGTGGAACGAAAAAATTTCGCCTTGCCTCGCCTCTAGCTTTCGCGTGTCCTTGTTTTTTTTTTTTCGCTCCATTCTCGACGGACTAAAAGAAAAATACTGTTTACTCGTAGTATATCTAAAACTCGACTTTTCAAACAATAAATTAGCAATTGACCACACAAGCAGCAGCATGTCTGTCTCTGTGTATAATATTCAAGCTTATATTTCTGTGCGAACTGGTTTGTTGTTTACATAAAACTGAAACTTGAAACTCATGCAACGGGGAAGAAATTGGTCACACGCTAGGCAAACAGTTAAAAAGTTGAACCGATTGTTCAATCCTTTCTTCGAATTTTGTGTAAAATTGAAAAGGTTTATCTATATAAAATAATTCAAAATGATTTGGACCTTTGCTATAAATTCGCATTGAACAAGAGAGTTCGATTTTTACACGTGTTAAACGTTGTTTACAAATCACCTGTACTACGATAATAAGCTTATAATTAATTGGGTCTGAAAATATTTCACTCTTCACTGAACATGAATTAAACAATCGTTCATTGCCTTCTTTTTTTGAACAAAAAATCTAGAACATTTTGTCTATGCAAAATATTTTGAAATGTTTCAACTCTATACATGAAATCGCCTTGAACAAGAGAGTTCAATATTTGCATGCGTTTAACATTGCTTAATTATATTTAAAAATCTTGACACTACGATAATAAACTTAACTGGGTGTTGAAAAGATTTCACTCTTCACTGAGCATGAAGTTAGCCATTCAACAGTCCGAAAAGAAATGGTTAAATCACTACTTTAATACCTCTTGAATTTTTCTCAGGCGGAGATCAAACAGGAAAATATTGCATGATTGTTCTTTTGCCGGTAGCCATCGTAATTCTGGGAGATTTCAAGATGGGTTTTCATTTAGACCATCAATCAATTTTCCTTTTGCAATGGATCATGGGGCGATAAATGAGCGGTGTCAAGGAAGGAATAAGACAAGGATTTTCAGTTTTATTTTTGGGAAGGCACATGCAGAAATCAAAGAAAAGCAACTTGCATTCAAGTTTTATTCAGAAAAGCCGCATTGAAAGCCCAGAGTTGAACAGCCGGGCAAAGTTGTGCTCACAGGCGGTCAATTTGCCCGGTGCCCGGCCCTTAATGAATCCACTGTCTTCTTCAATTCAAGTTCAATTTCACTAATGTCTCAGTCCACAGTTAAGTTTAGTTCATATATTTTAGTGCTCAAACAATGCTCATACAGTGCTCTGACAGTGCTCATTCAATTCACTTCAAGACAGGCAAAGGTCCAGCCTACACAGCACTCAAAATACATAAATTTAATGTGGACCCTTAACCTATTGCATGTGAGACTAAAGTTGTGTGGATGATATGTTGTTATTATGCGTTTGTCTGTGAGCACAAATTTATCCGATACTGGATAAAGCACAATCCACACTCAAAATCTTTGTTTAAACGCTGAAATTAAAGGCACTCCACGGATCCTACAAACTGCAAATGATGGCCACAAAGGACAAGTTTCTCACTCCCCGAAACCAAAGACGGCAAAGTTTTGGTATGTCTCATTTATTAGCTCTCAGAGTGCATTTTGTTTCCAGTGAGGGATAAATCGTGCCCAACATAAGCACCGCGCGAAAAAAAGGGCGAAATCACTATCCAAAGGAATGCTGCATGCCAGCATTGAGCAACTACTGCATCATTGCTATAAAAAGTACTGAGGACGAGCAAACTTTGGCAGAATTAAATTCAGCTCATCGCCATTTGCAAGCAAAATTTCATTTAGTACAAACCAGTTACATTAAACGAATGAAGGTGGCTCAAAACAGTTTTCTGGTTTTCTTGAGACTCATAGAGCTAGGTGTGATTTGTCAGGCTTGAAACTGTTCTGTTTTGAATGGCTGTGCTATTTTTTTTTAAGGTAACTCTCCACTGTTCCTTTCATTGTGTTTACGTCATAAATTAAGGTAGTGCTGTCCTGTTGCATAGCAACAAACTTGATCCTCTTTTTACCATTGACCGCATCTATCCTAAACATAGGCATGCAAGGCATGCAAGAGTTATTTTTTTGTGTGAAGTGTCGGAGATAGGAGCAGTCATGGTACAGTAATGATTTGGTTAATTTGACAAGTTTGTTTGGTTGCGATGTTACATCGGTCATGGTAAGATAGCTAAATAGTAAGCCAGAAAATGTCTGACTGAACAAACTACAGTAATCTGACACGTCTCCAGATTAATGTAGATACCATCTTATTTTCTAACAGGCAATTTGATTCATTCTTTGATACAACCTGCACTGTGATTGGTGTGACACGCGCACATGCATAACTCCCTCACTCACCGATCACATAACCCTTCCAACCCCCAAGAGGAATTTTTGCTCAAAATACTCAAGTTAATTTAGAGACTTTTTCGCATTTTATACAAGTCATAAGTTTACCTTTTTACACAACACAACACAACTTCACTAAAAATAGAAAGAAAGAGAATAAAAACCTCTGACACGTTGAAAGTCTGATTTAATTAAATTGCACTTCAACTTGGTGCCGTGCAGTCTTCAAAGAACATTTGAACAGTTTTCATACTTTTGACCTTTGACTGAAATGAAGGTCATCAAATAAAACTATTAAACTGCTACTGCAGAGACATAAAAACTGTCCAGAAATGAAAGCTTCTTTTTTGTTTAACATCCTGGAAACAATAGCCGATAACTTGTCAGCTCTAATTGAATTTACTCCCGTATAAAAAAACGAAAGTGTTAAGTTACCATTTGTTACTAAAGATAGCAAACATCTCGTGGGAAAGAGTGGTGACGAATCATCTGCTCTGACTGAATTTACTCCCTTGTGAAAAACAAGAGTGTCAAATTACACTTTGTAACTAAAAAACAAAAATATATCGTTATATTTGCATGCAACAGGAACAAAACAATCGTTACCCACACTTACTATTGTAAATGTTAGAACTGTTTCAAATCTAAAGTCTCATCCCCTCTAAAACATGTCCTAAGAACTAGAAGCGACGACTCACGACCTCTAATTGAATTTACTCCTAGTGAAAAACAAAAGTATCAAGTTACCTTTGTTACTAAAAATAAAAATATCTCGTTGCATTTGCATACTACTAACTCACAAACTGTTTCAAACCTCAAGGCTCATCTCGTTCATTTAACTAAAATCCTCAGCCTAACCCACAAAAAATGTCGAAGTAAACCCAATATATGAATACTTCCTCTTCTTTTATAGAAGTCTTTAGAATAAATATGGCTGTTCTGAACTTTATCGGGATCAAATCTTCTCACATACCATTTACCTTTACAACAAGAAATTTGATTGGCTGTTTATAGTAGATCCAATCTGATTGGTGTGACATACATACATCTCTCACTCACTCGCTCACTCACTCATCCATTGACCCATCCATAACATACCCGACGCGCCAACCAAGAGGTATTTTTTTAACAAAATAATAACTCAAAAACTATAAGCCAGAGACCCCATATTTTTTGGATCAAAATCTTTTTATTACACACAGAAGAAGAAACAGGGAAAGTTATAACAATTCTGTGGAGTATATTTTGTTTCAATTAAAAACAAAATGGAAGTTTCCAAATTGGAAAAATTCCACTCAATAGTTTTTCTACAATTTCGCACATGCATTCTGCTCTTGCTGTTGAATAAGTTTTAGCATTAAAAAAGTAGGGTCACTGAATCCATTTTTAAACTCAGAAAATACTATTTTCCAAGTTGTAGTGGTGAAGCGATTTCACTCCTTCACTTTCTGTTAGACATTTGAAACTCCTGAGGGGAACTCCAGGTCAGGGATGCTCGTTGAAAAATTTGAATTTCACTCCTAAAGGTCAGACTAACATGGGACTTGCTCAAGCTTCATTAGACCCTTCAAAGATACCACTTAAAACAGAATAGGTTTGATTACTAGCCACTGTTCAAGAAAGTATCCCTCACGCACTTGTAGACTTGACTCGCGTACTCGAGACATCAGCAGATATCAAGCCTTAAGACTGAAATTAAATGAGAGCATTTCTTTTAGTTATTAATTCTTCAAGTGCACCCTAATGGCTACATTGACAGCTAAACATGGTGATGCCTTGAAAATATCGCCTTGAAATGGGAAGGGAAAAAAAAAGAAAAAAAAACAGAAGTTATTACAACACAGGGTATTCATATTTGATCACCCATCTAAGTATTGACCCCGCCGCACAGGTCTTAACTTTGTTGAGCGAGCGAGATGTGCTGCTGTCCTTGTGGCATAGTGACTCTACGCTGAACATACTTTTTTCAAGGTTAGGGTTGCATCTCCTCCTATATTCTCTTACCATTGCATTTTGCACTATTTCTTAAGAACACCAGTGGGCTTTAACTTTAACTTAACCTACGGATTAAAACCTCAAGTCAGTGGCATCAAAATTGTCACTGTTCACAGATGATCTATTTTCCAAGTTGAGTGGCTCATAGCCACTTTTATTGAGGTATTAGCTTCCAAACAATTCCCTGGTAACAAGGTATCAAAGCTATCAGCAGATGAAACGGCATGGTGTCCCTTTCTCTGTTTAATTTTGTGTTAACTACAGTAATTTTTTTAAACTCTGAACTAAACATAACTGAACTGACCAGAACGTATGAAGACACTTCTTGCACTAGCTAGTATCAAAACAAGGGACAACTAGGAGGCTCTCCTCAGTCTGTGATCTGTGGACAACAGGCTAAGTCCCGCTTGTTTTAGCTCAAAGTAGTGCACTTTTTTCAAGTCATTTACAATTCATGATTATGTCAGTTTTATAGAAAATGCAAGTTTGATGTAAGGTACGTAATTTGCTAATTACTCTGAGAACAGCGAGGATAACTGATGAGAAAATGTCACTTGACCTTCACATGATGTAGTATATGAACCCTTGCGTCCATTTCAAAAACCTAGAAAAGTACATAATGAAATTCCTCTAGTTCTGACTGAGTTTGCCTTTATTTTCCGAGTTCGCCTGTCTTAGCAAGACTATTTGAATCATTTCTCTATTGATTTATAGTTCACTCTTGAAAGTCGAAACACGTACCAACAGTATTCCAAATTTTCAACTAGGACCGAAACGATGGAACGCGTCAGTTACTCGCCACCGTTGGAAATCTGTCGTCTTACTGCTTTGATCGCTGCAATGCACAGGCATCGGACAAAACCGAATAGACTTCCTCGCCGTGGAACTTACAAGAACGGTGTATTTCCCTGATTACTGAGGTCTGTAGGTATAAATGAGTCTAATTCAAATTCCTAGAGAACTACGTACTAAATATCCCACCAGTTCCAACTTTGAGCTTAACAAGCCATCCTCAAGAAGTGTATCTCCCGAGTTCACCTCTCTTGGCGAGCCTGAGGGAGCGTTCGCTTCATTTCTCTATCACTTCATAGTTCATCATTAGAATAAGAGAGAAGGCGGACCATATGGATTGTATAATTTGGTTCGTAACTGCGACAGAAACGATGGAACGCGTCAGTCAGAAGAACCCTAAGAGGTTTGATGACCTTGATCGCTACATCGCTACGTTACACAAGCCTCGGATTAAACCGAATAAATTTCCTTAGACTCTAAGCTTATATGTAGCGATGCTTCGCTATGATTATTGAGGCCTGTATGTATTAGCTGACTTTGGAAAGAAAATGACAAATGAAGCACGCAAAGCTGAACACAAAGTGTTTAGATTGTTCATTCCAAGAAAAACATTCGATAGCCTGTGAAATAACGACATGACAGAGAAATTGGACATGTTTAACATTTAAATTATTGTTCACATCCTAAAGACGTGGATGAGCAAATAAGTAAAGCAGGCCGAAATGTATCTTGGTCTTTACAGTGGTCTACTTGTACAGCTACGTCAACTAAATGAAAGAAAGCGGAACCATTGCATCTTGTGGCATGCATAAAAAGCGCAGTGTGCTATTGATCTGTTTGCTACAACTGCGGTATCACACAAAACCCCCAACTCACCTTTACGCAAAACTGATTCACCAGAACAGGTAACAATGGCAACAATTTGCGAGTTGTTGAGAACTGACGGAAAATACTGCATACAGTTTACCCTGATTCTCCCGTCTACCTAGAGGAAAGTCTGTTTGCCAAACTATTCGAGTTTAACGAGCCGATTGCGCATGTCTCTCAGCCAACACCCATTCTGTCCTTGCCAATTGATGTGAAACTTTAGATCATGCAGATAGTTTCCGAGAGACAATAAGTGGCGACAGAAGCATATCACCTAGACTAGGCGATATGCTTCTGGTTGCGAGGGGCAAGCATTCTAAATTTGGGATAATTAGTCCATTCAGTTGTCATGCTTGATTTTGTGCACTCGTACCCATATCACTTGTGTATCTACGGAAGCCGATAAGGGACAATCCCAAAATTTTTACGAAATCCGAAAAAATATTTCAAATCGTAATGTTTTTTAGAAATCATCGTTGAAGAGTTTATCAAATCTTAAAAACTATTACAAATCTTAATAAAATTATTGAATCGACAAATATTATTTTGCAAATCCCAAACAAGCTTGCCAATCCAAGAATTGTCGCATCCAGAAAAATATTTTGCAAATCCGAAAAAATATTTTGTCACGTGTTACTTGCGCCGGCAGTCAGCCAGCGTCGGAGATTGTTTCCGCCATTTTGCCGTATCCAAAATGGCGGAGGAGCGGTTGTGGGTAAAGATTCACTAGAGAGTTTGTAATCGCTTATAACACGAAGTACCATGTTCTGCCATAAATGTGACAGAGAGTTTGAGAGCAATGACGTATTCTGTCGGCAGTGTGGAACAATACAGAGACGTCAACAGGAAAGTATGTGCAGTTCCGCAGACGAGAGAGTTAGCCAGATGCATCCGCCCTTCGAAAAGCTAGGAAGCTGCAACGCCGATCATGTGTCTCACTGGGACCAAACGCAACTTGGCAGAACATCGTGCTTCGTGTTATAAACGATTACAAACTCTTTAGTGACTCTTTACCCACACCCACTCCTCCGCCATTTTGGATACGGCAAAACGGCGGAAACAAACCCTGAAGTTGGCTGACTGCCGGCGCAAGTAACACGTGACAAAATATTTTTTCGGGTTTGCAAAATATTTTTCTGGATTTAGCGACAATTCTTGGATTTACATACATACATACATACTTTATTGTTACCTCCCCAATGGGGCTTTTCAGGAACAATTGCTTAAATTACTAAGTTACTAATAACTACACAATCAAAATTAATCAAATTTAAGAAACATTTACAACATTATCTAAACTTTGTAGTCGCGAAAAATACTAAAAATAAATGAAGTTTAGGGAGTA